>Ga0067045_1002875_pt1 | contig 59322 bp, 62 predicted proteins | sample TerdegcTABiofilm_FD_59184 | JGI IMG/M metagenome (GOLD analysis project Ga0067045, IMG submission 59184) | Combined Assembly of (Gp0054472, Gp0054536) Wastewater bioreactor microbial communities from Singapore -Terephthalate degrading...
TGATCGCTGCTGTCAGCGTCGTCTTCCCGTGGTCTATGTGTCCAATCGTGCCAACGTTCACATGAGGCTTTTTACGCTCAAACTTCGCCTTGCCCATGGGCTCCTCCAGATTCTCTGAACTTTGCAATCACCTTTTCCGTAACGGACTGAGGCGCGGGTTCGTGGTGAGAAAATCGCATGGTAAACGATCCCCGGCCCTGCGTAAGGCTGCGCAGGTCCGTGGCATACCCGAACATTCGCGCGAGCGGCACACGCGCACCGACGGTCTGTATGCCGGCCCGGCTCTCAAGGCCCAGAATCTTGCCTCTCCTGGCGGTGAGGTCACCGAGCACGTCCCCTATAAATTCCCCCGGGATCACCAACTCCACGTCCATGATCGGCTCCAGCAGGATTGGAGCGCTCTGCTTGGCAGCCTCTTTGAAGGCCATGAACCCGGCTGTTCGGAATGCCATCTCGGAAGAATCTACTTCATGATACTTGCCATCTGTCAGCGTGACCTTGACGTCCACCACGGCTCTTCCTGCTAAGACACCGGCTTCCATGGCTTTCCGAACGCCCTCTTCCACGGGCTTGATGAATTCTTTGGGAATGGCTCCGCCTACTATTTTGTCGACGAATTCAAAGCCCTGCCCACGCTCTTTCGGTTCAACTTCCATCATCACTTCCGCGAATTGACCTTTGCCCCCGGTCTGCTTCACATGACGATAGTGAGCCTTGGAAGGCTTGGTAAGTGTCTCGCGGTACGCAACTTCCGGTTCCCCCACATCGGCTGCCACGTGGAATTCTCTGAGGAGCCTGTCTGCCACTATCTCCAAATGGAGCTCGCCCATACCCGACAGCACCGTCTGACCGGAATCTCGATCGATCTGCACGTGGAGCGACGGATCCTCGCTAAGAAGCCTGGTCAAGGCCTTTGAGAGCTTTTCCCCATCATCCCTCGACTTCGGCGCTATGGCAACCGAGATGACCGGTTCGGGGAATTCCATAGACTCCAACATGACGGGATCTTGGCCATCCGTCAGGGTGTCCCCAGTCCTCGTGTACTTCAGGCCGAGAACAGCCACGATATCTCCTGCAGAAGCCTCCTTGATGTCCTCACGCTGATTCGCATGCATCTTGAGGATGCGTCCCACGCGCTCCTTCTTTTCCCGGCTCGAGTTGTACACCGAGGCTCCTGCTGGGATGGTACCGGAATAGACCCGGAGGAACGTGAGATTACCCGTGTACGGGTCGTTCATGATTTTGAATGCGAGAGCAGCGAACGTGCCATTGGGATAACGCTCGACGATCTTGCCTCTGGCATCTTTTCCCTGTATCGGAGGCACGTCGCATGGTGACGGGAGGTAGTCGACGACGGCATCCAGAAGTTGCTGAATTCCCTTATTTTTGAATGCCGCCCCTACAAGGACCGGCGTAATTTTCAAATCGAGGGTGCCCTTGCGGAGCGCTCGCTGGATACTGTCCGCAGGCAGGTTTGAGTCACCCTCCAGGTATTGTTCGAGCAGAACCTCGTCTAATTCGCACGCGCTCTCTACCAAAGCCTCTCGAGCACGATTGGCCTCGTCTAGCAATTCGTCGGGACAGTCGCTCACCGAAAAATTCATTCCCATTGACTCCTCGTCAAAGACGAAAGCCTTCATGGAAATAAGGTCCACGACTCCGCGGAAGCTTTCTTCCCGGCCGATGGGGATTTGGAGAAGGACAGGTTGTGTGTTAAGTCTCTTTTTCATCATATCAATAACGCTGAGGTGATCGGCTCCTGTTCTATCCATTTTGTTGATGAACGCAATCCTGGGGACCTTGTACCGATCAGCCTGCTTCCAAACGGCTTCCGATTGCGGCTCCACGCCTCCGACACCGCAGAAGATCGCTATTGCGCCATCGAGCACTCTCAGGGAGCGTTCCACCTCGATGGTGAAATCGACGTGTCCCGGTGTATCGATGATGTTTATGCGATGGCCTTTCCATGAGCAGGCCGTTGCTGCGGACGTTATGGTAATTCCGCGCTCCTGCTCTTGCTCCATCCAATCCATGACCGCCTTGCCGTCATGAACCTCGCCCAGTCGATGAGAAACTCCCGTGTAGAAGAGGATTCGTTCGGTCGCTGTCGTCTTTCCTGCATCGATATGAGCCATGATCCCGATGTTTCGGGTTTTATCCAGCAAATTACCGTTCATTGCCTCTTGTCGACGATTACCACTTGTAGTGGGCGAAGGCCTTGTTGGCTTCGGCCATCTTGTGGGTATCTTCCTTTTTCTTCACTGAGCTGCCCTTGTTTGCGGCAGCGTCGAGAAACTCGCCGGCGAGCTTCTCTTTCATGCTCTTTTCGCCCCTGCTCCTGGCGTACTGAATTAGCCACCGAATTGCCAGAGCCTGTCGCCGTTCGGGGCGGATCTCGACTGGCACTTGGTAGGTGCTACCGCCCACTCGCCGGGATCGAACCTCGAGCACGGGCTTGGCATTGTCCACTGCCCGTTCGAAGACCTTGAGAGGGTCTTCATTCACTCGCTTGGCGATGATATCAAATGCGCCGTATAGAATGCCTTCGGCGACGGATTTCTTCCCTTCCCACATGATTCCGTTGACGAATTTGGTCACGAGCTTGCTGTGGTACATCGGGTCCGGCAGCACATCGCGTTTCGGTACTTTCCCTTTTCTCGGCATCCGATTTCACTCCAGTGAGGGCCAATTCCGGCCGGGTTTTCTTCAGCGTCAAGAACGGGCTAATCCGTGCAGCTTCCAGGCGGCTTGGTTCAGAAGGCCGTGCAGAGCGTCTGCTCCGCGCAAACAGTCAGTGATCTGTTCCCTTCAAAACCTGCCCCGTCCCGAGGGACGGTTTGCCCGGATCCGTTTCGCACAGATCCTTCGCTCGTTCAGTTTGGAGTTTCTCCGGGGTCGCGCTTCAGCGCGCAACTCCTCTCGCGACTGAGCTCCCCGGAAAGGTCAGCGCGGACTACTTGGGCCTCTTGGTTCCGTATTTGGACCTGCCCTGTTTCCGGTCTTGCACGCCATAGGCGTCCTGGGTGCCTCTAATAATATGGTACCGAACACCGGGTAAGTCCTTGACGCGTCCGCCGCGGATCAAGACGACGGAATGTTCCTGCAAGTTATGCCCTATGCCGGGAATATATGAGGTGACCTCGTATCCATTGGTCAGACGCACCCTCGCCACCTTCCTCAGCGCGGAGTTCGGTTTCTTGGGCGTGGTTGTGTAGACCCTTACGCAGACGCCCCGGCGCTGGGGGCAGTTGGTCAGAGCAGGGGCGGAGGTTTTTCTCCGGGGTTTCTCCCTTCCCAATCTGACCAATTGGTTAATGGTCGGCATACGCCAGTACCTCCAAACATGTATCTGCTAACTATGCCCACATCGTGAATCTCTTGTCAATAGTTTTTTCGCCGTAATCGAAAGCTTTCCCTCTTCCCTACTCAGCGCCCATGATTTCCCGCTCCAGGGCCTTCGTGATTGCCCCTCCTCGGGCCCGGCCCCTCATCCAATCATCCAGGGAACTTGCTTTGACGGCGACACTTTCGGTCTCTGCGGGGAGGTACGGAATGGTGAGGACTGTGTCCTGCCACACTTTCAGCGCAGCGAGGGATACCAGACGGCGGGGACAGCATCGTCATGAATCGATGCCCTTACACGCCTTTCCCGAGAACCCTCTCATCGTGCATCAGCCGCTCCTGAATCCCCCTCCCGATCTGATAGGTTCGGTCGAATTCGGACCAGAACGTTTTCTCCTTTTCCTTCCACCCTGCGCCGAAGCGCTCGTCAAAAAACGCTCCCAGCCTCTCAAACAGAAGCTTCCACGTCGGCTCTCCCCGTTCGTGGGCGCTGAAAATTGCGGCTAGCAACTCGTCGAGCTCTGGGAGGGTCTCTTTGGGAAGATAGGAGATAGCGCCTTTTCGAATACACGTCATCAGAGTTTCGGGGTTGACCGCATTGGCGGTGAGCATCACGGCCGGAAGGTTTCTTTCCACCGCTTCTTCCAGCAATTTTATTCCGTTCACTCCCATGATGTCTAGAATAACAAGATCATAGCGGTTAGTTTTCAGCTTTTCGGATGCGGTGTCATAATCTTTTGCGCATTCTACCTGAGATCCTTCAAGAATTTCCTCGATGGATTCGAGAATGTCGGGCTCATCATCTACGGCCAGAATACGTTTCCCTGAGAGATAAGATTTCGTGTCCATAGTTTTGTACTCCGCAAGGTATGATGGTTACACCGCGTCCTCGGGGAATTAGAACAGGTTCGCGGCGAGTTGTCAAGGTTGATGGGGTGTGTTCGTGGTTGACCGCGTCAGATCTCATCGCGACACGACGCGATACGTCTCGCAGGAGAGCTCGGCCACGCCAAAAAGGGCGGTCTCGGTTCCTCTGGGCGTGTTCTTCAGACTTGAAAGAAACCGTACTGTTTCGCTTGACTAAGGGACGTGGTCCCTGTAATTTGATGACACTCATCTTTGGCACATGACGGTTTGGAAATCTTCGGGACTCACCACTACGACAAGAAGGAGGTTGAGGTGAAGGGAGAAAGATGTGCTTTCGTTGTCATGGTCTGCTCAATTGTCTTGGGGTTGCTCGTCGGCTCAGCGGTTGCTCAGGCACCGCCTCTGGAAAAGTGGAAACCGGCATTCGACCCCTCAGGTGCGAAGTACAAGTGCATTGTGTCCAATGTCTCTCACCCTGTCCTCAAGGGAGTTTACGCAGGATTCGCCATCCGTGATGAGCTCTGGAAGAGGACCAACGGCCAGATCTATCTCGAATACAAACCCTTCTCCATGCTTGGGGGGGAGGTTGAGGTCCTCAATCAACTCCAGATGGGCGCCATTCAGGGCATGGCCTGCAGCTCAGTGGCAGCCACTAACCTTGGACCCCGGTTCGGTCTCGTAAATTTGCCATTTCTCATCGATTCTTTTGAAAAGCTCGACAAGTTCGTTGGCAGTGGGCAGCTTTTCGATCACTTTATGATGGCCATGGACCATCAGGGGATTATGGGGCTCGACATCACAGGGTATGGCAATTATGGTTGGGCCACGACCATACCAGTCCGAACCCTTGCCGACGCAAAGAAAGTCAAGTTCCGGACGGCTGAAGCTGCAGTCAACCAGTTGCTGTATCAGGAGTGGGGATTCAGCCCTGTTGTGATGCCATGGCCGGACGTGCCGGTAGCCCTGAAGCAGGGGGTCATCACCGGCTTGGATCACACTCCCAGTGTGTGCAATATCACCAAGAAATTCGAGGTGGCCAAGTATTTCACGTACGTCAACTATGCCCAGGGGCTTTTCATCTGGATCTTCAATAAGGCCTGGTTCAACTCCTTGCCGGCCGATCTTCAAAAGACCTTCAAGGAAGTTGTCCACGAGGTCTGTGCCAAGATCCGCAAGGAAACCGTTCAGCAGGAGGCTGATGAGATTGCCGCTGCCAAGAAGGATGGCATCGAATTTATCAGCCTTTCGCCTGATGAGATGGCAACCTTGAGGAAATTGGGCGACGCAGTTCACAAGAAGTACGCGCCGGAGATCAACAAGTTGTACCCGGGAGACACGTACCGACCGGTTAATTACCTGGAAGAGGTCCAGGGTTTCATCGGTTACAAACCATAGTGTTGACACTCATTGTTGGGGAGGAGCTGGTGCTCCTCCCGTTCACCGGTTGCGATGAGACAGTGCGGTGAACTGAGGGTATTCCCGAGAAGTCAGGTCTTTCATTCGACAGCAAGCGTGCCGCGTCATGAGGGGGTCGGCGACGCTCTGCTCTGAGATTAGGCATAACCTAGACGATCGCCGGGCGCACGTGGAGGAGGAAGATTTCTCTGGTTATCATGCGCCAACCGAAGGCTCACTGTCATCGATTCAGGGTCTGCCGTTATTCTCTGCGAGCGGCAGTAGAGCGGGATGAGCAAGTGCATGGCTCACGCGTCTGTGTGCTGAGGGACGGGGTACGTTTCTGTTCCGGAAGGCAATAGCCGGACCGCTATTTGCCAACGATCCGAAGGAAGGGACCTATGTTCGCAAAGATCCTCAACGTAATCGACAAAATTCTCACCTTTTTCGAGGACTGGACTCTTTTTATCAGCGTGATGGTGGCTCTGGTTGCGCTGTTCTTCAATGTGGTGCTGCGGTATGGCTTCCACTACACCTTGGCCTGGTCGGAAGAGCTGGTGCGGGAAGTAATCATTTACACCACATTTATCGGCTGCACGGTGGCGGTGAGGAATCGCTCCACGATCAAGATTGACGCGTTGGTGCAACTGGTCCCTTCTCTGAAAATTCCTCTGAGTTACTTCAGCAACGTGGTGACCCTGATCTTTGCGTCGATGATGTTCTACTATGGGTGGAAAATGGCAGCGATGCAGGTCATGACCAACCAGAAGACCATCATCATGGAGATTCCCCTCGTCTATCTGTACGCGATCCTCCCCCTTATGGGTGCCACGATGTTCATCCGGACTATTCAGGTTATGTACCAGGATTTTCAGCAGAACCGCAACGCGCGGCCAGTAGAGAAATGACGAACAAGCCGAAGGGATCCCATGCTCCCCATCTTGGCGAAAACCTTGCCCCCGATGCACGATTAGGAGAGACACCCCCATGGAGTCGAGCCACGGTATTATCCTTTTGATTCTGTTAGGCTGTATGGCCGCTTACGTACCCGTGTTCATGTGTCTATTCTTCACAGCCGTCCTCGGTTTCGTTTTCTTCACCGACCTTCCACTCCTGTTGCTTGCCCAGACTCTCTTTCGGAGCCTGGACAATTTCGCGCTGGTGGTGGTCCTGTTTTTCATCCTGTGCGGCAATATCATGACTGCCGGGTCCATCGTGGAAAAGCTCATCAAGGTGGCCAACGCCTTGGTGAGCTGGTTGCCAGGAGGGCTTGGCATGGCCGGTGTGCTCGCGTGCGGTCTTTTCGGTGCTATCTCAGGGTCCACTGTTGCCACGGTGGTGGCCCTTGGCGGCTTCATGATCCCCGCGCTCCTCGAGAACGGCTATCCGAGAAAGTACACCCTGGGAGTGATGACCACCTCGCCGAATTTGGGAGTAATCATTCCGCCGAGCATCGGGATGATTCTCTATTCTATGATCAGCAATGTGTCGTTGGAAGGGCTTTTCCTGACCGGCTTTATCCCCGGCATTCTGATCATGCTGGTGACGTGCGTGTACACCTACTTCTATTTTCGCAATGATCAACAGATCATCCGCACACCGATACCCAGCAGCCGAGAGTTGCTCGCCATCCTCAAGGAAGGGTTCTGGTCCTTGATGTTGCCGGTCATCATCTTCGGCGGTATTTTCTCGGGGGCCTTCACCGCCAATGAAGCCGCTGTGGTAGCCTGCGTGTATGCATTTATCGTGGAGCTGTTCATTCACCGTTCAATGAAGCTGAGCCAGGTGAAGAAGGTGACAGTCTCGTCGGCTGTCACTTCGGCGACGCTGCTGATCATTGTCGCGGGAGCTACCTGCTTTGGCCGGTTGCTCACTCTCGAGAACATTCCCGGGAAGATAACAGAGGCAGTTTTGACCGCGATTCAGTCGCCGTGGACCTTCTTGCTGGTTATAAACCTCCTGCTTCTGGTCGTGGGAATGTTCATGGACATCATTTCCGCCACCATGATTCTCGGTCCGGTGTTCTTGCCTATGCTCGCCGCGTTTAACGTGGACCCCATCCATTTCGGTCTAATTCTAACGGTCAATCTCGCGATCGGTTACTGTACGCCACCAATGGGAGTCAGCCTTTATATTACCGGGGCTATCGCGGATAAGGACTTGATTTACGTATCCAAAGCCGTTCTTCCCTTCGTCGCGATCCAGATCGGCGTACTCATGGTGATGACCTATATGCCGAGCGTGGTGCTTTGGCTCCCGCGGGTTATGGGATTTGTTCAGTGACTTCGGCAGGGCGGCCGGTCATTGCGCCAGATTGAGGCCCCTGCCTGCAATAGTCTTTGGAAAGATACACGCCGAGCTTGCCTGAACAGGAGCAAAAAACCTCCATCTTCTCTCTCGAGAGGATGGAGGTTCGTGTCGAATAGATGCAATCAGGACACGATTACGCGGCTACGATAGCCCTTCCTTCGTGGAAGGCTTTCAGGTTTACCTCTAAGAGTTTCGGTTTGAGCGATTCCTTGAGAACCTCTTCGTAGACCGAGGAGGGGATGTCCAGGAATGTGGAGAGCACGCCGAGGAAGATCACATTGACCACACGCGGGTTGCCCACCTTGGCGGCCACGTCTGCCGCGTTGAGAACAACCGCGTCCGGGACTTTTTCCTTGATCTTGCTTAAAACGTCCGGAGGGTATTCTTGCTGCCCGGTGAAGACCGCGGGAGGCAGTATCTTGTGATCATTGACGATAACCTTGCCGTTCCGGGAGAGATAGGGAAAGTATCGCAAGGTTTCGATCTGCTCGAAGGACATGAGCACGTCTGCTTCACCCATTTTGATGATTGGAGAGCTGACTGTCTTGCCGAACCGGACGTGACTGGAAACAGAGCCGCCCCGTTGGGCCATCCCGTGGATTTCGTTCTTCTTCACGTCGTATCCGTGGCGGGCGGCAACCTTTCCAAGCACGTCGCTGGCCAGGATGATTCCCTGGCCACCCACCCCGACTATCAAGACATTGTATACACGATCCCCGCTCATTGCGCCTCCTTGATGGCCTCGAATTTGCAAACCTCGAAACATGTACGACACCCGACACACAGCGCCTCGTTAATGGTTGAATAGCCCTTGCGTTTTTCTCCCTCTGCAGGCTTCTCGATCTTGACGAATTCCAGCGCGGGGCATCCCGTGTTGATGCAGGCTTTGCACCCCTTGCACACGTCCCGATCTATTCGCAATGGCGTATCCGGGAGAATTCGACCTGTCTTGAGCAGAGCGCAGGGAGCACGGGAGATAATGACGGATGGCTCGTCTGCTTCCAGCTCCTCACGGATGACCTGTTCCAGCTCCTTTACGTGATAGGGATTGACAGTATGAATCCTCTTGAAGCCGAACGACTCAGCCAACTTTTCGATGTCTGCAGTGATGGTGGGTTCTTCGCGAAGGGTATATCCAGTCCCAGGGTGCTGTTGAGCCCCGGTCATTGCGGTGGTTCTGTTGTCCAAGATTATAACGGTTGTCGAGCCGCCATTGTACGCGAGATCCAGCAATGGAGTCATTCCGGAATGGAAGAATGTGGAGTCTCCAATTACCGCGACCGCCTTTCCTTTGGCAAGGTCGCCGAGCACCCTATCCAGGCCTGCAGCGATGCCTATGCCCGAGCCCATGCAGAGGCAGGTGTCGAGCGTGCTTATAGGGGGGAGCGCGCCAAGGGTGTAACAGCCTATGTCCCCGGCAACATAGACCTTGGTCTTCTTGAGAGCCGTGAAAGTCGCCCTGTGCGGACACCCCGGACACATGTTCGGCGGTCGCATGGGAAGCTCGATGTCAATTCCGCCTATGCTGACTGAGGACGATTTCCCGGTGAGCGCTATTTCCACCTTCTCGGGGGAAAGCTCTCCGCAAAGCCCTGTCAGTTCCTTCCCTTCAACGGGGATTCCCATAAGCTTGACGGCTTCTTCGATAAAGGGATCGAGGTCTTCGATGACCACCAGCCGCTTTACGCGAGAAGCAAAGTCTCGAATGAGCTTCTCCGGCAGGGGCCACACCATGCCGAGCTTCAGGAACGACGCGTGAGGCATAGCTTCTCGTGCATACTGGTAGGCCACGCCGGCAGCGATGATTCCAAGCGCCTCGTCGCCCATCATGATCTGGTTGTAGCGGAATGTCTCGGCAAAGGCCGCCAGATCCTTTAGTCTCTGTTCCACGACGGGGTGTCTCCTCCGCGCCATGGCCGGAAGCATGACGTTCTTCAGCGGATCTTTCTTCAGGCCAAGCTCCCGGGGGCCCTCAACTCGCTCCTTAGTCTCCACCAAGGACATGGAGTGGGAGATTCTGGTGGAGCTCCTCAGGATCACCGGAGTGTCGAACTGCTCACTGATTTGGAGCGCCTCCCCCAGCAAGTCTTTCGCTTCTTGGCTGTCTGACGGCTCGACGCACGGAACTTTCCCGAACTTCGCGTAGTTTCTCGTATCCTGCTCGTTCTGGGAGGAGTGCATTTCCGGGTCGTCACAGACAACGATCACAAGGCCGCCATTGACTCCGGTGTAGGAGAGCGTCATGAAAGGATCGGCGGCAACGTTGAGTCCCACATGTTTCATAATGGCCATAGACCTGGCGCCCCCGTAACAGGCTCCCGCTGCAACTTCCAGCGCCACTTTCTCGTTCGGCGCCCAGCCCGCTTTGATTCGAGGGTACTTTGCCCCGATGTTTTCCAGGATCTCTGTGCTCGGAGTTCCCGGATAGGCCGAGGCCAACCGAACGCCGTACTCGTCGGCGCCTCGGGCAATGGCTTCGTTTCCAGACATTAGCTCTTTCACGGCTGCTTCACCTTTCGTCAACTCCGGTCGAGCCGGATGAAGATATTCCCCCAACTGGGGGGTAGGTCCCTTAAACGCTGCACTGTCAGCGCTGTTGCTCGAGTAGATCATGAGGCGATGGGGAAGGTCGGCTGCGTGCACGAGCTCGCTTTTTTGATCCTAGTCTTCGGTGAGACTCGTGTCAAGAATTTCAGTGCGAGAAGGATGGTGTACCGGGGTGAAGGTTGAGATGAAAAGAACAAAGACCCCGGCGTGAGCCGTCGGAGTAACCACGATACGCTCGCGAATCGGGACCACCGAGTTCATGATTGTGAACTTGGAAGCCAGGTCGTTGAGACTGATGCCCGTATGGGTATAGGCCTGAATCAAGGGACCTGGATACGGGGGTGATTCGTAGGCCGTTGAAGAATCGTCAGTCACATCCACATGCAATACGAGCTCTGAGACAGATTCTACTGGACTGCCCGCAAACTATCACGTGCCAGGCACGCGACGTCCCTGCCGGCCTTCTTAGCCTCGTACAAGGCCCTGTCAGCACATTGAATAAGTCCTTCAGCGGTCGTGGCGTCATTGGGAAAGGTGGCTACTCCGACAGACACGGTCAGGGTCCCATCCGGCAGGACCTCTTCTCCTTCAAATGACGTCTCCCTGACCTCGCGGAGGATGCGGTTCGCAAGCTCCAGGGCCTTGGAAGTATCGGCACGCGGGAGTACCATGGCAAACTCTTCTCCCCCATACCTCGTCACGATGTCGTAGCTTCGACAGACGGACTTGAGAAGTCGTCCTACGCGCGCCAGAGCAGCGTCACCCTTTTGGTGCCCATTCATGTCATTAAAGATCTTGAAATTGTCAATATCTATCATGAGCAGGATTAAAGACGTCCCCTGGATGCGCGCATTCTCTATCTCGCCACTCAAGGCCTCGTCAAAGTACCGCCGATTGTTTACGCCGGTAAGTGAGTCAACATAGGACAATTCCATATAAAATTCGCGCTCGTACGCCTTGCGCCTTAGCTCTCGGTGCTCCAGGGCTTTTCGAACAGCAACCTGGATTTGATCGACTGTGAAAGGCTTGATGAGGTACTCGATAGCGCCAGCCTTCATGCACTCAACAGCGTTTTCAATCGTGCCATATCCCGTGATGACAACGACGTCGGTCTCGCTCTGCTTGCTTTTCAAGCTCTTGATCAACGCGAGCCCGTCCATGCCGGGGAGCTTCATATCGGTCACAATCAGGTCGTACGGGAACTTTTCGTTTCGATCGAGGGCTTCGGCTGCGTCACCGCACACGTCTGCTTCGTGCCCCATGATCTCCAATGACTCGACCACCACGCCTCTCACGAGGGGGTCGTCGTCCACCACAAGAATTCTGGCTTTGCGATCGTGAGATTCAAAAGCTGGAAGGGAGTGATTCATGACTCTCGTTTGCCATTTCAGACCGCTCCCCCCCGGGGTTCGGTCCAAGGAAGCGCAGGTAACTCCGGACTCCGCCCACTAACGACGCGTCGAGCTGTCGTAAGCTCGCGTCAATTATAGCACCATATTTTGTGTTGTGTGAGAAAAATTGCTCTCCGAGGCATTCATTCCCTGGTCCCGGGTAGCAAGTGAGGGCGCCGCGCGCGTGACCAGCAAGGTTTGTCCGAACAACTTTTGCCGATCATATCACAATTCTGCAACAGGCCCCAGTCAACTGGTATTGCCGACATATCACCACCCGAAACGCTCGTGAGACAGTTTATGGGCATTCCTCTCCCCCTCCCTGTCTCACAACTGATTGAGAGCCTCCGCCACCACCGACGCTTTTCTTATGGGGAGCTAACACAACGCTTACTGCGGGCGAGTATGCTTGCTTGGCCGCAGGTCTCATGAGGACCTCGTGGGGGCCAAGACGCATTTCTGCGCCAGCACGCTATCTGAAGAACAGGATGGAGATCGTGAAGAGCAGCATTAATCCGTTCCCTCGCGACAACAGACTCAATCCTATCAAGATGCTGACCGTTACGTGGCTGTTCAGCCTACTCCTTCTCCCCGTGCTTGCCATGATTGTTTGGAACATGTATCAGTCGCATTCTGAAATCGCTACACGCGAATTCAAGTTGCAGCAGCTCGTCGGCGACATCGTCCACAAGAACGAGGTTCTCTCCACATGTGCCCGCATGGCAGCCGTAACAGGTGAGTCAATCTGGCAAGCCAAGTACAGAGAGGTGGAGCCCGAGCTGGATTCGGCCGTAACACAGGCGGCCCTTATGGCACGCGACTCCTATGAACGCAATTATGCTGCTGCCACAAAGGGGGCATACTCAAAGCTGATCGAGATGGAAGGACTCGCGCTTGCCATGGTTGACCAGGGGCGTTTGAAGGATGCTCAAAGTCTGCTTTTCGGGGCCGAGTACGAACAGCAACGTCTCCTTTACTCCGACGGAATTAAGAATCTGGCAGCCGGAATACAAGGACGTATCGAGCAGAATCTGTCCTTCTTGCAGAAGCGCATGACCCAGGTTGGGGTTTTGGGTTGCATACTGGTGGCCACGCTCCTTTTCATATGGCTTGGCGTGGTATTGGTCATCACTCGTCAGTTGAAGGAGCGGAAGCGCGCGGAGGATGCCTTGCGCGCGAGCGAGGAGAAATTCCGATATCTGGTCGAGAATGCGCCGCTGGGAATCTTTCTCTGCGACCTTGATGGCACTATCACCGACGTGAACCCGGAATTGGGAGCTATTCTGCAGCCCGACTCACATGAATCTCTCCTTGCCATGAACGTATTGAGCTCTCCCATCTTTCAGCGAGGCGGCGTCTCAGGGGCGGTCCGACAGTGTCTAAAATCAGGACAGTCGAGCATCACAGAACACCCGTACATATCTCGGCCCGGGCAGTATGTCTACGTCCGTCTCCATCTGACCCCATTCCGGGATGCGGATGGCAATATCGCGGGAGTTCAAGGATTGGTAGAAGACTTTACCGAGCGAAGAAAAGCCGAAATTGAGCTGAACTGGGCTCACGAAGTCGCATCCGCTGAGGCGCGGAAGCTCAGGTCCCTGATAGAAGGGATGGAAGAAGGGGTTCTGTTTGCGGGCCGGGACGACGTCGTCACCGAGATGAACTCGTGGTTCCTGGAAAAGACGGAGATGGACAGGGATCGGCTCAGTGGTCTGACTCTCTGGAATTGCGGTCTTAACGGGATCCTTGTGGATGAGCTCGACAAGCTTATCAGGAACTACAAGGCTGGCCAATTCCAGGCGCCGGTGGTGCTCAACCGCGATTTCAGAGGCACCCACGTCTCTGTACGAGTTCAGCCCATCTTCTACGAGCGAGAATATATGGGGGTCATCCTTAATGTGGTCGACGTCTCAGATTTGGTCCGGGCCAGGGAGCGAGCCGAGCAGGCGGATAGGAGCAAGAGCCAGTTTCTGGCCAACATGAGTCACGAGATTCGAACTCCCATGAATGCAATTATCGGGATGACCGAGCTTTGTCTAAACACGCCTCTCACCCAGGTACAAAAGGAATATCTCCAGGCGGTAGAGGTTTCGGCAAACTCTCTGCTTGCTCTTATCAATGACATCCTCGACTTCTCGAAGATCGAGGCGGGAAGGCTGGAACTGATCCCCACGGACATGAACCTGCTCGACAGCGTGTTTGGCTCGGTGCATTCTCTGGCGAGCCAGGCCCATTCCAAAGGGTTGGAGCTTACGTGCAGCGTGTCTCCCGACGTGCCTGCCCGTCTGATTGGTGACCGGGAGCGCCTGAGACAGATCCTCCTGAACCTGATAGGAAATGCTATCAAGTTCACGCATCACGGCGAGGTGTCTGTCAACGTGGAGGTTGAGTCGAGGGACGCGAGCCACGTACTCCTCCATTTCGCCGTGTCCGACACGGGGATAGGAATACCGAAGCACAAGCAGCAAACCATATTCAGGGCGTTTGAACAGGCAGACGGCTCCACGTCACGCAATTTCGGCGGGACCGGTCTGGGTCTTGCCATCGCCTCACAGCTTGTGGAGCTCATGGGAGGAAGGATGTGGGTAGAGAGCGAGCCGGGAGTGGGGAGCACGTTCCATTTCACCGCTTCCCTCGAGATCGTGCCCGCAGGATCGGAACAGGAAGATTTGCTTACATCAGAGCTGCTTCAGGATCTCAATGTCCTCATTGTTGACGACAACGCGACGAACCGCCGCATTCTTCAGGAATTACTAACGCGTTGGAGGATGAAGCCGACTGCGGTCGATGGAGGATGGGCCGCTATTGGCGCCATGCACGAAGCAGTCAAGAATGGCCAGCCCTACGCTCTGGCACTGATAGACTGCATGATGCCAGGGATGGATGGCTTCGAATTGGCCGACAAAATACGACATACTCCCGAGCTTTCAAAGATCCGACTTCTCATGCTGACTTCAGCGAATCCGGAATTCTCCTCAGAGCGTTGCAGAGAGGTGGGGATAGGGGCCTTTCTGCTGAAGCCTATCCATCAGTCCAGCCTATTCAACGCTATCGTGAACATCATGCGCGACGAGCAACAGGGGGGAGACCGGACGAAGGAACGGTACCTCCAGACCCTTCTCCCTTCGAAGAAGCGCCTCAAAATTCTCCTGGCCGAGGACAATGCCTTCAATCAGAAAGTTGCGGTAGGCATGCTGGAAAACATGGGACACACGGTGGCTATAACGGCGAACGGACAGGAAGCAGTCGAAGCGGTGAAAAGAGAAGCTTTCGATCTTGTCCTCATGGACGTGCAAATGCCTGTCATGGACGGTTTCGAAGCAACGCAAGCCATAAGAGAGTATGAAAAGGGACTGAGAAAACATACGCCTATCGTGGCCATGACCGCGCACGCGCTCCTCGGGGATAGGGACAGGTGCCTCGCTGCAGGCATGGATGATTACATCTCTAAACCGATCAGGAGCTTGGAGCTCGCTCGGACGTTGGAAAATGTTGCCAGGGAGCGACCGTACGAAGCCGAGGAGAAGCCCGCTGAAGTCAAGACCGACGGCACGATGGATCTGACGCCGCTTCTGGAAGCAGTGGGCGGGGACAAATCCCTCCTTGCGGAGATGCTCCGGATCTTTCTTGTTGATTGCGACGAGTTGTGGCGTCAGATCCGGCGCGCCGTTTCGGAAGGCAATGGAGAAACTCTGCAGTCGTCTGCCCATACGCTCAAGGGTATGCTCGGAACAGTGTCTGCATCCGCTGCTTGCTCCGTAGCCCTTGAACTGGAAAACATGGGCAGAAACGGTTGCCTGGAAGGGGCGGATCAACTGCTCCATAGCATGGACCGGGAGCTACGCAAACTGAAAGAGGAATTGTCGAAGCAGCAGAAGAAGAGTTTACAGTCGGGGTCGGGCTGACAACTACGATAAAACGTCGCGATCGTCGCGTGATGGACCGATAATGAGGTGGCGATGAAGGTTCTGGTCGCGGATGACAATCAGTTCTTTCGGCGCTTGCTGGAAGTGAACTTGACGAAATGGGGACATCAGGTAGTCCCTTGCTCTAATGGTACAGAGGCCTGGAAGATTCTGTCCCGGCAGGACTGTCCTCAATTGGCGATCCTGGATTGGGAAATGCCTGGAATGGAAGGGGTAGAGCTCTGTCAAGAGTTGCGTAAGCTTGTTGACAGGCCGTACGTGTATGTATTCCTCCTCACTGCCAAGACACGCAGGGAAGATGTTCTGAAGGGCCTAGATTCGGGCGCGGACGACTACATCACAAAGCCCTTCGATCCACTGGAGCTCCAAGTTCGCATACGGACCGCAACCCGCATCATCCAGCTCCAGGAAGATCTGATGAAGTCGATCAAGGCCTTGGAGATGCGAGCATCGGAGGATTCTCTCACAAGACTGTGGAACCACGCAGCCATCCTTGCCCGACTGAAACAGGAGCTCGACCGCTGTTGCAGGGAGCGGACGTCGTTGGGCGTCATCATGGTGGATGTGGACAATTTCAAGCAAATCAATGACTCGCAGGGACACCAGAAGGGGGATGAGCTGCTCAAGGAACTGGCCGCGCGGATCAAAACAGTGCTTCGCTCCTATGACAGCGTGGGGCGATATGGTGGAGACGAATTCCTCATCGTCTTGCCCGGCTGTGACCTGAAGGAGACTGAGGCGCTTGCGGAACGACTGCGCTCGGCGACCATGTCGGACCCGTCTCGTGAAGCCGCTATGGGATTCCAATGTACAACCAGCTTCGGTGTGGCTTCAACAGACTGGACCGGCGATTACGATTTGGGGAACCTCGTACGCGCCGCGGACGCTGCCCTGTACCAGGCAAAGAGAGCAGGTCGAAATTGTGTGAGGTGTGCATCTTCCACCCCGGGGGCCTGGGGGACCGTGCACGGTTGAAGGACCCATTTCAGGGATGATCCTCACGCACTCCCTTTCGGAGGCTCGATGACATATTGGGTATCCCTCACGGGCTAAGTGGTCCATTTCCTGAATACGGTCACGTAATCTGCCACGACGTAGGGGCACCCCTCGTGGGTGCCCAGGGCGGGCACGAGGCCCGCCCCTACAGTGCCAACGAAGCGCTCACCACGTACACCGCGGTGCGGATACAGTACCGTATTTGTGCCGTCGACCACTAGTAGAGGATTTCACAAGTACCGTCAGGTGTTATCGGCACGACAGTTGGTGCGAGTGCGGCAACGCGCGTTTGCAGTGGCGGCGAGGACCGAATTCAAGCGAAGGCCGGTTTGAGACAGGCTCTTAACCTGCACTTCCCTGAGAGGAGCTGTCCCCCGAATACGCTGCCGTATTCTGCTATACCGGCTGACTCCTATCGCGATCGGGGGGGTAGTGCCGCAATTTCTAACGCTGGGGTAACGGAATTTGAAACTGGAGCGTATCTAATGGGGGCGTCTGCATTTCGAGAGAGATTTCTCTAGAGGAGGGGCCATGAACGGTTTGCTTCATGAGCACAGAGACGGAACTGCGGGCATGGGACGCCTTGGGCTCTTCGCTATATTCGCGCTGGCCCTATTGGCGGCAATCTGTCTGTTTCAGGCAATAGCGGGACCGTGTCATGCGGATCAAGTGAACATCAGCGGAGCAGGAGCAACGTTTCCGATGCCCGTTTTGAACAACTGGATCGAAGCATACAACAAGACGAGAAGGGCTACGGTTAGCTATCGCGGAATAGGCTCGGGAGGCGGAATTGCGCACATCAAGGCAAAGACCGTTGACTTCGGTGCATCGGACAATCCCCTTGACCAGGGGGATCTTGAACAGATGGGGCTGGTTCAGTTCCCCATAATCATGGGAGGTGTGGTGCCGGTGGTGCACATCAAGGGAATTCAGAAGAATCGCCTTAAGCTCACACCGGAAGTCCTCGCGGATATCTACCTGGGCAAGATCCGGATGTGGAACGATCGAAGGATCAGAGCCATCAATTCCGACCTCTCGCTTCCAGATGAAGAGATTGTCGTAGTCCACCGCGCGGACGGCTCGGGCACAACGTATATTTTCACCACATACCTTTCGAAGGTCTCGAAAGAGTGGAAAGAGAATCTCGGCGCGAGCAAAGAAATACGATGGCCGACCGGTGTAGGCGGAAAGGGCAACCCGGGAGTAGCAGGCCTGGTTAAACGCGTCGAAGGATCCATCGGGTATGTGGAATACGCGTACGCAGTCAAGGACAACCTTGCAACCGTTCAGTTGCAAAATCGTGAGGGAGCATTCGTGAAGCCCAGCACTCAAAGCTTCCAGGCTGCAGCACAAAAGGCCGACTGGAAAAATGCGCCCGGGTTCGTCATGGACCTTACCAACCAGGCTGGTGACAAGACGTGGCCAATTGTTGGGGTCTCGTACATTCTTATTCAGAAAGACCAGCCTGACGCGGAGAAGGCCATCGCTATGCTGACGTTCTTCGACTGGGCCTATAAGAATGGAAACACAGCCGCAGAGAGTCTTCATTACGTCCCGATGCCATCGAACGTGGTCGGACTTGTCAAAGACCTTTGGGGAAATCAGGTCACTGCCCAGGGCGTAGGTGTCTGGAAAGCCCCTCATCAGGCGGTCTCTCGCGATCAGGATTAGTCAGAAACCCATTGTTCTCCGGCCTCGTGGTGAGGGCTCCTTTGTTCTCTGGTCGCGGAGCGACGAGGTGAGATCCTTGCCCGAGGCGGAGGCCGCGTCATGGAGTCGACAGCAACCACAGGGCTTCACGAACCATCCACGCGCCTTCGAAAGACGCGAGACGAGCTCGTCATCTCCTGCTTCGGATGGGAGAGGAGATTTGTCATCTACGAGAGAAGCCGTCGAAAGAAAACTGGTACATTCCCGCGTCCCTGAACCTCCCACCCCCGAACTCCCTCTTGCGGACCACTATTGACACGGCTGATATGTCGATCAAATGGTACGCTGAGTCCCACCGGGACATCAGAGGCGCCCCGCAACAGGAGACCACAACTTTGGCATCGCGCTCCGGGATGCGGACTTCGACGACAGAAGAACGGTGCTTGTGCCCCTGGAGAATGAGCCTGATGTCTAACTGAGAACAGATGTTGAGCAGCTCCCCTGCCTCAGACAGCGCGTGTGCCCAGAAGGAGGAAGCTCGTATGACAGGTATGACCGGGTGATGGAGGAACACAACCTTTGTGGACGCCGGGTACAATGCTGCCTGTTCTCTGAGCCACAACCTCGTTTCCCGGCTTATCCTGCCGGGCCACGACGGAAACGAGTGAATCGAATTGAGGCCAAAGAAAACGGTATTGGATTCCTCGTGATGGTAAAGGATCTTGTCCGGGGCCCCGAAGAAGCGCCTGAAGCGGTTCATGGCAAGGGAAGGCACCATCCATTCCCAGACAGCGCTGAAACAGATTTCCCGGTTTCCGGGAACGCAGATGAATGGTATACTGAGCGACATGAGGAAATCTCGAGCCCACCGAAACTGTGAAATTCGCCCGCGGTCGGTGACATCGCCGGTCACGACGAGGAGGTCAGGACGGTGGTCCAAGATGTCTTCTGCCAGGGATTGAAGTCTTTCCCGGCAAACGTGGCTCCCGAAATGGAGGTCTGAGAGATGGGCAGATCTCATAGCCCCCAGCCTAAACCGGCAGCCTCTGCAAGTCAACGTTTTGGCGGGATTTGAAAAAATGCTTGATTCTTTTGGGTGAATTGATTAAAATTTCAAGCAAAATTCTTGTGCCTGATGTCAGGCAACTATTGTCCATGTTTCCCGGCGCTTGAGCATGCCTCGATTTGAGGGAACAAAGGAGCAAAGGATGAAAGGTTTGGTCTTCGCGTGTGGAGCGGCACTTCTGATTCTGGCCGCGGCAGGAACGGCATTCAGCCAAAGTTACTACGGCTATGGATACCCTGGAGCGGGCCAGGAGTACGGAGCGGCGTACGGGCAGCAAGGCTATGGAGCGTACGGACAGCAGGGATACGGACAGCAATACGGGTACGCTCAACCGGGTTACGGGCAACAGGGATACCCGCAAGCGTACGGGCAGCAGGGATATGATACGCAAGGCTATGGAGCGTACGGACAGCAGGGATACGGACAGCAATATGGATACGCTCAACCGGGTTACGGGCAACAGGGATACCCGCAAGCGTACGGGCAGCAGGGATATGATACGCAAGGCTATGGAGCGTACGGACAGCAGGGATACGGACAGCAATATGGATACGCTCAACCGGGCTATGGGCAGGCCTATGGTTACGAGAGTCCTGGAGGCCAAACCGGATACTACGCGAGTCCGGGGCAGTATCCGTCCTACGGACAGACTGCAACTCCCGTGGCTCGGCCTGCAGCGAGGCCCGCAGCGGCACAGCGAACCGCCACGGCAGCGGCACAACCACAACCAGCGGAGAGCACGGGCGTGCTTTCTTCCGAAGACCTTGAGTCGAGCGACATTTACTGGGACGGCAGGGATTATCTCGTTGAAGAGCAAGATCCCCAGGATGCCCCGACCACTCAGATAACCCCGGCCCCGCAGCAGCGTCCTGTTCAGCCTGTTGTCAGAGAGGGGAGCACTACTCCAAATCGGGCCACCATACAGCGCCCCACGCGTGCGGCGCGCCAGAACGTGCGTCGCCAAGAAGCAGCTCCTGCGCCTCCTCCCCCTGATCAGAAAGGAATATCGTGGGGCAAAGAAGAAAAGCCGGAATCCAAGCGCAGCTTTTCGTGGGGACAAGCTGCTCAGCCTTCCATAGTCCGGTCTGAACCCGGCTCGTCATCGCAGGCTCCGACCGCTGTTCAGCCTCAGGTCACCACTCTGCCCGCGCCAAAGGAAGAAGCGAAGACCGAACCCGCTGGCAAGAAGTTTCAGTGGGGCAGGCAGTAGCCTGGGAACTAACGCTGCTCCTCCCCGAGAGGTGTACGCATGGCATTTTCACGAAGCCTCATGTTCCCCCGTCCGATTGTAAGATCACGGGAGAGCGATGGGGCTTCGGATTCCGCTGTTTGCTTTCTTGCTTGCTTGCTTGCTTGCTTGAGGCTTAGGCTGGAACGCCACGCGAGCGGGGATCTCCGGCCTAACCCCCGCCGGTCTCTTTCCCCTTCGTCAGCGACGGGGGAAAAGAGACGGCGTTGAATTTGCCGCTAAACCAGCCTGTCGCATCGTACGGGGCTGTTGCATCGCACCTGTTGCTGCTCACAAGATGTTGACAGCTCCCGAGCCTTCTTGTATAGATTGCTATCGCTCCTGATAGACTCTCCGTTGTGCCGGGGTAGCTCAGAGGCCAGAGCAGATGATTCGTAATCATCAGGTCGTGGGTTCGACTCCCATCCCCGGCTCCAAATTACCACTTATGTTCAAAACGCGCACACTGCCTTCAGATGGCGGTTCTGCTTCCTGAGCACAACCATTGTGCCAGATTTGCACCAGTTGGCCGTGCAAACCCTTTCTCATGCCTCCATTAGATTGACTAGATCTGGATCTGAGAAGTGGGGCTCGGTCCGATTGGATTTAAGACCCACATCCCTTGCCGCGGCCAGTTACTGTGTTGATTCACCGTCCTGAAATACAATATCTTGCTTCGGAACCGAGAAGACGAAAACCCTCTGACTCGTATCCACAACCACTGCCTTTCCGTCGGTACTCAGCAGCTCTTCCAAGCTCAACGTCTCCCCTTCTATGTAGTCCTGCACGTCCAACAGAGCCATCAGATACGTGTCCAGTACTACTTTGCAAACCTCTTCGGGCGTGTAGGTTTTCCTATCCGGGTCTGTGAGGATGGTCATGGGAACAGGTTGCCTCAAGACCGAGCGCAACGCCTTTCTCAGCCTCGCAAGCACAACATCCTTCTTCATCGTGCCTCCTGATCTGGGTCTTGCCATGCTACGCGGAATGGCTCACGGGCAGTGTACCGCAAGCTGTGATGAAACTCCGTTCCTCGGAGAAGTTCTGCCGTTTATGATCGAGCATTCTCTTGAGGATTGCCTCCCAATCCTCAGTGATAAGCTCCTTCTTGATGGTGCCCTCAGAAAGAGGGATTTCCTTTAGTTGCTGCCGATACCGATCCCCCAGGTAATTCGGCGATTCAGTGTCCCTATTCCAGGCAACGTGGGCGAGATACACGAGGACGTGCATCACGTTCGAATGGAAATACTTTTCATGCCGGTGCCCTAACCTTGCTATCGCTATGAGTATTTCCAACAGCTTGCAGGTCACATGTGCTCTCCGAGTGTTGTCTCAAGGATCGGGACCGTCTTGGCATTATCAGTCGCCGGTGGATGCGAGTAGTTCTTTCCCGCTCTCGGGAACTCTTCCTTCCGAACTCTGGAGCCGTCCGCTACCGTCTGCTCCATCTCTGCCTTGGTCAATTTACCCATTCGGTTTTCTACATTCATGATTAGTCACTTGGCGACCCTGGCGAAATCGTGTCCGTGTTCCCGCCTCGAGCCCTTCCTTTATGGGTCCGAAGGACATCTCACCCTCTCCAAGGGGTTCGTGTCCGTCTTGATTACTCCTCGTTTCTCATAACCCCTTTAAGAAAGATGTCTCTGACACTTGATAACTCGTCTCCCTTTTGGAATCCGGAAGGGTCTTCATTCATCTGGAAGAGGAACGTGAGAATGATTCCGTAAAGCGCGAGAGCCATGTGATAAGGATCACCGTCGCGAAAGATCTTCGCTTTGATCCCCTTCTCAAAGATCGAAGCCAATTTCTTGAGGTATTCATCACGAAATCTATGAATATCTGGTTCGGAAACGGGCCCTACGTGAATGTGGGCCGAGTTGTAAAACAGGCGCACGAACGGCAGGTTATCGAAAAAGAGCTCCCGATGAATGGTGATACATTTATCTATAGCTCGCACAGGATCCCGTTCCTGTTCGACGGCCTGTAAGACTTTGTGGTGCCACTTTTGTGCCATCTGCACGATAAGAGCTTTGTACAAGTCCTCCTTACTTTTGAAAAATTTGTATAACGTCCCCATCCCGAACTCTGCCTCTCTCGCGATGTCTTGCATGGAAACGTCTGAATAACTCTTCTCTGAGAAGAGCCTCAGCGCTGTCTTGAGTATCTCGTCTCGCTGCTGGAGGTTCAGTCGCTCGCGACGTGAAAGTTTTTCAGATGTTTTGTCGGTCGTGCGAAGCAGTGAATACCTCATTTATATCTCCTTAAAGCGTCTGGGTATGAATCTGAACCATACACGATTAAGAAGCCTATTCAGAATAGGATTCATCTTACTGGCAAAGTCAAGAAAGAATCTTCTCCTTTTGATAAAAACACTCCATGCCAGCTCGCGCCCATAGTTAGCGCCAGCAGCCATTTCAAGACCCTGTGGATGCGTCCGGTTTTCATGAACGAGCTCCGCTTACCGTTCAGAAGCAAATGCGGTCAGTTCCTTTGGGCTTCTCTTCTGGAAAACGAGACCCGGAAGAAGATCGCGTACAACACCGGCACGACGATCAAGGTCAGAGCCGTGGCAAAGGCGAGTCCGGCCATGATGGTCACTGCCATGGCAACGAAGAAGGCGTCCTGCAACAGAGGTACCATGCCCAGAATCGTGGTGGCCGCGGCCATGCCGACCGGCCTCAAACGGCTCACGGAAGAATCCAGGATCGCGTCCGATGGCTGTTTTCCCTCTCGTATTTCGAGATCGATCTGATCGATGAGCACGACCGCGTTTTTGATCAGCATTCCCGACAGGCTGAGAAAACCGAGAAGCGCCATGAACCCAAAGGGCTGATTCGTGGCCAACAGTCCGACAACCACGCCGATCACCGCGAACGGTACGCAGAGGAAGATAATGAGCGGCTGCCGTATCGCATTGAACATCACCATGATGGTGAGCGCCATGGCAAGGAAGCTGTACGGCAGGACTTTCTCCAGCGCGGCTTGCCCGTCCTGTGAGTCTTCGTATTCGCCGCCCCATTCCAGTTCGTATCCGGGCGGCAGCTTGATCGCTTCTATTTCCGGCGCGATGCGTTCACGAACCGCCTCCGCGGTGCCGATCCTCTGATCGCACTGAGCGGTGATGGTCGGGACCCGGTTGCTGCGGTGGATGATCGCGTCTTCCCATGCAATGTGAAATCCGGACACCACCTGGTTGATGGGAACCATCCTACGGTGGACGTCGCTCCATACCATGACGTTCTTGATATTGTCCACATTGATCCGTTCCGACAGGGGTGGCCGGGAGAGGATGGGCAGCAGTTTGTCATCTTCGCGGTAGACCCCCACGGCAAAGCCGCCGAAATTCATTTGGAGCGATTCGCTGAGGTCGGGTCTGGATATGCCCGATCGCCTTGCCTTGGCCTCGGAGAATTCCGGGACGATCAGCTTCACCTTCCTGCGCCAATCGTCCCGCACGTATTCGGTATTGTTATCCTTTTCCATGACGGCCTTGGCTTCATCGGACAGCCGCCTGAGCACCGTTGGATCCGGGCCCCGGAAACGGGCTTCGATCTTGTATCCGCCGCCCGGTCCGAACATGAATCTATTCATACGGAGGTCTGCATTGGGAAAGCGTCCGATCACGTATTCCCTGATTTTTGGGATCATCCCCCGGATCTCACGATAGTCTTTTACCGTCACGAGCAATTGACCGTAGCTGCTATTGATCTTTTCCGGCGTATAGGTGAGCATGAACCTCAGCGACCCCCTGCCGATAAACGTGGCCACTGACTCGACGCCGTCGAGTTTCAGCAGGAACTGCTCGATCTCCTTGAGATCCTTTGTGGTCTCTTCGATATGAGCGCCTTCGGGTAACCAGTAGTCCACATAGAACTTGTTGAGCGTGGACTCGGGGAAGAATGCCTGGTCCAGATGACCGAACCCGACGATCGCCAGAGCCAGGAGGCCGACCATCGCTCCCGCTGTTGGCATTTTGTGCCGCAGGCAGGTGAGCAGGACATTCCTGTAGAGTTGATAGACTTTTCCGCCGTAAGGATCCTCCTGCGCGGCCGAAGCATCCTTTGACGGCTTGAACAAGTGGATGCAGAAGAGCGGCGTGAGCGTCACCGCAAGAACCCAGCTCATGGAAAGGGAAATGAGCACAACCTGAAAGAGCGAATAACAGTATTCTCCAGTCTTGTCCTGGGACAGACCGATTCCCGCGAAGGCCAAGATGGCGACAACAGTCGCTCCGAGCAGCGGAAGCGCTGTCTGAGCAACTGTCTGGAGCGCTGCTTCCTTGCTGTCCTGACCTTTCTGAACGTTGATCAAAATGCCCTCTGTGACGACGATCGCGTTGTCCACCAGCATTCCGAGGGCGATAATGAGTGCTCCAAGAGATATTCGTTCCAGACTGATGTTCCAGATCAGCATGAAGATGAAGGTGCCACCGATGGTGAGCAGCAACATCGCGCCGATGAGCATCCCACTGCGGACCCCCATGAAGAGCATCAGCACCACAATGACGATGACCAGCGCCTCGACCAGGCTGACGAGGAACCCGTTGACTGCGTCAGTAACGAGCTTGGGCTGATAGTAAACCGGACTCAGTAGCATTCCCACTGGCGCTTGCTCTTCGAGTTGTTCGAGCCGTTTGTTGATGGCCTCTCCCATGGTCACGACGTTCCCGCCGAGCACGGTCGATATCCCCAGGCCAAGGGCTCGCCCGCCATTGAATCTCATGAGCGTTGCCGGAGGATCGATGTAGCCCCGTTTGACCTGAGCGAAATCCTTAAGCAAGATCAATTCCCCGGACTCGCCAGCCCGGACCATCAGATTTCCGATGTCCTCAACCGCCTTGTGCATCCCAGTGGGAGAGATCCGAACGTACTCGTCGCCGACCTGCACCTGGCCCGCGGGTACGATCATGTTCTGTTGGGCAAGGGTGCGATAAATGTCCTGCTGAGAGACGCCGAGCTCAGCCATGCGCGATCTGGACATCTCAACGTAGATCGTCTCGTCCTGTTCCCCGAAAATTTCGACCTTTGCCACGTCCTTGACGAGGAGCAGTTCCCGCTTCAGATACTTGGCGAAATCCTTTAGTTCTCCATACGAGTAGCCCTTTCCCGTAAGCGCGAAGAACACCCCGAATACGTCACTGTAATCGTCGTTCACAAGCGAGGGCTGGACCCCAGGCGGCAACTCCCGTTGGATATCGCCGACTTTGCGCCTAAGTTCATCCCAGACCTGGGGCAAGGTGTACTTGTCGTATTTGTCCTGGATTTCGACGGTAATGATCGAGAGGCCCGCCCTGGAAATCGAGGTCACCTTCTTGATCTGTCCGAGGGCTTGGATGGCCGTTTCGATCTTCTCAGTGACCTCCTGTTCGACCTCCCGAGCCGACGCTCCGGGATACCGGGTGATCACGAGGGCCTCTTTGATCGTGAATTCCGGGTCCTCGAGTCGCGAGAGGCTTTCATAGGAGAAGATCCCGCCTCCGATGAGAAGAACCGTGAAAAGGTACATGACGATTCTGTTTTCCAGCGCGTATCGGACGAGACTCACTTGCCACCTCCTCTCTTGTCTTCAAGAGAACGCACTTTCATATTTTCTCTCACGTGGGCCACGCCGGCGGTTACGATCATGTCTCCGGGTTTCAATCCGTCGAGCACGGAAATACTCGATCCGGTGAGAAGGCCGGTCTTGATCTCTCTCTTTGTCGCTCTCATCGTGGATTTTTCCACGACCCACACATGAGGCGTACCTTTCTCGTCCGTCCAGACCGCTGCCTCGGGGATGGTGAAGCGACTGCTGGCCTCGGCGGCGGAGAGATTCTCCACGAGCGTTGCCGTAGCGGTCATCCCCGGCAGTATGCGGACATCCTTCGGCGCCGGCATGGTGAGGGTCACGGGAAAGGTTTGGGTTTGCCGGTTGGCCTGGGTGCCGAGTTTCTTGACGGTCACATAGAATTCTCTGTCGGGAACGGACTCGAATCGGGCGTAGACACGCGCGATGCCCTCCTGTTTGACCCTTGCAACGAGGTCTTCGGGCACATCAACCTTTATCTCGATTTGGGAGACGTCCTGGAGGCTCAGGATGTCCTGTTTGGCCTGGACGTACTGGAAATTGTCGACGAACTTCGCGCCGACCAACCCGTCGAAGGGCGCCTGGAGTGTGGTGTCTCGAAGGGCCTTCTCCGCTATTTTCAGATCAGCGTCCGCCGTTTCGAACGCGGTCTTCCTCTGGTCGTATTCAGCCTGTGCGACCGCCCCCGACGCAAAGAGGCCTTCCCAGCGATGGAAGTCGACCTTGGCGTTGTCGCGTACGGCTCTCTGCTTGTCGACCCGGTTCTGAAAATCTGTGGGGTCGAGCTTGGCAAGCAGTTGATCCTTCTTCACCGCGTCCCCCTCCTTGATCGGGAGCTCAACGAGTCGCCCGGAGACCTCGAAGGAGAGGTTCACTTCCTGAGACGCCTGGACTTTGCCGGGAAAAGATTGCTGAGACGTCGCGGCCGCCTCACCCAGGGTCATGATCTTGGCCGGTCGCGTGAAATCGGACTTCTTCTCGTGCGCTTGCTTGTTTCCGCAGGAGGCCGTGAACAAAACCGATGCCAGGACTGCGATCACGGCGGCTCTGCACAGAAGCTGTGACCAAGCTGTCTTCTTGATTTTCATCATATCGTCCCTCGATCTCTGCCCAGTCAGATGAGAGACTTGTAGCAATGCGTCATCAAAGAAGTGCTGTTGACCCCGCATCCGGCGGGGGAGCTTACGTTCATGATCCCCCTCTAGTCGCTCGTGACGGGAGAGTTTCTGAGGTGTTTTGTCTACCGGACGAAACAGGGAATGGCGCATTTATGTCTCCTTAAAGCGTCTAGGTATGAATCTGAATCATGCACGATGACGACGCATATTCAGAATCTGAATCATCTTCATCTCAAAGTCAAGAAAGAATTTTATCCCTCTTCAAAAATCACCCCGTGCCAGCTCGTCGTGGCTCCAGGAGCAGCGAAGCAGGGTTGGAAGCAACAGCAGCATCTAGGGAAGGTCCGGCTGCCGGCTAGGTTGCTTGTAGTAGTCCTCGACTACAGCCTCTTGCGCGTGCCACGGCAAATCCATTTCATGGGTGAGGAGCTCAAACTGTGACTGAAATGGCTCATTAAGCGTCGATCAGAGTCGGAGCGAAGGTCTCATATTGCCGCAGGAGGTGGGAAGTTCTTGTGGCTTCTTGGTTTGCTTCGGCTCCCCATTGTGTTCGGCCGACCAGCCCGTCAGAAAAACCGTTTGATCAAAAGGCGCCCAGTGACGTACGCTGAGAATACGGATAAAAGGAAATTTTTCAGGCTTCGAGTAAGTGCGGACCAGTGTAATGGTGGTGTAATGTAATGGCGTCAAGCGTGACATCTTTGCATGCGTGCCGGGTCTTCTGTTGTCCGCTCAAGGTCTGCCGCCAGATGGGGAGTCGTTCCCGCGAGATTGCGCAGACGATTGACCGCTTGACTGAGCCTGCACAGATCACGGCCCAATCGCTGGGAGAGGTCGGTCAGGGACAGGTGATCTTCATACCAAACGAGAAGGGCTATCATTGTCCGGGCTTCCGAGTTGTTCCTCTTCTTCCCGGGTTCTGCGAGAGCTGCGGGATTAAGCCCGCACCGTTTGCACACATGAGTGATTATCTCTTCCATGCAGACCGACCGGTTCATCTTCTCGTCCGCTCTTCGAAGAGCGTCTTCGGCAAAATGGTCATCCCCAAGGATCTGACCCTCTCTTCTCCCTCTCTTGTCCCGGAATGAAACTCCTCCCGTCAGGCGCTTCCTACCCCATCGGAGTAGTTGCTCATCATACACAGTGCAGAAATGCGAACATCGAATTGCTTGGCTCCTTCGTCCAACAGACCATAGAAACGAAGCCGGTCCGACTCGTCGAAGAAAATGTCCTGGCCACCGTTCCCGCGGAGCATCACGTGAGAGACAGCGTCTGGATACTGTCTGCGTGCTCTTTGTGCCATCAGACGAGAATAAGCTCAAATATGGACACGTCAAGCCTGATCCCGCATGCCCACGTCCACCGTCACGGGTTTGTCGAAAAACGTTTCCACGTCGAAGCAGGTTTTCTCGTGCAGTGCGTTCCTTTTCAATCTTGAGACAATCCGCGCCTGGCTTGGTTGATCATTTGATCTATGTCTGGGTTTGTATGTTCGGTCATTAGCATCACTTCGGGGTGAGCTTGTGCAAAGACCCGGAATATCTCGTCAGCGAACGCTCGCCCTATTTCCTTGACACCCTTGAAGTCAAGCATCACCTTTCTGAACTTATCGAAACGAGCCAGCAATCTCTTCGCTTGAGAACGGGACACCAAGGCTTCCTCGCCGTATCTGGCCAAGTGGACAGGCACCACCGTTGTGGTGAAGCCGAAGTCATCATCGGTAAAAGCGTCAAAGACTGCCTTGGTCGTCTTGTTCGTTTCATTCTTCAGCCACATCGAAACAATCGTCCCACCAGGCATGCGAACAAAGCCTTCGACGAAACCTTCGTCTTTGGAGGAATCGTGAACAAAGATTGTCTCCCCAGAGACGATGAAAAACTGGTCAAACATTCGAGACGCGAAAAAGATCCCTTCTCCTGTGTGGTTGACGGGATCGGTGGTCAATTTGCCTTTATGTAGCTCTAGGATAGCATGTTGCTCATCTTCTAGGCCCATTTCTCTTTGAATCTTTGCAAAAATCCCCTCTCCATCATCGACAACATCCACTGCAGTGTCTACCGCTGTTCGTTTCACTCGCACGATGGCTACTGTCCCTCCTGAATGATCAATCGCATTGTTTAACATCTCGGTGACGCCGAACTGCCAAATGGCTTTAACATTCGGTCTTAGGTCTGCCAGCAACGGCGCAATATCACGTCGCCAGACGATATCCTCTGCAAGTCCTCTTAGATTGTAAGAAAAGTCGCGTTCTACGAGGACCCGGAGCGAGTACCTCCGCGTGCGTCTGGTCCCCTGACCGACGAGGGATCCCTCATCGACCAGCCTCTTGAGATGCCCACTGATCGCCTGGCGGGAAACTCTGAATCTTTCCGATGCCACCTTGAGAATGTCTGTCGGGTGTTGTCTCAAGTTCTCCAGTATGAAACGCCGAATTTCCTGGGACCGTTTTGGCAACTTGGCCATGGCAACAACTCCATTTTTGACAAGAAAAGTTGTCATTATTATCAACCAAATAGCTCCCCTTGTCAACTCGGTGACGACATATGGTCATATAATCAACGGGTTATTGAGCAGCCGCGCTGATACACCCAGGGCGGCATACGGGGGTCAGGCTTGACATATTTGGATTTGACACTGTGAACGGCTAGAAAAGAGAGCGGACTTCGCGTCCGGCGGCAATCCATCGAGACGTATCAGCACCACTCCGTGAGCAGCACGGTTCAGGCGGAACACAAGTTCGCCAAAATCCTTGTCCGCGGTGAGCAGGACTAAACCTTCATCGTCTGCCAGGCAGAGCACTTCGTCATCCTTGATACCGGGCGCAAGCTCCGGAATGTATATCACCTTGTGGTTTTCGCTGCGAAGCTTTTCGACAATCTGACGATCGACCCCTTCGTCTGCACCGATCTTCATGCTGGCACGTCTGCTGCGGGATAGGTTATGTCACTCGTCAAGACGTCGGCCGCGTACGAGAGGGCGGCAGCAATCGCCTCGCGAGTGAGGCACGGGTGCGCCTCCAGGATCTGTTCGGGAGTCTCCCCGGCAGCGAGTTTATCGAGAATCGACTCCACCGTGATGCGAGTGCCGGTTATAACGGATTTGCCTACCATGATGTTCGGATCTGCTTGGATAAGATCGCTGTACATGTCCGTCAAATCCTTACTCAGTTGGTAGAAATGTGCCACGACTGCCCTGCCCGTTCCGCAAGACCTTCTTTCCGCCCCGAAGGCCGAAGGCTTTCCCGCTTCTGAGCGGTTGAGTCCCGCGTCGGCTCTCGTCGGGTGCCAAGACCTACGAAAGGTACCTCTCGTTTCTCTGAGGAGCGCGAGAAATTGGAACCGCTCGTCCCCTTCACTGTCACCGTAGATAGAAACCTTACAACGGAGAGTGAGTGGAGCGATGATGCGTGAAGCCTATCGATTGACCGACGCCGATGTGGAGTTCCTTGCTGCGACAGCCGCGGCCGATATCAGAGACAAAGCCAGGCTAAAACAAATCATTGAGGCCGACGAAGACTTCCGGGAAGCATTCCTCAGCGACGACAAGACCTGGAGAATGGTGATGGCGGAAAAGGAGGTCTTCTTGAGGATCTCTCCAAAGCTCTATTTCGAGATCCTCTTGAGGAGGGCTCGCAGAGAGCTGAAAGCGACAGGCCATACCGTAGAGAAGGCCGGAACGAGGAAGATACCGGTGTTCGATACTCAAGAGGTCGTGGCTCTTCTTTCCAGGCCCGAAGTGCTACTCTACCTGGCGGACATGCTCGCATCTTTCAGCAAGATTCGGAGTTACGCGATATCCTTCAGAATCGAGAAAGGGGTCTGGCGAACGATGAGATTCAATGACCAGGACATTGATAGTCTCATCAGCTTCAGTCAAGTGGTAGACGATGAGCACCGATTCGGACTGTTCAAAAGAATCGCAGATCTTTGTCTGTTCGTGCTCGGCGTCTTCCCTGAATGCATCCGGTTGACCTATCGGTACACGTCTTCCGGGGGCGCAAGACCCCCGATGATGGGCAAAGCGGGATGGAAGGCGGACGACTACGTGGAAACGGGCAAGAAATTCTACAGATTGGCTGCAGAACACCCTACTGCCAGGGCCCTTCGGGTGTCCGAAGTCTGTCTGTTGTTTCACGACAATCTTCGCGCTGCCCAGAAGCCGCTCAATTTTATCGTGGACCGTTATTTGGACTACAACAAGCATTCCCTCTTCGGAGCCGGATAGGGGGTTGGCTATCGCGCCACGTGCGCAAGTTGCGGCTAGGCAAATGATGCCACCAGATCTCTCGAGGCAGCGGGTTTTCCCTGAAAGATGTTGAATCTTCTTAAGAGCTTTTGCCTGAGGTACTCAACTACGTCTCTCTGGCCCGTGCCTATCGCAGGATGGTTCACGCCACGCGAAAGAAAATCATTCTCTTCGCGGAGGCACTCTAATCGAGTGAGTCATGTCGGGACTGTGCGGGTCCGAGGGCCATAACAGCGATAGCTCCCACGATGAGCACGCCTCCGACAAGATGTGACCAGCGGAACTGTTCCCCAAGGAAGAGATAGGAGAGCACTACCGCGCTCACCGGCATGACTGCGGTAAAGATGCCCGCGGTGGCCCCTGACACTTCGGTGACCCCCCTGAACCAAAGCACATATGCTACGACGGTAAATACCAGACCGAAATAGATCATAGCAATGCAGGCTTGAAGGGTCACCATGGACAAAGGGAAGCTGCGCGCTTCATAAAGCCCCACGGGAAGAGACATCAACATCCCGAGCAAACACAGTGCGTAGGCCAGGGTCAGGTTTGGGACAGTTGATTTGACGCTCTTGCGGAGAAGCAGGAATAGCCCCTCTCCAAGCACAGCGCCAAATACGATGAGGTTGCCAGCGAAATGGCCTGTCAGCGGAGTTTGGGCAATCTCCGGAAGAATTCCATTGACGACAAGCACACCTAGGATGGCCATGGCAATACCGATCAGATGATTGAGAGGAAGCCATTCCTTGAAAACGAGACGAGAGAGTACGGCCATGACTGCGGGCGTCGTACTGATAATGAGACCGGCTTCGGCAGAACCGGTCAGTCTCAATCCCCACAGTAGACACAACGTAAAGGCAAATTGACCACTCAAAGCCATCAAAATCAGGATTATCCAATCCCTCTTTTCAATGGAACGCAATCCTTCATTGTGATTTCGCGTCACTAGCATCAAGAACGCGGAAGCAATGCCAAATCGAACGCCTGAAGCCAAGAACAACGGAAAGGCATCGGTGATGATCTTACCGACGACCACGGAGCTCCCGACGATGATCATGGCAATCGTCAAATCCAGATAAGCACGAGCAAGCTTTGTCACCAAGACAGTTCCTTGAAGAAATAATTCGAGCATCAACGCCTGTAGGTCACTATATTCGCGGGGTAGTCATGCGTCTTGGACAATCTTGCTATATTCTCCGGGGGCCACGCCGACGACGCGTTTGAAAAGCCTGTTGAGGTGGCTCTGATCGCAAAAACCTGTACAAAGCGCCACCTCGGCCAAGGGCATGCCTTGTGTCATCAACTCCTTTGCTTTCCGGACGCGAACCTGAATGAGATAGGCATGGGGAGGCAGCCCAACTTCACGAGCAAACAGCCGCAACAGGTGATATCGACTCAGTCCCGCCACAGTGCTCAATTTCTCAAGTGATATCTTGTCTCCATAATGGGCATGGAGGTATTCACGGGCTCTGCCAACGGATCGATGCCCCACAGGGGCCTTCGATGGGATCGGTTTCTCCTCCGCATGTCGCGTTACCAGATCAACAATTATCGCCAGTAAGCTGGTTTCCTTTTCCAGCAATGAGGCTTGCCTTCTCTCCAGAGACACGTGGCAAGAGCGAATCCGGGCAGCCAGGGCTCGATCCTGAATCACACCTTCTCGGAAAAACGGCAAACCTCCGGGTTTGTCCGTGACCTCCGATACCGCACGAGATACCAGATCCGTAGAGACATAGAGCATCCGGTACCGCCAGCCATGCTCTGCTGCAGCGAAGCCGTCGTGAGATTCGCCTGGAATCGCCAGGTTGATTTCACCCTCACTGGCCACGACATTCTTACCTCGATAGAAAAATCCGAGGGCTCCTGATTCGATTACCCCGAAGGCATAACACTCGTGGAAGTGTTTGGCGAAGGAATGCTTGCAATACGAGGCTTTGAGCAACTCGACGTCACCCAGCTCATGCAGGCGACACAGGGCAACTTGTTCTTTGCCATCTCTGTTCAGCATGAGCTCATAATACCAGAAGAGGATGCAGTGGTCTTGTGATTCCGGCGGACTTTGCATTGCTCGGAACGAAATCCTCCTCTCTTGGGAATGGTATCTCTGTCGGCCTCCGTATAGCTCTCACGGCGAGATACGGGCCAGCCCTTTCCCTACTTCTTTGCGTTGGGTTACGCGTGTGTGGAACGCATATGCTTCTCGGGAACCGCGGTGACCGAGGGCATCTCGGCGCGTTGCGAGACTCGCGTTCAGTATGCCCTCAGATGAGACCCGGTCGTTTATTATTGGACAGGGCCGATGCGACGTGTCCGTCTGCACCAAACGGCCTGCATATTATATGTGTTACGGATATCTGGATCGGACTCTGGCACCTTCACAGTATTGTTCTATACCCACTGCCCTGATCTTCTCATTTATCATCACCCATCCTTTGTACAGCCCTGGATCGAAGTTGGTGTTCTCACAGGGAAACTGGTCGCACTGGTAACAAAAATCTATCTGCTTTGCCTGGTGACACCCGCGTACTCCGCAGTTCTTGAACAGCTTGCACTGCTCATTGCGGCACCCTTTACAATTCTCGGAGGCGAAATAGTCCAACATCTCCTTGAAAGCAGGGTATATCCCGAAGATGGGGTCATCCAGAAGCGTCTCGAACCGTTTGGCATAGATGTGGAAATTTCCTAGTTTTTTTTTAAGCTTCAGACTGTATTTGCGTATGTCTCCGTCCACATGTGCAAAACACGTTTCGCAGCACAGTCCGCATGGGGCTATAGACTCTTTGATTCTCTGATCGGTCATGCATTTTCTCCTTCCACTGAATTGGGGATTCCTGGGGGATCAAACCCTGTTGGTCGCCGCGGCGTGATTTGTTTAATCATACCCATTGAGGGTGGGAGGGAAAAGTGGCATAATCGACATGATCGTAGGCGATATCGCCATTTTTCCGGAGTCTGGGAGGAACCGATGATAAAGGTAACCATTCTGGCGCCTTACAACACCATGGCTTCAACCATTTTTGGACCTATGGATATTTTCAATCAGGCAGGGCGCTTGTGGAACCGTGTGACGAAATCCCCCCAGACACCGTTTTTTGACGTAACAATCGCCTCGGCAGACGGAAAACCGATCAGATCCGTGAACAATATCTATATCCAACCCCATTGCAGCATTGAGGATGTTCAGCAAACCGATCTGATCGTAATCTCCTCGGCTACCTATATTCAGAAAATTCTTGAGACGAATCCGGAACTGGTGCCTTGGATACGCCATCATTACGATCGAGGTGCCCATGTTGCCAGCGTCTGCACTGGCGTATTCTTGCTCGCGGAAACCGGGCTTCTCGATGGTAAATCCGCCACCCTCCATTGGGGATTTGCAGATTTCTTCAAGAAGAGATATCCACAGGTCCAATTAAGGCAGGATCAGATGTACATCGATCACGGTCGCCTCTACTGCTCAGCCGGTGTTAGCGCTGGTCTGGACCTCTCACTGTATCTGGTGGAAAAGCTCTGTGGTCGGCAGGCAGCTATAGAGTCTGCGAAGACCATGGTTTTGGATATGGGTAGAGTTTCTCAGGCTCCCTATGAGCGTTTCCTTTTTTCGAAAGACCATGGTGACCCTTTGGTCCTCAAGGCCCAGGAATGGATAGAACAGCATGAATCGGAGCCGATTGATTACGAGCGGCTCGCGCAAGAACTACGCATGAGCCGTCGATCCATGGAACGGCGGTTCAAGCAGTCAGTGGGAGTAACACCGCTGGGTTATCTGCAGAAGTTGCGGGTGGAAAGAGCTAAGAGTCTGCTGGAGGAAGGCACGTGGACTTTCAGTGAAATAACGTATCGGGTGGGGTACGAAGACGTTCCATTTTTTAGAAAGCTGTTTGTCAGACTCACCGGTTTGAGACCACAGGAATATCAGCGGAGATTCAGAGGGTACCCCGATGTGCGGTTTCAAGAATAGGTGGGGTCCTTTTACTGTCAGAATGCTTTGCTTCACGTCAAAAAGCACGAAGCTCATGCCACTGTAATGCTCCAGTCCTCAGGCATCCTCTTGGGTTGCCGGTGTCTAACCGGATCACCTGCACGTCAGACCGCCGCTATTCTGGCCTCATCGCTCATTCCTTCTGTGCTCGACAGCAACTGATCCGGATCTCTTTTTGTGCCCCCCGAGTCAAACCATTGAAGAAAAGGCCTCGCACATGCTTGCGACGGAGGCTCAGGCAATGGTAGCATGCAATTTCCCCAGGTCCGCTATAATCATTTCTTTGAAGAGCTCTAACGATGGAACTGTATAATCTGGGCCGAGTTCCGTGGGAACAATCACAACTCATCTATCACGCTTTGGCTTACCTTGGCAGAGAGGCATTATGTACATGCCTTCCTGCCACCCGCTATTTCTGCGTTGGCTATCACCAGGATCTTAACCAAGAAGTCGATCTCGAATTCTCTGCCGACAACAACATACCGGTATTCAGACGTGAGGTCGGGGGAGGAGGTGTATATCTCGATTCCAACCAGGTCTTTTTCCAGCTCATTCTGCACCAGAAGAATCAGCAGATATCCATGTGCCGGGAAGCCTTTTTTCGGAAATTCCTAGAGCCAGTAGTCAGAGCCTATCATCGCATGGGCATTCCTGCCCAGTACGAAAGGCCGGCCGACATAGCGGTGAGAAACCGAAAGATAAGTGGAATCGGTGCGGGCGAGATAGGTGATTGTGTAGTCCTTGTGGGTAACGTTCTCGTGGATTTCGACTTCGATACGATGTGCAAAATGTTGAAAGTACCGGACGACAAGTTTCGCGCTCGAGTACAAAGGGCAATGGAAGACAACATGACCACGGTGCGCCGAGAAATCGGGGATCGAGCAGCAGCCAGGTGGGGCCAGGCAGAGATAGCCGATCTCTTGGTGTCAGAATTCGGAAAGCTTCTCGGATCGCTGGAGCCCCGCAGAGTGGATGGTGAGCTCCGCCGCAAGATGGATCAACTGGCGCATTCCATGACGAAGCATTCCTGGCTGCACAAGAACAGGCGGCCACTTCAGCGTCGAACGGTGACAATTCGTGCCGGCTTGCAACTCTGCCAGGAATCAATAGAAACGCCTGCAGGGCCGATGTCGATCGAGTTTGAGATCAGGAATGGAGTGTCGGCCCACGTGGCAATTTCCGGAGACGCGTGGCAGCGCTATCCGGCAGAACTGACAGGACTGAAGTCCTCGCTAATCGGGATTCCGCCAAAGGAAATCAGGACAGCCGTTTCACGGCACTTCTCCGGAATGCGGGTGCAGCGTCAGTCACTCACTGACGAACGTGCCTGAAGGCTGCCCATGCGATCTCGTTTTCCCAGATTTTTACCTCCAGCGCATTGACATTGGAAGCTTTGATGCGGTTGGAGAGGGCCATGCATATAATGCGAGCGAAATGCTCGATGCTCGGGTTAAGGCCAGAAAAATCGGGCATATCATTCAGAGTCTTGTCACGAAATCGACTGACAATCTCATCCAGCGCGTTCTCCACATCAACGATGTCAACGAGGTAGCCGTGCTGGTCCAAGGTGTCTCCTTCCAACAAGAGCTCGATCTCATAATGGTGCGAATGGAGCTCGTTTTCGGCTCCCCAGTCCCCCCCAAAGAGATAGTGCTGCGCAATAAAATCCCTCTGCACAGCGATTTTATATCCGGCTGAATTTGTAGCAGAGCTCATTGTACCTCCTCATATACGACCCGACCCATTTTCCAGTGAGATGGCATCAGCGGGGCCTTCCCACCGCATATCGTATGTCGTCGCTGCAAATGGTTGCATCGATTCTCTTCGATGGCTCACTCTCTGATCTCCGGCAAAACAGTTTCCAAGGGCTGCACGCCGAGGGGACGAATCCCGTATTTTTTCATCTTATCGTACAAGGTATTCCGTCCGATTCCCAAGGCACAGGAGACTTTTGTTATATTACCACCAAAGCGGACAAGCGCGTTCTCGATAGCTTTTTTTTCCACTAATGCCAGGGGCATGATTTCCACGTCGTCAGTCATTGTCCGCACTGCTTGCTTCTTCTTCAGGTGAGGTGGCAGATGAGAGAGTTTCAACTCGTCGCCTTGCAGCAAGTTGACGGCGTACTCGATAGCGTTAGCCAACTCCCGCACGTTCCCCGGCCAGTGGTAGGCCTCAAGAATTCCATAAATCGCGGGGTCGACGTTCTCGACATATTTGCCCACTTTTCTGGAGATGGTTTTAATGTAATGATCTGTCAGCAACCTGATGTCACCTTTGCGGTCCCTGAGCGGCGGAATGGTTATGGCTACGACGTTCAATCGATAGAAGAGATCTTCTCTGAATCTGCCTTTGGACACTTCATCGTAAAGACTCCTGTTTGTCGCCGCTATGATCCTCACATTTACGGGGATCACCTTGTTGTCGCCAACGCGCACAATGGCCTTCCCTTCGAGGACCCTGAGAAGGTTCACCTGCATCTCCAGAGGCATGTCGCCAATTTCATCGAGGAAGATAGAGCCTCCATTCGCCAGTTCGAGTTTTCCCTGGCGGCCGCCCCTTTTTGCACCTGTGAACGCTCCTTCCGCGTAGCCGAAGAGCTCACTTTGAATGAGCTCCGCCGGTATGGCTCCGCAGTTTACCGACACAAAAGGGCCATCCCTTCGGTCACTTGCATTGTGAATTGCCTGGGCAAACAGTTCCTTTCCCGTTCCGCTTTCGCCGAGGATAAGTACTGTGGATGGGCTCTTGGCAACCTTTTTCGCCTTTTCCAGGGTTTCCCGCATAGTCGGACTTTCACCAATTATGTCCTTGAACATGAACCGCGAATCGGCCGCCTGCCTCGCGCCTGTCTGGTTTGAGGTCTGCCTCGCCTTGGTGAAAGTAAAGACCGCGCCCAGTTTTGAACCGTCCTCACCAATTATGGAGTTTGCGGAACCGACGCAGCGAATATACGAGCTTTGGGATATTAGCACCAACTCTTCCTCTGAATATTCTCGGTCGCCCTGCACAAAATCTCTCAGCTTTCTGTCCATCCTGACGACATCATCGATCGATCTGCCGACCAAATCCCTTGGGTGCAACATAAGGAGTCTGGCAGCCGGGGCATTGATCCCCGTGATAAGGCCCTTGTTGTCGATGGTAATGAGTCCCTCTGACACTGAGTTGAAAATAGTGGCGAGATGCTTGCTTACGCTTACGTAATACTTGTGTGACTGTTCCAGGCGCAACCGCTCTTCGATTGCTCGCACGGCCGCAACTGTGATGCCGAGACTGTGAAAATGGGCTTTCTCCCGAGGGCCTGACAGGTCCAGGCACCCTACCACTTCCCCTGTTGGGTCCCTTATGGGTGCCGCGGCACAGGTCCACAGGTGGTGCGTTTCGCAATAATGCTCTGAGCCCGTCACTTCTATGGGGCATCCTATGGTCAGGGCAGTACCGATAGCGTTCGTGCCCACACTTTGTTCGGACCAGTTGGCCCCAGGGCCGAAGTTGAGTTTCTCGGCCTGCCTGAGAGACACCAGATCGCCAAGGCTCGCGAGAATGTATCCGTCCGTGTCGACCAGAACAATCACAAAGCCCGAGCCACGAACACATTGATGAAGCGTCTCCATGATGGGTTCTGAAATCTCGCGGAGAAGCCCTTTTCTCTCTCCCACTTCTCGATCGGAAATAAAATCGCGGCACTTTCCCCCACCAGCTTCCACACCGGCATTTCGGCATCGTTTCCATGATTCGAGAATTGCTTTCCTCACGGGAGGCGTTTCGGCGGTCCCCTTCTTGACGAAATCATTCCAGAACTGCTTCTCCGTCTGCGGGCACGGACTCCAAAGGCGGGAGAGAGATTCCTGAAGCCCGGGGTCTGCAACACGATTGATAACTGGGGCATCGGCAGACGCATTCCCCTCGACGACCTGGAATTGATCTTCGACTCGGATCAACTTGTACATGTCTTTGCTCCCCATGCAGGCGACCGTGTTCTGCCTGCAACCGGCGCACCTTACGCCTCGACTTCTTCGAGACTGGCTGAAGTGGTCCGTCAAAGGCTGGCTTCAGGCACTCCGGCTGTTTGTCGCCAAGACGGCACGTAGAGAGGATAGAAGGTCGGGAAAGAGATGTGCAGCGTAGAACGCCCGACTGAGACTGCCGCTTGGCGGAGAGGCGCCTGTATCGAATGAGTTCTTTGTACGCAAGCCTCCGGGGATTCTGCTGATATAGCTCCTTTGTTGTACGGTACCATATCATGTTCAAGGCTGTCAATCTGGTCAACGCTTCTTCAATGGTCACCTTCCTGACCCCGTTTCCCTATCAGTGCCTTCTGTACAAGCTGAGTGAGATCCATGACATCGATAGGCACTCTATTCCTTCTAACGTAGGTGGTCATGGTCCGCACGCACTGTTGACAGGTCGTGATGATCGCTTGGGCGCCTGTGCCAAGCGCTTCCTCGACTTTCTGCCTGGAAATAGCAGAAGAGAGATCCCCATCGATCATCTCCAGGTTTCCACCACCCCCACAGCATTGGCATCTTTCCCGATTTCTCGGAAGCTCGACCAGCTTCACACCGGGAATGGATCGAATCACGCGCCTCGGCTCATCAAAGACTCGTGCACCGCGGCCCAGATCGCATGGATCGTGATAGGTGACCGTGAGCGGTAGATCTTTCAGAGGGACCCTCTGTCCTTCAAGTAGCTTCATAAGGAGCTCGGATGCGTGAAAGATCTCAAACTCGCGGGGATAATACTCGCGCCACATCTGGAAGCAAGAGGGGCAGGCGAAAACCACCGTCTCGGCACCTTTTCTCCGTATTGCCTCGACGTTGTGCGTCACGTACTCGTGAAACATGTCCTTGAGGCCCGCCCCCAGCAGAGGAAATCCGCAACACCACTCCTCTTCTCCTAACAATGTGAAATCTACACCGCTGACTTCAAGGATTTCCGCGAGCGCCATGGGAATGGTTTGGGCCAGCGGGAAGTAAGCAGCAACGCAGCCGGTGAAATAGACAACCTTGGCTTGTTCCCTTATGTACCCATGCTCCGGAGGATCGCGCATGTCAGTGACCCAATCGGCACGCTCCTCGCCAGCTTCTCCGAAGACGTTGCGGCTTTCCTCAAGGTTGTCTCGGATCATCTGGATTTTGGAAGGATAGTGGCCGGAATGAACGAGATCCTGGCGAAGGGAGAGCCACAGCTTCTTGAGACCGATGCCCACCGGACATATTTCCTGGCAGCCTGCGCAGAGAGTGCACCGGAAGACAGTGCTGCTGAATCGTTTCCACTCTTCTTCAGACAGGCTCTTCTTGCCCAAGAACCTCCGAAAAAATCCCGTACGGCTCTTCAGGACATGTCGCAAGCCCTTCATGCGGAATAGGGCAGACAGCATCCCGTCCTTTGAAGCAGAAACCGCGGGACAGACATCTGCGCACAGTCTGCATTGGGTGCAGGCATCCATCTCGAATAGCTGTCTGATGCTGTAGTCTCGATTGCTCACGCTAGTCCTGCTTATATTTTGCGATGTCCGCCAGGAGCCACGGCTCCACGGCCTCCCGTCCACGCATCAGTCTCTGGACTTGCGTCACATCCTTCGGACGTATCTTGAACATCCAGCCAGCCCCATAGCAGTCCTCGTTTATCAGAGTTGGGTTCGTCGCCAATTCCTGGTTTGAGGAGTCTATGTGGCCATCCACCGGGGCATATACCGTACCCAGCCATTTTCCGGATTCTACCTTCGCGAACTTCTTGCCAGACTGAAGGGCCTTTCCCTCAAAGGGAAGTTGAACGTACACGATCTGCCCTGCTAACTGCTGGGCGAAATCGTCCATGCCCATGACCAGGATGTCTCCATCGATCCTGACCCAGAAGTGGTGTTCCTCGTAGTAAAGGTCATCGGGCATATTGTATCCCTGTATTTCCATTACCCTGTTCCTTTCACATGTGAAAGAGACGATATGCGCATAGTACGCTGCTTTTGAGTACCACGGAGCAAATCACTCTCGGGCTTCTCGAGACTCTCTGTCACGGCGTTCATGCCGAGAACGAGAGGCGCCATGACAATGTGGAGCAAATGGCTGAAAGGCAAATAAGCCAGGACTGCCCCTGTTGCAATAGCGTGGAGGTACCAGATGTAGCCGTACACGTCAGGAAGCGTGGAAATATGCTTGAACAGGAGACTGATGGCATATCCGAGAAACGCGAAGCTCGAGCCGGCCGAGCTTCCTTGCATAGCCATGCGTGCCCCCTCCAGGACAAAACCTACGGCCACAGTGACGCCGATAAGACCGAGGGCCAGCCAATCCTGCTTCGGAATGCCCGCCATGTCGCGAGGAGCAACGACGATCCTCCGCAGGGCAGTGAGAATAACACCGAGGAGGATCAACACGCCACTCGCGTCGAAAAAGAGGGCAGTGGGAGGGTAATCCTTATCGAGCAGCAGCCACGGCAAGGAGGATTGGGGTATCCACAAGGAGGTCAGCAACGCTGTTATCCCGTACAGAAATCTGAACATGAAGGGGAAGAAGATCATAGCATGTATAAACCAGCGTGTTCTGGACTGCCGAAAGAGCCTCCTTTGCAGAAGCACATCGAGGGCCGCTACCTTGCTCATATTGAGTAACCTGGCCCAGAAATGTGCCGCGTGGGTGCTGTGTACGGGCCTTTGCGTCCCAATCGGGAGAGTCGTCTTTTTCGCGGCTGACACGTTTCCTGAAAACCAGATGGCGCAAAGTCCTGTCAGTCCCAACAAGAACACAATCAGCGAAATGGCAGTCGTAGCGTCCCCTGCGGAGAAAGTCCCTGCATGGCATGGCATGCATATGACGCTCTTCGGGGGAAGGATCATGGCCGAAACGCCCAACATGTTACCACTATGATGGCAACGTTCGCAGGAGCGCGCGGCGCCCTTTAGAGTCATGTTATGAACGACTGTGGGAGTGTCCGGTTTGCGTTCGATCCGGCAAAGGATCGTTCCGGATGCGATACTCTTAACTGGGATGGCGCCCGCGAGGTGGCAAGCCTCGCAACTTACGCGCAGATGAGCATCGTGAGCGATCTTCTCATCGTGCCGCTGGTGGCAGCTCAGACAGGAAGTCCGTTCTCGGCCTGTATGGCCGAACTCGGCAGAGCGGGGGTGGCAAACAAGGCATGACAGTTTGGAATGCGTTGCTGAAACGTATGCTTGAGCATCAATGATGGGAATAGCGCCATTGATGCCTGAACATTCCGTGCTGTTTCTCTTGCGTTCTTTACTATGGCATTCAAAGCAGAAGGCAGCGGTTTTCTGCGCACCGTCGGCATCGCGTAAGTCTCCTGTTCGATGACAGGCCATGCACTTCTCATCTTGAGGAGACAGAGCAGGCAGTGCCCCTCGATGCTTATGGCAGGCGCCACATTGCTGGTCGACGGGCTTCGCCGGATCAAATGACGCGGGAAGATTCTTCGTGGCAAGCTGGTAGTGCGGGTCATGACAGATAATGCAGTTTTTGTACTCGTGTCGACCATCGATCGCCTTGCCGGCATGGGATCCATGCTCCAAATCCTTCATCACTTCGTCGTGGCAACCAGCGCACTGATTATCCTCAAAGAAGTCGTTAACCGTCTTGTTGACGTCTGCACATTTGGGGTGAGAACCGTTTGCGAAAACGAGGCCGTGGCACTCGCTGCACGATAGCTGTGCGTGAACGGACACGTGGTGGCGTGCCGGATCAATGAACCACGAGCCTTGAGCATGGGCCTCCATGCTAAAGAGAGCTATAGCGGCCGCTATACAGACTGCTAGGCTTCGGCCGAACTTTCGTACGAAGATGTTGCTAGCCAGGTTCATGTGCACTGACCTATAGTGGAGCGAATTAAGAACAGGTCGGAACCTGATTCGCAAACCGACTCATTGACCACAGCGTAAGCGCAACGGCCGCGCTCCACTATAATGTTCAACGCGTGCCAGTATAGGTGGAACACGACAGAGTCCCTACTGGGAAAACATCTGATCGCCGCTCTTGAATCCTAATCCAGGATGCAGATCGAAGCGGACAACTCCCACAGGGATCTGGCCTTCCACAGCCTCTACTACTTTGGCAGTGCCGATGTTGCCGAATCCTCCACAAAGCTCGATGGCCTTGATGCCGGAAGCAACCAGGTCCTTGGATACTCGCGCAGCTTCGGCATAATCCTTCACGGCAATGGCCAGCAATTCGACGTGGGGGGTCTTTACCCAGGATCTATGTTCGGCCGGATCTCCTTCCGGAGCGATAAAGATGAACGCTGCTTTGAGCGCTTGGTCAGTAGACATGGTGTTGGCCTCCTTTGACAAATTATGTCGAACACTGATGCTCACATATTGTGGCAATGTCCCGCTCTTATCGCCCGGAAGCCCAAGAGCGTGAACAGGCTAGCCAAAGAGAACTAACGCCGCTCACAGATTCTTCCCTATTGTACGCTCTTCGCCTCCGATACCGGCGCATTTTTCCCAAGCGAAAACCCCGCTGCTCATGGCCGCGGCCATGGTTCGGGCCACATCCACTACTACGGGGCCCTCTTTCGCAAGGCTAATGGCGGCATGCTGTCCGGGACGTACCTCGACCTCCCTTTCTCCGTCCAGGGCCAAGACGGATGGAGCGACGCATATCTCTACTTCTTCCCCTACGTTCATGAGTCTTTCGCTCTGTATGGGTACATCCTCAATCAATCCCGGCGCAACAGCGGCCCTTACGAAACGATCGTTTCCGCCGAGCTCCAGGCTCAGGCACTGAGGCTGATCTGCACCGATACGGTGAAGCTGCCCGCCGATGGCAGAGAGACCTATGTTGCCTGGTTCAGCCCGATTCAAGAAGATCTGACGAACCTTCCGCATGTCCCAGACTGCCCTTGACGCCACAAAAAGGTCTTCACAGACGGCCACGTCGATCAGAGCCAAATCGACGATCCTTCCATCCAACTTGACATCCAGTCTGGTAGAAGAAAAGGTGCTTTCCTCCAATGCGACTGCCCTGGTTGCCACGAGACCCGCGGCTAATCCTGCTATGGTTGCCTCGATCATGTATGAGAAGACGTTGTTCGTTCCCGTGGAAATGGGCAGGATGGGTACCTGCAAAGTTCCTTTGGCCACGACACGATTGGTCCCATCCCCCCCCAAGGTGACAATACACCTTGCACCGTTTTCCTCCATGATTCTAGCTGCTTCGATAGAATCTCTCTGGTCCGCTTTTGTGTCGAAGTCTAGCGACGATACAGGGATGTCCACCTTTAATCCATCCAGAGCTCTCGGGACAATCCCGTAGTAGTCGGGCATGTAACAGACCCGATCTACTCCCACTGCCTCCAGTCCAAGGAGGACACGACGCACAATCCGCACTTTTTCCTGATTGTCAAACGCGCTCCCGAACGCGACAAGCCTCCGGATGTCCTTGCCCGAGGCTGGATTGGCGATGATTCCCACGAGTGACAAGTTAACCTCCCGCTTGTCGCAGGCATTCGATCAAAAGCTGCCTGGACTATGATTCCATCACTGTCTTGACTGCCTTGATAATCTTCTCCTCACTGGGTATGAACTCCTTTTCGAGGACCGGCGAGAAGGGAACGGGCACGAAGGGCGCAGCAACCCTGAGGATCGGGGCATCCAGCCTATCAAACGCCTTTTCAGCAACGAGGGCAGCAATCTCTGCCCCTGGGCCCTGGAACTTCACCGCCTCATGAACAATAACCAGACGATGCGTCTTGCGTACCGATTCTAGAATGGTTTCTTCATCCAGCGGGCTGAGAGTGCGAGGATCCAGCACCTCTACGCTGATGCCGTCTGCAGCCAGTTTTTCAGCAGCGCCCAGTGCAACATGGACCATTTGGGCTGTGGCAACAACCGTGACGTCTTTCCCTTCACGCTTAATATCCGCCTTGCCCAACGGGATGGTGTACTCTCCTTCTGGCACGTCGCCTTCTCTTGCGTAGAGGATCTTGTGCTCCAGGAAAACCACGGGGTTGTCGTCCCGGATGGCGGAGATGAGGAGCCCCTTGGCATCGCCGGGAGTACTCGGCATCACGACTTTAAGTCCCGGCACGTGCATGAACCAGGCCTCGAGGCACTGGGAATGCTGAGCTGCAGCCCCAATTCCCGCTCCGCACGTGGCCCTGAGCACCAGAGGAATCTTGGCTTTTCCGCCGAACATGTACTTCATCTTGGCGGCCTGGTTGAAAAGCTGATCCATGGCGACCCCAATGAAGTCGACAAACATCAATTCCACCACCGGTCGCAATCCGCAAGACGCTGCTCCGACTGATGTTCCTATGATGGCGCTCTCGGTAATGGGGGTGTCGCGCACTCGCTTCGGACCGAACTGATCGAGCAGGCCAGCGGTCACGCCAAAGATTCCACCGTAGACACCCACATCTTCCCCTGCCACGTAAACGTTGGGATCCCGCAGCATCTCGATTTTGTGGGCATCGTTTAACGCTTGAGCAAATGTCATAGTCGGCATGTCATCATGCTCCTTTACTTGGATGGACTGTCGTGGAAGCTCGCATCGTTCCGACGCGGTCTCTATTGTGTGTACAAGTCCTGGGTTAGCTCATCGGGATCGGGATACGGGCTCTCTTCAGCGAAACGCTCGGCTTCTGCAATCCGCTTCGCGATGGAGGACTTGATTTCCTCGATCTTTTCCTGAGTCAGCACTCCCAGGTCGAGCAGTTTCTTTTCGAAGCGCGGAATCGGGTCCTTCTCTTTCCACTCCTGGACCTCCTCCGGGCGTCGGTATACGCAGGGATCGCCCTCGAAGTGTCCACGATGACGGTAGGTCTTGCACTCGATCAGCGTCGGCCCCAGGCCCTCCCGGGCCCGCTTGATTCCCTCGCGGGCTGCTTCATAGACCGCCATGACATCGTTCCCGTCTACCACCACGCCAGGCATGTCATAGGCTCCCGCCCTGTCAGCAATGTTCGGCACGCACATGGAGTTCGTCGTGCACGAGGATATGCCGTACATGTTGTTCTCCGCGACAAACACCACCGGCAGCTTCCAACATGTCGCGAGATTCATCGCCTCATGAGTTGTCCCCTGGTTGGATGCTCCGTCTCCGAAAAAGCATACCGCGACGCTGTCCTTTCCCTGGTACTGACAGGCCAGAGCCGCGCCTGTCGCGAGAGGAGGACCTGCACCCACGATGCCGTTGGCCCCTAGAATTCCAAGGTCAACGTCAGCAATGTGCATGGAGCCTCCCTTGCCTTTGCAATAGCCATTCTTTTTGCCGAGTACTTCAGCCATCATGCACTTCAGATCGCCCCCTTTTGCAATCAGGTGGCCGTGACCCCGGTGAGTGCTCGTGATGTAGTCCGACTCACGCAGCGTTGCACACACGCCGGTGGCAACTGCTTCTTCACCGACGTACAGATGCACAAATCCCGGGATCTTGCCCGCTGCAAAAAGCTCGCTCACCCGTGTCTCAAACATGCGAATTGTGGTCATGATCGTGTACATTTCGATCATTTGTTCCTTGCTGATCTCCATCTTTCTGTCCCTCCATGCTGGAAGTTTCCGTGCCCGAAATTCTGAAGCCTCCTTCCCGATTCTTCCGATATGCTCCCGCTCCTTCGAAGCCCCTCCTTTCCCCATGCCTGGGATCACCTTTCAACAAGGACTGTCACCGCCGCGTTAGCCACTATGATCTGATCACAGTCGCTCGCGAATTGAGCCACACAAAGACCCTTCGTTATCATTCCGCCCTCGACCGCTCGAGCTGTCTTCCGACCGATAGGGACTTCGGCCATCACGTGATCGAGGTTGACATCCTGCGGTCTGGGTACAGCCACCAGGATCTCGACATCCAGTGCCTGAAGATCTTCCACCCCGAGGATTTCAACGAGTCCGCAAAGGCAGCTCCGGGAAATGGCATCCCTTACTGCTCTACATGCGGCTTTTGTGACGTCTTCCCCGTGAAGGTCTATGCCGGTTCCAATTTCCACGATGAAGCGCTGCGCAGCCACGATCTCACCCCTTTGTCTGAAAGGATCTGAGTGGTTGCCCCAAGGACGAGGCCATTTCACCCGCGCGATAGGAACTTCGAACCAAGGGTCCTGCGGCTACCTCTTTGAATCCTTCGGATCGCGCGATCTCGGCCCACTCCTCGAATTCGGCTGGAGACACATAGCGCGCAACTGGAAAGTGCTCTTTGGACGGGGCCAGGTACTGTCCGAGGGTCAGAAACGAACAGCCTGTACGTCGAAGGTCCGAAATCGTCTCCAGAATCTCATGCTCTGTCTCGCCGAGCCCCAGCATGATGCCGGACTTGACGACGAGCCCGCGCGTGCTGGCATACTCCAGGATGCTCAACGAGCGCCGGTATCTTGCCTGTGGGCGAGCGAGGGGATAGAGGCGTTTCACTGTCTCCACGTTATGATTGAGGACATCGGGGCAAATGTCACAAATCTTCTGGAGAGCTGCCAGCGACCCTCTGAAGTCCGGAACGAGCAATTCGACGCTCACTCCTGGACAACATTTTCGGATCATCTCAACGGTCCGAACAAAATGCTCGGCACCGCCATCAGGAAGGTCGTCCCGGGTTACGGACGTAACCACCGCGTGCTTGAGGCCAAGCGACTGAACAGCGAGGGCCACACGCTCCGGCTCTCCCAAGTCCGGTTCAACCGGCTTGCCTTTGTCCACCGCACAGAACCTGCACGTTCGGGTACACCTGGAGCCCAGGATCATGAAAGTAGCAGTTCCACGTGAGAAGCACTCACCTAGGTTGGGACAGCGGGCACTTTGACAAACGGTACTGAGACGCAATCGGGAGAGCTCGGACTCCATTCGATCGATGGACTCGACGCACGAAGGTGGAACAACCAACCAGGAAGGTCGATCCACAGGCCGTCGGCGAATCTCCGGTGGTGTGGCGTATCCAAAGATCCGACAAAATGACTCGGTAAACAGGTCCTTCACCTCTGCCATGTCCGGCGAATGCCCCAACTCGCGCTCCACGGAGGTAACTTTTCCATCCGGATCGCCGCACGGGTTGATAGAGTCGAACCACTGGAGATCCGTACTCACATTCAAGGCAATACCGTGGTACGTCACCCACCGTCGACAAGCTACCCCCAAGCTGGCTATTTTTGCGGTACCGATCCATATGCCCGGCTTTCCCACTTTGAGCTCGAAGGCTAGTCCGTAGCTCTGGAGCACTGCTGCCACGGTCTTCAGGAGCATTTGCATGTATAACCGCAGGTCTTTCGTATTGAGCTTTATGATCGGGTAAGCCACAAGTTGTCCGGGACCGTGGAAAGTGGCCATGCCCCCCCTGTCCACGTGAAATACGGACGCCCCTTTCCGCTTGATTGCTTCTTCGGATTCTCGCAGGTCCCCGGAACTGCCACTTCGCCCTATAGTTACCACCGGCGGGTGTTCAACCAGGATCAGGCGGTCTGGAGAAAGCTCCGCGATGCGCTCCGAAACCAATGCCTCCTGGAGCTTCAAGGCGTCGCCGTATGCCAAGAATCCCCAGTCCAAGACCTGCAAATGAGAAATTGAGGCACCGGTCATTGTGAACGCCCTCCGAAGTAGATGGCTCCCGCCCCAAAAGCATGGGCACGGAGAAGGGGACGGAATTCTTTCTCAGCCAATGGTTCAGGCATGCACGGTGAATCAACAACGGCCGTGGAGCTCTTTGTGCGTACCGCACCTCCGTTCGGGCGTAAGGCCGAGGGCCAAGATCTAACAATGCCGAAAACGCTCGATCTCGGAATCAGCGTTTCGGAAGGTAAAGCGCCCATGCCGCATTGTCTCGCGCAGCATCGACAACTGTCTCTGAGTACGTGGGATGGACCCGAATGCTCCGGGCAAGCTCGTTCACCGTTGCTTCCAGTTGCATTGCGAGAACGGCCTCGCCCACGAGATCCGTTGCGCCAGCCCCGACAATGTGGACACCAAGGATCTCTCCGTAGCGAGCGTCCGAAATGACCTTTACAGACCCTTCGACTTCACCGCGTGTCATAGCCAACCCGTTGATGGCATAAGGAAGGGTTCCGACCTCGATTTCCAATCCCTTCTTTTCTGCCTCTTCTTCGCTAAGCCCCACTGCCCCTACTTCCGGCGTCGTCCAAAGTCCGCGAGGGATCAGGTGGAAGGGGAACGTGGCACTCTTCCCCATGCAATTCTCTGCAGCCGTGATTGCCATTGAAGATGCCGCATGGCTAACCATCCACCCGCCTGTGATGTCGCCAATAGCGAAGATGCCCTCTACAGAAGTCTCTAACCGGCTGTTCACCCGGATTCCGCCGTCCTCATTCAACTGGACCCCGACCTGTTCGAGGCCCATGCTCCCAGTGGCCGGTTTTCTCGATGCAACCAGCACGTTTTGCACCTCTACGCTGCTCTCTTTGGTCCCGGAGAGCACACACTTCCAACCGACTCCAGATTCCGCCTTGGTAATCGACTTGAGCGTCTGGCGTGTGAGGACCTCCACACCCTTCTCTCTCAATGACTGCGTAATTCTCTGGCTGGTGTCATGATCCTCGCGGGAAAGGATGCGCGCCGATTCGGTAGCAAGAACCACTTTGCAGCCGAAGGAATTCAGAAGAGAGGCCATTTCTACTTCGATGTAATCGGAATCACAGATCAGTACCGAGGACGGGACTTCCGTCATTTCCAGCACCTGATCGGTCGTTATCGCTGCCTCCTCCAGCCCGGCAATGGGAGGAAACGCAAGAGAGCTTCCCGTGGCGATAATTATCCGCTTTGCCTCATGAACAGCTTCGTCAACGGCTATTTCCCGGGGGCCCTTCATCACAGCACGCCCTCGGATGCTCGACACTCCGTTATTTTGAAGAAGCGCTTCCATTCCCATCCGGATGTCCGCTGCTACTCCATTCTTTCGATCGACGATGGTCTTGAAATCTACAGGTCCGACGGTAGCCTCGATGCCGAAATCCCGACTTTTCCGGATCAGGTCCAAGACTGTTGCGGCGCGCAACCATGTCTTGCTCGGTATGCATCCCCTATTGACGCATGTGCCGCCCATTTCGGCACATTCCACAAGGGCCACCTTTCCGCCAAGCTGTGATGCTCTGATAGCTGCAGCATATCCTCCAGGTCCTCCACCAATCACAATTACATCATACATGTCGGTTCCCTCTGTCGTTGCAGCGCTGATAGATCAGGTCAGAATGAGAGTCGGTTGCTCGAGATAACTGGCCAATAGACCCAAGAATTCGCTGGCAGGTGCTCCATCGACAACGCGATGATCAATCGTAAGGCTAAGCCCCATCATGGACCGGATTGTTATGTCACCCTTAAAGACTACCGGCTTTTCCACGACGCGGCCAACACCGAGAATTCCCGTTTCGGGCGGCCTGAGAATGGGCGTGAAATTGTCCACGTTCGATGCACCCAGATTTGTAATTGTGAATGTCCCTCCTGTCACATCCTCCACACTGAGGGAGTTTGAACGGGCTTTCTCGACAAGAGAACGTGCTTCGCGGGATATCTGCACGAGCCCTTTCTGGTCAGCCTCACGGAGAACCGGCACAATCAGGCCGTCAGGTATGGCCACGGCTATCCCCATACCAACGGAGTCATGAAGGATGATTTCGTCGCCGATCTGAGTGGAGTTCATAATGGGACAACGCTTCAGGGCACGGGACGTCGCCAGAATGAGAATGTCGTTAAGCGAAATTCTGAGGGATTCATCCTTCTTGTACGCCTCTCTCACAAGGTCCCGGAATCGCAGGGACTCGGTGACGTCCACTTCGGTGAGCAGGCTGAGCTGCGCTGTGTTCTGGAGGCTGGCGTGCATGTTGTCTGCAATGGCTTTTCGCATCCCTGCCATGGGAATCGTGTTGATCGGCGCCTTCTTCTCCTCGACCACGGGAATCTTCTGCTGCAGCGTGCGCTCGATATCCTCCTTCGTTATCTTTCCTCCCTCTCCTGTGCCGGTGATCGTGGAGATGTCGATTCCCGCCTGTCTCGCCATAGCTTCCGCAAGTGGAGTAATCTTGGGCCTTCGCTGGGCTTCCTCGTAAAATCGCGTGACGTCTCCTTCCTTTATTCGTCCCTCAGCGCCGGTCCCCTTCACAAGAGCAATGTCCACTCCGAGCTCCTTTGCGAGACGCTTGGCTGCCGGAGTTGCAAGGACATCCCTCCTTTCCATCGGCTTTTCGACGTCAGCTCGCGCAGCGGCGCCGGCTGCTGGAATTGCCTCGGTCACATCGCCAGTTTGTATTCCTTCTATTCGTGCAGGCTGTTCCCCTGGCTCCGCTATCACTGCCACGATGGCACCGACCGGGACGACCGCTCCCGCGGGGACGACGATCTGGAAAAGAATCCCGGTGACAGGAGCTTCAACCTTGTTAGTGATTTTCTCCGTCTCCACCTCGAAAAGGTCTTCGCCTTCCCGCACCTGATCCCCTTCCTTCTTGTGCCACTTGGACACTTTTCCTGTCTTCATGGTCATGCCCAGCTTCGGCATCGTGACATTAACGCTCACTGGAACAGTCCTCCCGTTGGCATAATCGTCTGGAGTCACCTGGTCAAACCGAAACGCTCTTCTAGTGAAGCAAGTAGCATGCCACCACTCGACGAGCTCTCATACCGCCACCACGTTTGATGCTCGTCCCATTCACCTCGGCTTCGTCTATACTCCCGCGCGATGAAAACGCACAGACACCGTGGCGCCATTGAAACGGCAAAGCCGGATTGTTCGATATTCGAACACACAATCTCCTTCTCAAACGATTGCTGGGCACAATGGACGTTGTTCGAATTCCGAACACTGTTCGCACCTCGAACATCACCACCGCGATGCATTTCCCTAACAGTTCGGGCGCTCATAGTGTCTCAATGGTCTTTGAACGAGGTGACAATGGCCAAAATCGGCGCTGGGAGGTATCCAGAGCGAAGTCAGGCAGTGCATGGCGCGGGAAATGCTATCTACGACAACCAGCGTCACCCGCCGGCTGTTTTTATTATACACGACGCTTTGTCATTTCCGAAGGACCTACAACGGCGCAAAGGCAAGCCCCAGAAATGCATCGACACGGACCGCTTGAGACATTTCTCCATGGCATGGTTATTGCTTGTGCATGAGTATGCAGACCGACCGAGCCTGAGCGTAGTCCAGGCTCCTTGACAACGCGAATATTCAGGAAAGCGAAGGGCCGTCTTGAACGAGCTGCTACGACAAATTGCCCTAGAAGAGAGCCTTCGGGAGCTGGATCTCCTGGCCAGCTTCGAAAGCGGACGAGTTGCTGTGTTCAAGGCCCCTCCCCATGGCAAGGCCATCGCAGTCGGACAAAACCTTCGAGTAAAAGTAAACGCAAATATCGGGACTTCCGGTGACGTTGCGAACGAGGACTTGGAGCTGAGAAAGCTGGAAGCCGCTCTGAGTGCTGGTACAGACGCGGTGATGGATCTTTCCACTGGGGGAAACCTGAGGTCGGTGCGCCGCAAGATTGTAGAGGCATCTTCGGTTCCAGTAGGATCTGTCCCTATTTATGAGGCAATTGTGGAAGCCGCTCGCAAGAGAGGGGGCGGCGAGAGAATGGAACCCAACGAAATGCTTGATGCGATCCGTCTTCACGGCGAAGACGGAATCAGCTTCGTAACCGTTCACTGTGGTGTCACCCTTTCAGGGCTGGCTCAATTGGCGAGAAAGCCAAGGGTTTGCGGCATTGTGAGCAGAGGTGGGAGCTTCCTGGCACGATGGATGCGTGCAAACAAGAAAGAGAACCCTCTGTTCGAGCGGTACGACGAAGTGCTGGATATCTGCAAGCATTACGGGATGGTTCTCAGCCTCGGGGATGGTCTCAGACCGGGGGCCATTGCGGATTCGTTGGACCAGGCCCAAATGGACGAGCTGATTACTATCGGGCAACTGTTCCGAAGAGCGAGGGAAAGAGGTGTCCAGGCCATAATCGAAGGGCCGGGCCATGTTCCTTTGGATCAAATTCCGGCGCAGGTGACGTTGGAGAAGAGCCTCTGCGATGAAGCGCCGTTTTACCTATTAGGACCGCTGGTCACAGACATTGCCCCTGGTTTGGATCACATCACTTCAGCCATAGGAGCAGCCGTGGCCGCCGCGGCAGGCGCCGATTTCCTCTGCTACGTCACTCCGTCCGAGCATCTGGGCCTTCCTGACGAGAACGATGTTCGTATGGGGGTTCTTGCCGCTCGCATAGCCGGACATGCCGGCGATCTCGTGCGGCGGCGTCCGGGCGCGCTGGAGTGGGACGAAAAGATGAGTCGTGCGCGTAAGAATCGAAATTGGGGTGACCAGATACGCCTGGCCATGGATCCCGACCTGGCCCTCAGCATCCGGAGAAGGACTTGCCCGGAAGATCACGAGACCTGCACGATGTGTGGTGACCTCTGCGCGTACAAGGCTGATTCATTAGTCTGAGATAGTCCCCTGATGCAATAATAGAGCCTCGCGCCGTTTCACGAGAATTCAGAGATAGAGGAACAGTTCAATGTCCCGCTACGCGATGCGCTTCCCCAGTTTTCTTTAATACTACAGCCGTAGGTCACGGCAAAAAGGAGGCCCAACATGGAGCTCGGATTGAAGGGCAAGGTGGCGTTGGTCACAGGAGCCAGCCAGGGCATAGGTAAAGCCTGCTCCCTGGTCTTGGCCGAGGAAGGCTGCAACCTGGCAGTGTGTGCCCGTAGAAAGGAAGCCCTGGAATCAGCGGCTGACGAGATCAGGGCGAAGGGGGTGGAAGTCCTGTCTGTGGCAGCAGATGTCACCAAACGAGAGGATCTCAAGAATTTCGTCTCGCAGGCTGCGGAGAGGTTTGGCCGTGTCGACATCCTCGTGAACAACGCCGGCACGGGTCGGTTGAGCGATCCGATGGAGCTCCCCGAGGAAGAGTTCCGTTACAACATGGATCTCATGTTATTTGCACCCATTCAGTGTGCCAAGGAGGTTATTCCTCACATGAAAACGCAGGGTGCAGGGCGCATCATCAACATTTCCTCGATATTTGGAAAGCAGCCTGGAGGTCTACTGGACTACGACGCCATCAAGGCTGCCGTGATCATGTTTACAAAGGATTTAAGCAACTACTTGGCGAAGGACAACATTCTCGTGAATGCAGTATGCCCGGGTCCCATCTGCACTCCCCTTTGGGAAGGCCCGGGAGCTTTGGGAGACCAACTGGGCCAACTCCTGGGTATGTCAGGCCAAGAGGCAATCAAATGGTACGCCGGCCAGAACATCCCCCTCGGACACCATGGTGATTCCGAGGACATAGCCAACATGGTGGCATTCTTGGCATCGGACAAGGCCAAGTTTATCACCGGCCAAGCCATAAATGTGGACGGCGGGATGGTGAAGTGCATCATCTAGCCAAGCTGTTGCTCGGACGGCGACTGAAGCATGGGCCAGGACTGCATACTCGTCGAGTTTGAACCCGGAACTTCGGTGGGCCTTCGTTTCTTTGCCATTGAGCGGGAGTTGTCTGAACTGCTCGGCAGGAAGGTAGATCTGAACACCCCTGGATTCCTGGGCAAGTACATTCATGACGAAGTGCTGGCCCAAGCAGAGGTGCAGTATGGCCCGTCATGACGATCGTCGCCGACTGCAACACATGTTCGATCACGCGGTTGAAGTGGTGATACCACTCAGTCTATGCACGCGTCACAGATTTCGCTTCTCTCTGAGCCACCAAATGGAGTATCCTCGCGAGCAATTCGACGGAACACTCATCTGCTGCTGTCAAAAAGTCGAAAGTACGTGAAGGAGCTCTGCTAGGAACATGCAATTCACAACCCCTGTGGAAGACCGATACTTCGAAGATTACGTCCCTGGAGCTGTTTACGAGTTCGGTAGCATTGAGGTAGAGGAATCCGAGATCATCGATTTTGCCAGACGTTTTGACCCCCAGCCCTTTCACACGGATCCTGTGGCTGCTATGGAGTCGCCATTTGGCGGTTTGATTGCCAGTGGATGGCACACGGCGAGCCTGACGATGAGGCTCTTGGTTGACCATTACATTTCTCACGTGGCAAGCCTCGGGTCACCCGGAGTCGATGAGCTCCGTTGGGTCAAGCCGGTCCGTCCTGGCGATACTCTATCCGTCCGTGTCACACTCATGGAGGCACAGCGCTCTTCATCGAAACCTGACCAGGGATACATTCGCGGATTGACTGAGGTTCTCAATCAGCACGGCGAAGTCGTCATGACCATGAAAGGCGGGGGCTTTGTCCGATGTAGGAATGCCGGATCTCAATGACGAAGGGAATTTGACTGCCACACATATCCAATGCGTGGCAGTACAACCTCATGGCTTAACAGCTTCGATGACAGCGGAAACGACGTAGTCTTCGACTTTGCGGCCCGGAGCCCATTCGCGAATAAACTGACGACTCTCGTCTTTGGGCTCGATTCGTACGTGGAGAAACCCGGAATCTCGAAGAAGTGTTTCCAACTCGTCTATGGTCAAGGCCCCTGCCACACAACTGGAGTATAAAGCGAGATCGCCTCGAACCTCTTCTGGTAATGGTGCAGTGGCAACAACATCCGAAATGGCGAGCCGTCCCCCCGGCCGCAATACCCTGAACGCCTCGCGAAACACTCTGCCCTTGTCCGACGAAAGGTTTATGACACAGTTCGAGATGACGACGTCTACAGATGCATCGGCCGCGGGAATGTTTTCGATTTCACCCAACCGGAACTCCACATTCGAGTAGCCTCCGGTTCGAGCATGTTTCCGAGCTTTGTCCACCATGTCGGGGGTCATGTCCACCCCAATGACACGGCCGGATTCCCCCACCTGTCGAGCTGCCAAGAAACAATCGAATCCCGCGCCGCTGCCCAGATCCAAGACAGCCTCTCCCGGTCGTAATGCCGCTATAGCGTGCGGATTTCCGCACCCAAGCCCCAAATCTGCTCCTGTCGGAACAGAATCAATGTCTTCTGCGGTATACCCAAGCTGCAGGGACGAAGTTCCCAGCGGCTCGCTTGGCGGTCCAGAACAACATCCTGAAGAAGCGCACCCGCATCCCAACTGTTCCTGTCTGGCAATCTCCCCATATCTCTTGCGCACTGACTCCGTTATCTCGAAAGCTTCCGGTTTCTTCATCCTTCATTCCCCTTCCCCGCGACAAGTGTACTTCATCGTCTCTCCCGAATGGAACACGTGGGAGAGCACGTTTCTTCTTGCTCAATTCGGACTACCATTCCTCTCTTGCAGGTATGCAAGACAGAAGCTGCACGGAATAGCCCGTTAGCCCCCTCAGAGGGATTCAACTGTCTTCTTGAATCTGTCAAGCACCTCTGTGTCCAGACAGTAGCAAGTGTTCAGTCCCTCAACCTCGCCTCTGATGAGGCCCGCCCCTTTCAATACCTTGAGATGTTGGCTCACCGTCGATTGGGCAAGAGGCAATATTTCTACAATTCTCCCGCAGATACATCTATCCATTTTCCTGAGATAATTCAGTATCTTGATCCGGACTGGATGCCCTAGAGCCTTGCAGACAAGAGCGAAAGCATCCGTGTCTAGAACATCTTGAGGGTACTGATCCGCGGGATCTGGCTTCTTCGGGGCGTTCTCGTGCATTTGACTCCCTTGTTCTTTATCGTTCATTTACGATAAACGATCCAAGAGCCTTTTGCAAGAAAAAAGCAGCGGATTCCACACCACCGAATTCAACCAGGATCAAACCGAATCGGCCGCGGCATCCGCACAGGCCCATGAGAGCCGCAACCATTCTCAAGGCCAAGATATGGGGGCCGGTCGGTGGCAACCAGGTCTCGGAAAAAAAGCCCTGATGCACCGTAGGAGCCGTATACCCAAAGGAGCGCCTGACGAGGCTAACGCGCGTCGAGAACTGACAGGGCAAGTTTGGGACAAGAATACCGGCGAGACGCCAGCGCTACGGAAAATCCGCGCCGACGATGCCACGTCTGAAAGTGCAATTGGCTTCCGAGCAGCACTCCCCGAGAGGGCACTGCTCCGATAGCCAGTTCCTGCGGGATCGGGGGTCTGGGCGCAGATGTCGGCGCCTTTCACCACAAAATCGAATCGTTAGGATTGAGGCTCAATAATAGTAAGAGAACTGGCCGAACCATCCATCAAGCACTGCGTCGAAATCCGAGTCATAGGCTCCCAGCCCGCTGTCAGGATGAGGCTGTGTGTCGCTGAAGAAAATCTTTGTCTGCCGCCAACCGAATTTGAGAGCTACAGACCCAAGGATTGTCTCGGGAGCGCGCACTCCTCCGCTAATCTCCAGGTCTGTCACCTGAGTGCCCGAAAGGGGCCACCGTGCTCGGATCTCGAACAGCCCCGACACTCCATAAACGCTTCCAATAGGGTTGGCAGCGATGTGAGCTCCCAGGGTCAGAGCCCCCTCCCCCTCGATCTTCTTTCCCGGTCCTAAGACCCACACTGGTCCTGATTGCTTGTCGTCCCGCCAACCGTATTGAACGCTGTAGACGGCCTCGGTAAAGAGAGGCTGGTACAGGTCATAGTCAAGATTTGCGCCTGCGTAAATCCCGAAAGGAAGGAAGACGTCCACGTCTCCTCCCACGCGGATGCCGGAGTACTCGAAGGTGGCATCTGCCAGGCCGGTCCTGCGGACAATATTGGCAGCGCTTGCCTGCCCCTTAAAATACCGCTGCTCATAGTGTCCTCGCACCGAGAAAGGACCGACCGAGAATTTGAGCATGGTGTCGAGGAAAAGGTTGTCCTTCGTCATGTCGAACTGGTCTTTGAGCTTCCAGGTAGTACGATTCAGGGCTGGCAAGGTGTTTTGTCCGCTCGCGATCCCCATCCAGATCGCGGTAGCTCGCGCTTCTCCCCGAAGCCCAGGCGAGTAGACAAACGGCACTAGGGGATTGGCAACACCGAAGAGCCCCTGCCCGTAGGCGCACCCCCAATTCCATGGCGCCGGCAGGAACGACAATGCTACCACTAGACCGACGGCATACCACCTTCTGCAGGTTAGTCTCGACCCCATGTTAACCATGACCTCAATTAAAGGGTATTCAACGTGTCATTCTCTTCAAATTTCAATGAAAAAGTCAACTAAATTCGTCCGCCGGCCTTGATTACCTCCTTTCCCGGGCACATGTGCGCAACGTTCGTATGAACGCCTGATGGTGCGGAATAGGAGGACAGCACCATCTTCGCGTCTAATGCTATCGCGGGTGCTACCTCTTCCGCGATTGCACTGTCGGACTAGGATCTATAACCATTTGCTCGCATGGACGCGAATAATAAGACATCTAAACCTTTTTCTCCTTTACCTGGGGCGGAAATCTATGATATAGAGTTCCAGTGGCATAGTGCTTTGATTATATTTCAATTTATTCTTTTTTTCGGGGGATATGGCGTTGTTCGGCGCGGCTCGGAGCATACTCGTCATTGCCTTCCTGGGGATCGCGATTTCCGGATGCGTAGGGCTGATGCCTTCGCCATTTCGGCCGTCTCCAGGGCCTCAGAAAACTCCCACCACGCACGATCTTGCCCAGGCCTTTGATTTCGTGTGCAGAAACTATCGGCTTGGACCGGATGATATCCTGCGAGTGCTGTATCAGACCGAATGGTCCGTCCCCCCGGGAAGCTTCAAGCTGGACACCCTCGATGAGATCAGCATTGATTTCATACTCGATCCACAGCTCAATGTGACCCGAACAATCAATCCGGATGGCATGATCACCTTGCCGGGCATCGGGGACGTTCAGGCAGCAGGTCTGACGAGAGAAGAGTTGGCTGACAAGGTCGAGGACG
>Ga0067045_1027805_pt1 | contig 59272 bp, 55 predicted proteins | sample TerdegcTABiofilm_FD_59184 | JGI IMG/M metagenome (GOLD analysis project Ga0067045, IMG submission 59184) | Combined Assembly of (Gp0054472, Gp0054536) Wastewater bioreactor microbial communities from Singapore -Terephthalate degrading...
GCTATATTCGTGACCAGTTTGGTGGTGAGTCGGTCCATATGATACAGTCCCATGCTCTGAAAACCATAAGGATGTCCGGCAGAGTACCAGTCAAAGGCGCACCACCAGGTGGCGGCCATTACAAAACCATCCGGTTTCAAAGTACCGTTCCCATCCACCGCCGCTTTTTCTTCAAAAGCCACGAAGGTCTGGACAAAACAGGATTGCTGTGCGGTTTGATTGGCTCCGCTTTCACTCGACCACAGTCCAAATTCAGTATCAAGGATGGGTTTATCAGGAAAAGACTGATGCGCGGCTTGTAAAAAATCGCGAGTACCTTCGTAAAACGTACTGCCGTGGAAAACGCCAAAATACATCGTCCACCCCGCGACATCACAAACGGCCTGCGAGGAATCGTTTGCTCCCGGTCGATCGGCCGCAGCCGATTGCGTAACCAGTCGGCCATCTGGATAATGAGTGAGCAGGTCAGTCCGCACCGAATCGATAAACGCCTGACGATAAGGAACATTCAGACATTCGTTACAGGTACCCCATAAAAAAATACTGGGGCGATTGGCATCACGGAAAACCATTTCCCTCCACATTTGACGGTGCAGCTGCCTTTGGTTATGAATAATCCATGCCGACTCTTCATCAAACCACCACAACGGAATTTCTTCCATTATGGCGAATCCTATCCGATCGGCCAGGAGATAGGTATATAAATGATTGGGATAATGAGCGGTGCGAATAAATAAAACATTTAAGTTTCTGATCACCGTCAGGTCCGTATAAATCTGAGAGAGAGGTATACTGCGGCCATAGGTGGGATGATCTTCATGTCGAGCCACCCCAGTATAGAAAACAGGTTTGTCATTTACCAGCAGTTTATCACCTGCTGTTTGAATGGTACGAATCCCGAATTGAGTATAAAATACATCCTGCAAATTTCCTGTTTCATAAATCCGTGCCTGCAGAATGTAAAGATTCGGTTGTTTAGGCGACCATAATTTGGGCGAAGGAATGGTTAAAGTAGTAAGCCAGGTTTTACAGGAATCCGTTGGAACTTCCAAAAGAGTCTGATTGGTTCCGGTGAAGGTCACCGCATTTCCAACTAAATCGGAAGCATATTCACTCTGAATGTTTGAACTATTGACATTTGCTTCGAAGAGTGATAATTCGATCTGTACATTTTTAGACGAATGATCTGGATTAAATAACAACGATTTCACCAGAATTTCTCCGCTCAGATTTTGAGGAATTACATCACAACGAAAAAGTGATACTCCTGGAGTAAATTCCAGATAAACATCATGAATAATTCCTGCATAGTTAAACCAATCCACCACGATGTAGGGAATGATGTCCTGCCGGGTACCCCAGGGTACATTATCCACCCGCACCGTCAAGACATTAACCGTGTCGGTTCGCAAAAAGGGTGAAGCATCAAAAGCAAAAGGAGTATACCCTCCCTCATGATAACCCAGATAATGTCCATTCAGCCAGACATCGGCCACATAATTCACCGCATAGAAAACCAATTTGGCAAAATAATTATTTAGACTGTCCGGCACCGAAAAATGCCGGCGATACCAGATGCCATCTTCATAATATTCAGGAGTAACTTCATAGGCATTCATTTGATTCTCGACGGCTGGAAGAGACATATCTTCCCACCCGCTGTCATCAAAATTGGGTTTATACCGATCACCGGCCTCCGACAGTAAAGCGGCATAGTTCGCCGCATCACGCTGACTTAGCGTCAAATCATGATTGGCAGAAAAACGTTGTTTTTTCCAGGTTCCTGCCAGATTGATCTGGGTGCGATTCTGCTTTTCAAAGGCGGGCACCGGAATTCCATTTTGAAAAGGAACGTAAACTCCTTCCACATTTTTCAGGGAGAGAGTAGGTGCCAGATTGGCCACCTGAGAAGTATTTTCACAGTAGAATCCAATGACTAAAACTAAAAACGATACCTTCGTTAAAACCTGTCTTATATCCATACTTACTCCAAAATTAGTCGTAAATTTTTAAGGCCTGTTATCTCTTAAACTTTTCTGATAATGAATCACTCCGGTTTTTCAATTCGACAAATGGAGAAGCAAAACCTGTAGAGAATCATTAGAGTACCTTTTTGTACACTCTCACATAATCAATCACCATGGTTTGGGGAAAGGTAGTGGTATCATCTGGATTACCTGGCCAGTTTCCTCCCACTGCCACATTTAGCAACAAATGAAACCGTTGGTCAAACGGGGCGGGATAAGCGCCTCCGCTGGAGTGCCAACGGGTTTGAGTTTGATAATGAATTCCATCCACATACCAGCGAATCGCGGTGGTATCCCATTCCAGAACAAAGAGGTGAAAATCATCTGAAAAGGTCCCATTGGGAAGTGTATAAGAAGCACCGGTATGTTCATTGTCCGGCCATTCACCACCATAATGCAAAGTGCCATACACTTTATTTGGTTCCTGGCCCAACAATTCCATAATATCAATTTCTCCGCTGGCCGCCCAGCCACCATATACCCAATCGGTCGGTAGCATCCAGATAGCAGGCCAGAGTCCCTGTCCGAAAGGCAATTTCGCCCGAATTTCAAAACGACCATATTTCCAATCTCCTTTACCTTTCGTTCGAAGTCGTGCGGAGGTATATTCACGGGTGCCTTCCGGTCCAGTATAGGTTTCTTTCAATGCCTTAATCACAAGTTTGCCACTATCGACATAAGAATTCTCAGGGCGGGCTGTGTAGTATTGCAATTCGTTATTGCCTCCTCCCTGGGCATTCACTTCATGTTCCCATTTTTGGGCATCAATAGAAGATCCATTGAATTCATCATTCCATACCAACTGCCATCCAGGAGGGGGAATGATAACCTCCTGTTCATCGGTAGGACGGGAAGTTTGTTTCTGACAGTTACCCAGCATCCCTGAATATAAAATAAAGGATGTTATCAGCAGTCTATGCAGTAAAGAATTTAATCCATTCATACCAATCTCCTCCTAAATTAAACCATAAAAATATATTTCAATACGTTAAACCATACCCATAGGGAAAGAGTGGATCATAGTTTGGGTCGCCATCATTTATCGGTATTTGTGTCATATGGCGTGGCCAGGAATGCCCCAACTTCCCGGTGGGAGAATAATCGCCAAACAGAACATCAGTGATACCCTGTCCTTCACTGCCGGGTAACCAGGCCACCAGCAGAGCTTCACAATTTGCCAGAATAGGTTCAAGGGTCAGGGGCCGACCGCAGATAAGAATTACCACTACTGGCATGCCAGCATTTCTCACATTTTGCACCACCGCAATATCTTCGCTGTCCAGGTTCAGATCGGTGAGATCTCCCATTCCCTCGGCATAAGGTGTTTCTCCAATGACGACGATCCCTATATCCGCACCCGCTGCTCCCGAACCATCGCGGGAATAACTCACCTGGGCCGTCGACGATACCGCTGCATGAATAGCCTGCAAAATAGTTGTGCCATAGGTAATATCGCCGCTACTTCCCTGCCAGCTGATTGTCCAGCCTCCGCATTGATTACCCAGATCATCCGCATTTTTTCCCGCTACATGAATCTTGATAGAATCTTTCCGCAACGGTAAGGTGTGATGCTCATTTTTTAAAAGCACCAGTGACTGACGGACACACTCCCGCGCCACCTGGCGATGAGCATGCGAACCAATCGAAAGGGTATACGTGCGATCTGTCAAGGGGCGCTCAAATAAACCCATTCTAAATTTTATCTTGAGAATCCGACGCACCGCATCATCGATTCTACTGATAGGAATTTTACCTTCCTGTATGAGTTCTTTTAATAAGGTGATGAATTCAACATATTTATCAGGCACCATGATCATATCCAGTCCAGCATTTATGGCTGTTTCAATATCACTTTTATAATCACCCGGCAGTTGATCGATGCCAGCCCAGTCGGAGATAAGAAAACCAGTAAAACCTAATTCTCCTTTTAAGACCTGGGTTAAAAGGTAAGGGTTCCCATGCATTTTCTGACCATTCCAGCTGTTAAATGAAACCATGATCGATCCCACTCCGGCTTCAATAGCCGAAACATAACCGGCCATATGAATTTCCCGCAGGGTTTGTTCATCCAGCTGGGTATCACCTTGATCAATGCCATTGGTTGTTCCTCCATCGCCAACGAAATGTTTCGCACAGGCCAGAATGCTGGTTGGATCAGTTAGATTGGTTCCCTGAAATCCCCGAACAGCAGCAGCGGCCATCTGAACGGCCAATTCCGGTGTTTCACCGAATCCCTCATAGGTACGTCCCCATCGCTCATCCCGCGGGACAGCAATACAGGGAGCAAAAGTCCAATCGATTCCCGTGCCGGCAACTTCTTCTGCCGTTATCCGAGCCGCCTGTTCAACCAGAGCAGGATTGCGAGTGCAACCCAGACCAATGTTATGCGGAAAAATTACAGCCGTATACACATTATTATGTCCATGTACCGCATCAATCCCATAAATTAAAGGAATTCCCAGGCGAGTTTTGAGTGCTTCTCTCTGAAAGGAATCATACATGTCAGCCCAGGCATAGGGAGCATTCGGATCCGGAACGGAGCCGCCACCACTTAATAGCGATCCCAAAAAATAATTTTGTATATCATTTGTCTGTAAAAATTGACGGTCAACCTGCGTCATCTGTCCAACTTTTTCCTCAATAGTCATCCTTCTCAACAAATCTTCAGTTCTTTCCTCCACCGAGTACGAGGGATTCTTGTAGATCATTTCTGAATTATTGCTTGATCCCTGCGGGGACTTGCGACAAAAAATTACAAAGAATGAAACAACTAGAAGTACAATCGCTTGTGCTGCAGAAAATTTGCGAAATCTCAATTTCATCATATCCTCATTTACATCAACAAGTTTAGTGCCAGGCTTTTAAAATCAGCAGAAGCAATGACAATTTTCTGAGTCAAAGGATAATATGCATATACATTGCTGTACAATGATCATCTAAAAACCCTTACCTTATCTTATTTTTATTAAGATTCCTTCGAACTCATAATAGCTTTATTTATTTTTTTCTAAAAAGCACATCTTCTAACGCTCTGGAATTCCTGATATTCTAAGGGTAATTTAAAAGGGTAAATTATTATAATGATAATGCTTTCTTATAATTTTAATAAATCTAGTGGTAGAACCAGCTTGCATGCGGAAAAGGTTCAGACTGAGTTCCGCCAGGGTGGTTAATGAACCTGCCCGATCCCAGACCGAGTCACTTGCCAAATATCTATTAGCGATAATTATTTCTCCGTCGGAGGGAAAGCAAAGAAATTTTACTGTTATTTACTTTAACCCTAATTCCTTACACATTCGATAATAATTCGGAGGGGCCAGACCAAGTTTACGGGCTGCTTCGGCATCGGAGGAAGAATGAGTTCGCACATAATGAAAATATTTTTTACGAAACTGCTGCTCCATTTCTTTTAGTGACAGGATTTTCTCCATTTGCCAGAGACCAGGTTCAAAAATCTCACCTCCGAATTTTTCCTGATATCCCAGCGCTTCTGTGACAGCCTTTTCATCGATTATTCCTTCATTGTGCAACAACAGGCGTTGAATCACATTCTGTAGTTCTCGCACATTACCCGGCCAGGTGTAGGACTCCAGGAGGCGCAACGCATTCTTTTTAATTTCTGGAACATCGCGCCCCATCTCACGGCAAAATTTCTGCAGAAAATACTGAATCAACGGGTATATATCCTCAGCATGCTCTTTCAAAGGAGGAACCCAGATAGTAAACACATTTAAGCGATAATATAAGTCTTCCCGAAAGCGTTTTGCCCGTACTTCTTCCGTTATATTTTTATTTGTAGCGGCGATGATGCGCACATCCACTTTCACTTTTTCCGTGCGTCCAATCCGGTCGATCTCTCCTTCCTGAATAAAGCGCAGCAATTTTGATTGAGCCGAGGGGGGCAGTTCACTAATTTCATCCAGAAATACGGTTCCATTATGAGCGATTTCCAATAAACCGGGCTTCTTGCTTTGCGCTCCAGTGAACGAACCTTTCTCAAAACCAAACAATTCGCTCTCAATTAATTCCTGCGGCAGACTGCCACAATTGATCGGAATAAAATTTTCCAGTTTCCGCTTGCTACGGTAATGGATATGTGTGGCAACTAACTCCTTGCCGGTGCCGGAACTTCCATGAATGAGAACAGTGGCGTCAGTTTGAGCAGCCCGCTCAATCTCTTTCCGTAAATTCTGAATAACCTTTGAATCACCGATAATTTCTTTTTCATTGAGAATATGGCGGATATTTTGATAGAGCTTATTCTTTGATTGTTGACGTTCCTTTTCTAAAAAACGTTTTTCGGCCGCATTGAAAAGGCTCAGAATAAAGTCAGTCGGTTGATAAATGTACTCCTCAATATCACCGGGATATTTGGTGCAGTACCACATAGCGCCGGCTTCCAACAGACGATTAGCAAAATCGAAATCAGTCACGTTAATCGTCATTTTAGTGATCACAATGATTTGAATCGTGGAATCGATCTGCTTGATCTTCTGGATCAATCGTTCCCCACTTAATCCACCAGCGATCTGAAAGTCCATTACCACCACATCCACTTCAGCCGGTTCTCTCTCCAACTCGGTAATAGCCGCTTCACCGCTGGAGACAACCTTCTTGATAAGCAATTTGTCGCGAAACGGTCTGATGGTATTTTGAATACGGCGCACATCATACTCTTCGTCTTCAATTAATAAAATTTTTACCGTACGATTGGAAAACATGCTACTCCTCACCTTTGAATTGGAATGGTTATGGTGAATAGACACCCTCCCTCTTGAAGGTTCTCGGCATCAATATCCCAGCCGCAACGCTGTTTGGATATTTCATAGGCCAGATAACAGCCATAACCAGAATTGCTGGCATTCTCTTTAGTTGATACATTTTCTAAGAACAATTTTTTAATACCTTTCTCATTGGGTTGCAGCAAATCTGGACGTATCCCTTTTCCATTATCTTTAATCATGATCATGCCCATCCGGGTGACGGAATTGTAGCGGGTACTGATGGTGATAGTAACCTCCGGAACCTGGGAATGATCGATGCTATTTTGAATTAACGGTTCGACCACTTCCCATACCACAAACTCATTGATGGAAATCGGAGGCAAATGCTGGTCAAAATCCAAAACAAAATGATAGCTGTGACTGTTTTCTGAAACACGCATAAAAATATGATTGACGATGAACTGCAGAACTTCATTCAAATCTGTCTTAAATAACGGATTACGAATAGTTTGCAAAGGTGGATCATACCATTTCATATCATAAATGACTCGAGAAATAAAATTAGCATATTTTGTTACCCGGTTCTTCACTTCTTCCGTGTTTTCAGAACTCAACCTTCGCAGATCTTCTTTTATAAATCCCATTACTTTCTCGGCTTTGTGATGAGTATGGTAAATGCGCTTGGTGAACAGGGCTTCTTTCTGGTGATGAATTTCTTCTGTTAAATGTTTTTCCCGTTCAGAGAACAATTGTTGTAGTGCTTCATCTCGTTCTTTTACGGTGTAGGATGAAATATAGAACATCGCCAGGAATCCCAACAGAATCAACGCCGCAAAAATCAATGCCGTTTCATCATAGCTGGAAATGATTTCACTGCTAATGAAACCGAAGTCTGGAACATTTTTTACATAGACTGCCCCCATGTATTCACCTCGCGGTACAAAGGGCACAAATACATGGAACGTTTCTCTTCCTTCCCGGATGGAATATATTTCTTCCTCTGAACGCAATTTATCTCGCAATTTTCGATAGTTTTGCACAGCCGGCAGGTGAGCCAAAGGGGCCGATAAGGAAGGCACTGTTCCTTTGAAGAAATAGTCAAAAAGTTGTCGTCCGTCATCAATGGCAAAAATTTTATCACCTTGAGAAACCAGAATGCAAATATCTCTAACACTTTCCTGCAACAACGGCTGGTTTAAAATAATATTGAAAGCCTGAACAATATCTTCAACAGTAGCCGGATCAACCAGATTTTTCCCACTGCTGGTTTCTAATAATAACTCCAGAGAGGTAGCTGACAAATTCGCCAGGCGTTCTGCTGAATCCTGCTGGTACCAATCCTGCGTATTGAGCACCAGATTTTGAATCGAACCTTTGTGAATGAAGGAAACCAGAATTTGAAAAAATACCAATATGACCAGTACCACTAAAAGATGTTTAAACTCAAAGTGATACATCTTAAATTTTTCAAAAAGAGAGAACTTACCTTTCCTCATAAAATACCTTCGTCATAGACTTTGTATTTATAAGCTTAATTTGAATTCACTCTACAGGGGTTGTTTTAGGAAAATCAAAATATTTTACCTTATTTAAAAAAGTGAATTTTAATGATCGTTCTAAAAAAACATTAGTCGTGTCCACTCTAAACACAAAAACTTTTTAAAAATTCTATTTAAATCATAATAATAACTTTCAAATTTTCTGGATTATTTTTTATCATAAAAAACACTTCATTTTTCTCATCGTTGTTTATTCAAAAACAAACCGATCAGAATGAATAAGCTGGGTTATTCTGTCCAGGGCTTCTTCCGGAGAAAGCTCTTTCTTGATGCTGAGATGAACATAATGGGAAATGATATCTGAAAGTTTGGTATAGTCAGTTCGGTAGGGACGGTGTACTCCGCGTTGGAGAAGTTCACGATAGTAAGCTAATTCAGGATGGGCGCGCATAAACGTGTCATCCTGATACACCTGCAGGTTCACTGGAATATATCCTCCGTTGCTATATAAAATCTTCTGTGATTCAGGTTGAAGCGCATACTGGATAAATTTGAGGGCCGCCCATTTATGATTTGAATATTTTGAGACCATCAGATTCCAGCCCCCATAAACGGATAGGGGTTTAGACCCTTGCAGGTGGGGTAAAGCTGCCATTTCAAAATATCTAAATTTATTGGTATCACCCACTACTTGCGGATACTGTTGCAGAAATCCCGGCCAGCCTCTTAGAAAAACTGCATCATTTTCCACCGCATAGAGATAACTTTGGTATTCATCAAAATTGACTACCACGGCTGGCGTCAGCCGGTAGGTATGTACCAGATCGACCAGCAAATTCAAAGCCTTGCGGGCTTCGGGAGTATCCAGACGAACGACATCTTTGTTGAATAAATTTTCATTCTGAGAAATCAGTAACTCGATAAAACTGCAGATCAACCCTTCATAACTTTTGGCAGCGAAAAGGTAAAAATTTTCGGTGGTCGAAAAATAATCCTTCTTTAACTGGATCAATTCTTCCCAGCTGATTGAATTTTTTAATTTCTGTGCTACCTGTTCATAATTGGGAAGCGACTGTAGTAAATCGCGGCGATAATACATCATCCCGATATCAATATACAGCGGCAGGGCCACCAGTTGATCGTTATAATAACAGGACTGCAGGGCTTCTGGAAGAATATTTTGACGCTCTGAGGTATTGATGTACACATGGAGGGGTTCGCCCCATTTGGCAAAGCGCGGTACCCAGATCAAATCCACCGCAAACACATCGATCAAGTCGCTTTTACTGCGCAGCGAACGCGCCAACAATTCCTTCCGCTCATTGGTACTGAATTTTGAAAAAGGGAGATTGATAGGAATCACCTCAATTTCCCCACGGTAAGTCTCATTAAATTGTCTGATCAGTGCTTCGTGGGCAAGGGAAATATTATCGGCAAAATAAATCTGAGTGACTTCCTTGGTGGATTGAGCTGATTTTCCAGTAAACAAATAAATCGTGATAATCAACAAAATTCCTGCGATGATCGCCAGACTCAGCAGTGAGGTTTTTTTAATTTTCATTTGCGATAAAAATTCCCAGGTCATCACATCTCTTTTCATTAAATTGAGATAGAAAAATAATCAAAACAGAAGGAAGACTCAAGGAAGATAAAGTAATTTCCTTGCGCATTGAACTCGGGCATTTTTAAGTAGCGCCCTAAAACAACTTTTTAATTATCTCATCAACTAAACCCTTTGTAAAGTTATTTTCGGAAAAACCGGAAAACGATAACTTTTTTCTGGTTGAGCAATTGACATTACCGAGGCATCTGGACAGCATTGAAGACTAACTATTTTCGTTCAATGGACATTAGCGGTAGTTGGCCGTTTAGCCACTTAAAAATATCATGAAAACAGATGTTGCTCCATCAAAATCAGGAGAATAACGGATGTCCAGAATTAGTACGGTGAAAAGGAAAGCACACCGAATGAAAAAGCCTTCGAAGTTAATATTTTCTCATCGATCATGTTCGGGTTTTTAGATGACCTGATCGCCATCACACAAGAAATTCATTCGTTAACATCAAGATTTAAGATGCTTTTAAAATGGCATCCATCACGGCGGTGGTGCGTATTGCACTTTCGCCGGTGCTGGGACACTCACCCTGTCCGCGAAGTGCATCGACTACCGTCTGGATGAATGGTTGTTGAACATGTTCCGGCCAGGGCAAAATGAATTCCTGCTGACCTTGATCCGAAACCATTCTCACTGCTGATGGATCAAAACATGAAAAAGAAATTGTTCCGGAATGGCCAATGATTTCCATTCGATCCATTTGATTCGATTTCGAAACGGTGAAACACCATAATCCATTGCCCAGAATTCCGTTGTAAAAACGGAAGCGGGCAGAAACGGCATCCTCTGCCGGATAGAGACCAGCCTGGTTGGCTTTATGACCAGAGGCTTCTGCGATGGGCCCCAATAAATAATCCAGAAGGTCCAATTGATGGGAAGCCAGATCGACGAAATATCCACCACCGGCAATCTCCGGAATTACCCGCCAGGGGAGAGCTTCTTTATTTAAATCTTCAGCTCGAGGCCGAAGCAGGAGCGTTATCGTCACTGCTCGCACTTCTCCGATTATTTTAGAATCCAGAAGCTCCTTCACTTTTAAGAATTTTGGCAAACGCCGGCGATAATAAGCCACAAATAGTGGCACCCCAGCTTTCCGACAGGCCTCGATCATCTGTTCGCATTCCTGGCGATGACGAGCCATGGGCTTTTCCACATAGACTGCTTTACCGGCTTCCGCGACCTTCAATGTATAATAGAGATGAGAATCCGGCGGAGTCGCAATGTAAACAGCGTTGATCTCTGGATCCTGGATAAGATCATCCGGGCGGCTGTACCACCTGGGAATTTGATGCCGCCGGGCATAGTCTTCCGCTCTGGCAGGCGTACGACTGGTCACCGCCACAAGACGTGAACCTTTAATTTTGTTGAAAGCTGGTCCGCTCTTCATCTCGGTCACATTCCCACAGCCGATCATTCCCCAGCGTATTTCATGCCAAACGGTCATGTTCCTTCAATTTCTCGATAATCGACGATTAACAATATTGGTAAAGATAGACCCAAAGGTGTACTGCAAAGTGAAGAAAGTAGAGTAATTGAATGTGGTAGATAATTGTTTGCGCTTCAATAGAATTTCTTCAAGGGTAGCTTCACCTTTAGCCAGATAGATTTGATCATGAATGCTTTCAATCTCGGTGTTTAATACCAGCGAAAAACCTCGAATCAGACGAAACGAAAAATGGGTATCCAGCAAAATCCGATTTTTAGAAAAGTCCTGCATATAATGCAATCCTTCTAACTGGAAATACACTTCTCCCCAGGGCTGAATCATTTCCCATTGCAAGGCAAGAGACTCATAAAATCGGTTTTCATCGAATTTATTAAATAGAGTTTCCTCAATGTAATGAAACGAACGGATTCCAAAATGATACGCAATCGCCAGAATTCGCTGTGAGGATTCCTTCCAGGGGAATATATTGTACTGCACGGCTGACGATACATTAATGCCTAAATCGATATTGCGGTAGGTTGTAGCATACACCTCGCTAAATATTCCGGCCGACCAATGATTGGTTAAACTTTTTACTACTTGAGTCGTCAATTCTTTTTCTTCTAATGAGCTTCTGATCTCTTCCGAATCATCCTCTTTAAAATTTTCCTCTTCATATTCATAATCCAGATTCATTCCAATTCGCCATTGTTCCGTTATTCGGTTTACCCGAATATTGCTATTAATTTTAAAAGAATTTCGTTGCTCCTCTGCCTCTATCCCGCCACCAAATCCTAATCGAAAAATCCAGTGATCCCAGCGATCATCTAGCCTAGTAGAGGCCGAACCTCTGGTGGGCCGCATGAATCTGATATCAATAGCTGGCGCTAAAGCCGTCTGGGAAAGATAAGGCATCAGACCCATTTTTATTACCTGGGTCAATCCCTTCCGTTGTTGGTCTTCACTCTCCGAGACAATAGAATGATAAAAAAGGGTATGTTCTAATCCGCTGTACTGTTCACGGCCTATAAAACGTACACTGAATTTATGACCGCCAGAAGCGGTATGTTCAGTGGAGATAATTATCTGTACCTGTGATACATAAGGATCGCGAACAAAATCTACGAACAAAATGTTCTGCACCAGATATTGATAATCACAATAATCGCAATCGAGGTACACTCGTAACATTTCTGTGTGAGTCGCCAGGCTATCAGGGGACTGAGCGATGGTCGAGGTGATTAAAAAGAAAATGAATAGCAGGGCAATGAACCAAATCCACATTTTCATACAGGAACTCCTTACATACCAGTAGCATGGAAATCAAATGAATCAAGATTCAATTCTGGTCTTTTAAAAAAATGATCCTCAATTCATATAGTAAGTTTCTTGTTTTTTCTATTCAGCAATTGTATAGCTAAAATTTATCCATAAATGAAACCGGGATCATTTTCCAGCAACCCATTGAATGGCCTGCCATAATAGTTTCCGATAGTTGGCGTCTTTAAAAATTTGTGGTCCGTGACCGGGTTGAATATAGACAATGCGAGAATTTCGGTACTCATTCGTCCAGGCGACAACCCGATTGCTTTCAGGATGATTGGTTTGTAAAAGTGGCTGGACGTTTGGTTGGACAGCAAAATTTCCATATACTTCATCAAAAACCTGAAAGTCATTTAAACCCCGGGTAATCTGATGATTTTTATTTACGATCTGTAAGGAAAAATCCACATCTTCATGATAAGTGGAGGGTGAATTATTCTGGGTGCTATCCAGAAAATAACGACCCCCGATGATTTTCTCAAATTCCGGCCAATTCTGATAGGCGACCAGTGAATGATGAAGGAAAATCATTCCTTTCCCCTTTTGCAATAATTTTAAAAAGGTGGCCTGGCGATCCTCAAAAATCTGCCGAGTCATATGATAAAATACCAGCACTCCAATATCATTTTTATCGGCATAGGAAAAAGGATCAACTGTTCCGGAATCTTGCAGCACCGTATAAGAAATTTCGGGAAACGAATGGAACATCTCAAAAAACGGAGCTTCCTCAAAATCATGTCCGCCAGTAACGATCAGCAGCTTGATTTTGGAATCCGGCGAATGACAATTCATCATATTCATAGCCAGCAGAAAATATAATAATCCCCAAATAATAATTCCAATGGGCAAACTAGAGAATTTTTTCATCATCTTTTTTTATCTTTATTTTATTTCAACTTATTCTCAATCAATGGCTTCTGCAGGTGGTAGAAATGAAGCCGAATTTTGGTGAATAAGCTTCAGTTGGTCGATTTGAGAACATCCATTTTCAAATATTTTCAGCAGATTCGGTTTTAAAACTTTGAACTTTATTTCTTATACTTTTCATACTGCGGCTGGCCTGTACGACCAATAAAATAGCTACCATAAATAATAAAAGCGAAAGCAGGGAGAGTGAAATATTTTTGGCCGTTATATTTTTATAGATCATAATGATCAAAGCAGTGAGGGTTACAGAAAACATAAAATACATCGGATAACGAACCAGGCGATTATCTTTACCAATTTCAGCCAACCAGACTGTAATGGCCAATAAAGCGATAGAGGCCAATAATTGATTTGCGGAACCAAACAACGGCCAGAGGGTATCACCGCTTCCGGTGAAAACCAGTGCTGCGGCGAACAACACGGTAATCAAAGTAGCCAGATACCGATTGCGGCTCAACAGAGTAAATTGATTTTCGGTTTCAAAAAATTCCTGAAAAGCAAATCGAGCCAGACGAGTAGCGGTATCCAGACTGGTCAAAGCGAAAGCCGAGATCGCTAGCGCGGCAAAAGTCACCCCAATATTTTCCGGTATTCCGATTGTAGAAACAAATTTTCCAATCCCTCTGGAAAAAATACCGATCGGTCCGCCTCCTGCCCCTTCAATCGCCTGCAGATAATCGCTCTGCAGTAAAGTGACGGCCGTAATTAAAGCCACCACCGCCAGAACTCCTTCAATGAGCATGGCACCATATGCTACAGGCCTGGCATCCGTCTCGCGGTTCAACTGTTTGGCGGTTGTTCCGGATGAAACTAAAGAATGAAATCCAGAAATGGCACCACAGGCGACCGTGACAAATAATAGAGGGAACAGAGTTCCCAGATTGGTTTCAAATTGAGTGAATGCCGGCAGTCGTATAGAAGGATTGGCCACAAAAATTCCAATAATACCTGCCAGTAGAACGAAATATAGAAGAAAAGAATTCAGGTAATCACGCGGTTGTAACAGGATCCATACCGGTGTGACCGAGGCAATGATGATATAGATTAAGAGGATGAACACCCAGAAATCATATGAAAATTTCAAAGGGAAAATAGTCCCTAAATAGATCGCAGAAAATACTAGCAGAACACCGACCACTGAAGAAATTAAAAGATCGGCTTTCAGGCGGTAGATGCTGAGACCAAAAAATACTGCCAGAAAAATAAACAAAATTGAGGCAGTTGAGGTGGAAGGTTCTTTTACAAAAACACTGGCCACTGCTTTAGTAAATACCGCAATGACTAATATCAACACTGACCAGGCAAAGACTAGGAATAGTTTCTTGCCGACCCGTCCGATATGATCTTCAATCACTTCCCCAATAGATTTCCCCCCATGGCGGATCGAGGCGATCAGCGAGGAAAAATCGTGCGTACCACCAACAAAAATACTTCCCAGAACAATCCAGAGTAAAACAGGTACCCATCCAAAAATGGCAGCATAGATAGGACCCAGGATTGGACCCGCTCCAGCGATAGAAGCAAAATGATGTCCAAGCAAAACAGGTGATTTGGCAGGGACAAAATCAATTCCATCCGCTTTGGTATGAGCGGGAGTCGGTCGCGACTCATCCACCCCAAACTTTTTCACTAAATAACGACCATACCAGATATATCCCATCAGAAACACTATCATGCTGAGAGCTAATAATAAGACCGCTGGCATAGGTATTCCTTATCTAATCCGACCAGACATCTCTTCATAAAAGTTTTTAAGTTCGTGCAGATCATGAGTAATCAAGAAAAATTTTTTTAGACTAACCTTTTTTAAAAAAATTACAACATCAAAAAAAAGTCACCTCTTGATTGCTTTTAAAAAAATTATCAAAAATATGAAACAGAAAACAATTCTTTCATAGAGAAAATACAAAAAGTACTCTGCGACTTCAATAAATCTTTATAGAGGCTGTGGAAGAATTTATGTAACAGGTGGGTAAAAAGATACAATTGATTTTTCAAAGTATGTGATGTTGCGAATAAAGAGCACTGAACCGTCTGACATTGGAAGAAGCTTTTCCGCTAGATACGCCTGCGTGGACTCCGGGATGTGCAGTTAGTAGTGAGTGATGATCGTTTGGAGATGGGGGGAAGCGATATTGCGGGTATGGTGAAAGGATTATCCCCCTCGATTGTGTTAATGACACATGAGTTAGGAGCTGAAGAGAGGGTTAAGTGTGGGGAGTTGGGTATATGCACTTCAAATTTTACGAGATTACTGGGAGGTCTTTGATGGTGTGGATCTGGGGAGGCGATGAAGCGGTGGGAACATTTTGTCGCCACTTGGTATCCGAAAGAGCCGAGGCAATTGAGAAATTGATAAAAAAGAAAGATCATCTGCTTCGCTATTTTGACTATCCTATCTCCTGGCGTGATCAGTCAGTCGACTGACTGATCGGTTACAAACAGTAAACCTGGCGGAGGAGTTTTTCTCTTATTTGTAGGAACTTCTTCGGCGATGGCCAGGATGGATGAACGAAGATCATATCACCTTCATCGTCGGAATGTAAATTGGGGGCATGAAAGCGTTTGGTCGCTATAAAAACGGTGGATATAACGCGGAGGTACCCATAAGTATTTTTTCTCTAAATTTTAACAGAATAGCTTGACAATGTCGATACATGAATGTCAAAGGTTCGCGCTTTGCGAAAAGGAACCACTCCGGGGTCCAGGCGATGAACCAACGCTCCCAGTGCTAAAAAATCAAGTTCACAGGGATCCTGGCGAATCACGAAATCTTTCATACCGTCTCCTTTCTATTCCAAAAATTCATATGCAAAACTTTCAGATATGAAACTGCCTTTTTAGACGTTATAGGTCCCGGCTGCTGTTTTACCGCCTCTACCGGTCCAATTGGTATGGAAAAATTCACCCCGTGGCTTATCCACCCGCTCATAGGTGTGGGCGCCAAAATAATCGCGTTGGGCCTGTAGCAAATTGGCCGAAAGTCGGGCACTGCGATACCCATCATAATAACTCAACGCACTGGAGAAGGCCGGAACCGGAATTCCCAGAGTAACCGCAGTTGCCACCACCTGCCGCCAGGCAGTCTGACTTTTCTCAATAGCCGATTTAAAATAATCGTCCAGCAGCAGATTAGCCAGATCAGGTTTTTTATCAAAAGCTTCTTTTATTTTTCCCAGAAATTGAGCGCGGATAATACATCCTTCACGCCACATTAAGGCGATCTCTCCATACTTCAAATTCCAGCTATAGACTTTGGCCGCTTCCCGCATCAGCTGAAATCCCTGCGCATAGGAACATATCTTTGATGCATATAACGCCTGGCGGATCATCTCAATAAATTCTTTCTTCTTACCAGAAAATTTTCCAGCAGGTCCTTTCAGCACTTTCGAAGCCGCTACTCTTTCTTCTTTTATGGCACTCATCGCCCGAGCCAGTACGGCTTCAACCACGGTAGGAGCCGGTACTCCCAGATCCAGGGCTTCCTGACTGGTCCAGCGCCCGGTGCCCTTCTGACCGGCCGTATCTAAAATCACATCCAGCATGGGTTTACCGGTTTCTTCATCCATTTTCCCCATAATATCAGCCGTGATCGAAATTAGATAACTGTCCAGTTCACCCTTATTCCACTCCTGAAAAATTGGTTGCATCTGGGGAGGCGTTAATCCCAGGACATTCTGCATAATAGCATACGATTCAGCGATCATCTGCATATCCCCATATTCAATGCCATTATGAACCATCTTTACAAAATGTCCAGCTCCGCCAGTACCCACCCATTCGCAACAGGGCGAACCATCAGCGACTTTGGCAGCAATGCTCTGAAAAATAGGTTTGACGTGTGGCCAGGCTTTTTCCGAACCACCCGGCATAATGGAGGGACCACGTAGAGCTCCTTCCTCACCACCTGACACACCTGTTCCGATATATAATAAACCTTTACTTTCAACATATTGCGTGCGACGGATGGTGTCTTTAAAATAACTGTTACCCCCGTCAATTAAAATGTCACCTGCTTCCAGTAAAGGAAGCAACTGGTCAATCAGTTCATCCACTGCTTTTCCGGCTTTCACCATCATCATTATCTTCCGTGGACGTTTTAAACTGTGCACGAATTCCTGCAGACTGTAGGTACCTTTAATTCTTTTACCCTTTGCGCGTCCGTGAATGAAGTCATCCACTTTGCTGGTGGTGCGATTGAAAACCGCCACGGAGAAACCGTGACTTTCCATGTTGAGAATCAAATTCTCACCCATCACGGCCAATCCGATTAAACCAATATCATATAGTTCCATAAAAGTTCTCCTTCAATCTATTTTTATTTATAAAATTTTTCTTTGACTGCCCACAGACCCAGAGCTGGATTGGAGATGAAAAAAACTTCTTCTCCATTGTTCAGGATATTCTTTCCCTCCTTCAATTTTTTAGGATGATATTTCTGAAGCATTTCCGATAAATTCCCAAAATTAAAATTCACCTGCACCGGCCAGCTGTAGGACACTCTATTCTCAGAAATTTCAGTTAGATATTCTCCGGGTACTTCCTCCAGCGTTCGTAAACCTTTCCGCCAGCGATGCACCTGAAATAATTTTTGCGGAATATCGCCGAACATGGTGGAAATTTCGGACTCAGACATGGGGGCATGAGTTCCGATAGCCGGTAGAATATGAGTCAAATATTTTCCATAGTAATCATACAACAGACGGATTATTGTTCCAGCTTGCGAACGAATGCGGGTTATATCTGGCGGAACAGCCAGAACTTTCCGACGAGCTCCTAATTTATCCAGAGCAGAAAATAATCCCTGCTTCAGATCATCCATTCCTAATATATCGTTTCGCGAACCCCGCCCAAATAACAACACAGACTCAATACTCCTTTCACTTTAATCTTTATCCCTTAACCTTTAACCTGTCCTGCTTCAACCGGAAATGGACAAAACCTCATTTTGAAATAAGGTGTAGTTTCTTCTCTTTTCTTGTGCCCGATCTAATTTACGTTGTCTTTCTTTACGTCGTTTTTCTATTTTCCTTCAAACATTTCTTCAGGTGTCAGATAATAAATACTGCTATACAGTCTTTTTTCATTGTAGTGGGTAATATAACGGTTAATCTAACCTCGGGCATCATCAATTGATAGATAACTTTGTCGTCGGATGGTCTCGGACTTTATCGTACGATAGAAGCGTTCCATCTTCCCATTGCTCTGAGGATAGTGGGAGGATGTTTGAATATGACGTAAATCGCAGAAGTACAGAAATGCTTTGAATTTTTTTACCAGAAATTGTTTCCCGTTATCCGAGATAAGGACGGGCCAGCCATCCGGATATTTTTCTACTACTCTCTGCAAGGTTAACTGGATATCATATTGCTTTATGGAGCGCCGTAATTCATGATGCAGAATCTTACGGGAATACCTATCCATCACTTTGATCAAAAATAGGAAAGTCCCCTGGATGTTCACGTACGAGATATCTATATGCCAAGGCTGATAGATCTGATCGGTTTGCTGGAATCCCGCTCCGGCACTCACCGTCCGGGACTGACTCCAGCGGCGTAACCATCCTGCACCTTTCAAGACTCGGTAGGTTGTTAATGGTCTTACGGCGACAATGTTTTCATCTAACATCATATAAGTCAAATGTCTATATCCTTTTTAGAATTTACTTCTACAGCAATCCAATAGAGCCTCCCGTTCCCAGGGCACCAGCCAAAAATACTGGGGAATCTGGCCGTTGTAACGATTGGGATGACCGGTCCGCGAAAACCATATAATATTTACTCATACCAAATCCATCCTGCTTGATCAGTTTTCCGATAAAGATCCCTGAGTGCTGATTCATCTGCTGGATATACTCCACCACCCGGTCGCGAATATCTGGTTCTACCCAGTGGCGGTTCAGGATTCTCCATTCAATTATTTTTTTTTATCGAATGTTGTCGGTAATGATCTCAGCCATCAGACTATCCTTTTTTTCAGCTTGTCCTCCAGTTATTCGATCTTGCGGTTCTCTACTTGAACCTAACTATAATGCTGGTGTGATGGACTCTTTTACTTATCCTTAATCTAATCTATTCAAGAGTCCATTTCCAACTGAACCGGAACAATCAAAAAGTTTTTCTTGACTCATAATTTTCGCCAGGTGCTCTCTCTCACTTCCCTGCTATCTACTGATCTCTGAATTGGAATAATTTCCTGAAGACAGCTCAGCTTTCACCAGAAAAATATCCGGTTAAATCCAGTTTGAATTTATCTATAAACCAAAAAAGTTGTATAAATGGTTTAAGATCACATTGAATGATTAAAAAATATTTTTAAATTTTGCCCCCGCTCCAGTATCAGGTCAAGTATATCTAAAATTTGCAGCTAATTGCATAAACCTGATATCTCGCAGAATATTCATCCGCCACTATTTTAAATTTAAAATTATGGCCACTTGAAATCGGTCCAAAATAAATGAGTTTTCACTCAGAAACCTTTGGAAAAAGAGGTCTCAGGATGATTCTATTTTTTCATGGATCAGGTTTGATTTTTTTTAAAAAAATGGATAGGCTCTGGAGGATTTATCCCAATAGCATCTTTATAATCAGATGATAATTTGCTACTCTTGACTCTTTAAAATTTTTGCAGACACAGACAGGCTACAGACATATCACCCCTCAGAAGCTAACGGTTTGAAAAGGCACCTCAGATTGGTCGACATTGCTGTTAAAAATACAGAAGCATGAAACCCTGTCCTGGACAAGAATGGACCATATGTATTGAAAACAGGTAAATGTATTCTTCAGTCTGATATGTACTCTATCCCCTCCTCTCAACCTGTTCGCAGGGCAATACCTGAACGGCTCGAACAGGAAAGAGGGTTAGAGTAAAGGAAAGAGTAAATCTATTATGGCATCATAACCAAATTTCTAAAACTCAATTCTTTCACGTTAAATTTTTTTATCATTTTCCAGAGCTGAGAGAATCATCATATAAAGATTTTTGAATCGCTTCTTTTTCTGATTCTGGCAAAGTGATAAATTATTGGAAATGAAAATAATGTCTAAAATACTATGAAAATAAAAGGCAAAATAAAAGGTGTGAATCCTTTTAAACAGTCTTTAATGATATATCAGGTGAGATACGTTTCAACGATGGTGATCATAAAGATTTTCTAGAACCTGAACGAAATAAAAGGTTGTCACTCTTCATCTTTCACCGCTAGTTGATTAAAGAAAGCTGATTAGTAAAAATGAAAGATTCTGAGAATAAAAATATTTACTGGAACGCCGGGAAAATCAACCGCGCACAGCGCGAAAAATTACTAAGTCAACGCGGCGTTTGTTTATGGCTCACCGGTCTCCCGGCCAGCGGTAAATCCTCCATTGCCCGGGAAATTGAAAAAATGCTGTTTGAAAAAAACATTCTCAGCTATGTGCTGGATGGCGACAATATCCGGCATGGTCTGAACAGTGATTTGGGATTCTCTGCCGCCGATCGAAGTGAGAACATCCGCCGGATTGGAGAAGTGGCCAAATTATTCGTGGATGCCGGTCTGGTGGTCATTACCGCCTTCATCTCCCCTTATCGCCGCGATCGGCAGCGAGTACGTGACTTATTCGGAAAGGGTGATTTTATCGAAATTTTTGTTAAAGCTAAACTCAGCACTTGCGAAAAACGCGATACGAAAGGGTTGTATCAAAAGGCACGTCAGGGAGAAATTACCGAATTTACCGGGATCTCTGCCCCCTATGAAGAACCCGAAAATCCGGAACTGATTCTGGATACTGATCAAACGACCCGTATATCAGATCATGCAAAAACGGTGGTGACTTATTTAGAAAAGCACGGATATATAACCTGAAAAAATTCTGTCAACTTTCACCAGTAAAAAGTACAAAAACGGATATAGATTCTAACGTGCGGAGATAAAAACGATCGGCAAATTTATGGAATACTTGTTGAATCACCCCGGAGGTTTATAGATAAAACATGATTGATCTGCAACTTCACAGTTACTATTCGGATGGAAGCTCATCTCCATCAGAGCTGGTCATGGAGGCCAAACACCTATCGCTCACCGCTATTGCTTTAACCGATCACGATACGGTGGACGGGATTCAGGAATTTTTAGAAGCCGGGTCGAAATTTAAACTGAACACCATTGCCGGCGTAGAAATCAGCACTGATGCCGATATACCGCCGAATGGTTCATTGCATCTGCTGGGACTTTTTATCGATCACCAGCGGTTAGAGTTAAAAGCTCAACTCGATTTTCTACGACAGCATCGCCAGCAACGGGCAAAAAAAATAATTGAAAAACTGAAAGAATTGGGGATAGAAATCTCCAGAGAGGAATTGCTGCAAGAAGCCGGAACCGGCTCGATTGGTCGTCCGCATATCGCCAGTCTGTTAAAAAAGAAACAAGTCGTCCCGTCCCTGCAGGCGGCCTTTGATCAATATCTGGCGAAAGGCAAACCGGCTTTTGTGGAAAAGGTGAAATTGCCGGAAGAGCAGGCCATTCAGTTAATCAAGCGGGCAGGTGGATTGGCTATCCTGGCCCATCCTCACCTGATGAACTATCCAACCTTCCCGGAACTGGAAAAGAAAGTCGTTTCTCTGAAAGAAATGGGATTAGACGGTTTAGAGGCTTATTACTCTGGAATGTCTAAATCATTTACCAACAAACTCCTGGAGATGAGCAAAAAATTAGATCTGCTGATTTCAGGAGGATCGGATTATCATGGAAAAAATAAGAGTGGAATCTGGATGGGAACCGGCTCAGGAAATTTACACATTCCCGATTCGGTATATTACCATTTGAAAGAAAGGTGGGAGAAAAATAAAGGTGGGTTTTAAATCGGAAGATGAAAAAACTTTTTTACAGCCATTATCTTGATTAAAAAGTATCCACGAAACCCACACATAGAAGCGAACAAATTTAGGATTTATGTAATGCCTCTCGAATTTTTATCTGACACTTATCATCGACTTTAAAACGATTGAATCCTGTACCGAACTAATTTGCCAGTATATCGAAGAGGGAAAGGCGCGATATGATAACACCACATGGGGGAACCTTGATTAATTGCTATGTAGACAAAAATGAGCGAAAAGAATGGATAGAAAAATCCAGAGAACTCCCCAAAATTATACTGGATGATAAAAACATCTTGGATCTGGAGATGATTGCCAACGGTGCGATGAGTCCCTTAACCGGATTTATGAATCAAAAAGATTATCAGTCGGTGGTTTCCTCCATGCATCTCGCCAATGGATTGGCCTGGACTTTACCGATTACTCTGGCAGTTCAGAAAGATACATATCAAAAAATAAAAAAAACCGAGCAGGTCGGCCTCTATGATCATAAAAATAATCTGCTGGCTATTCTTCATCTTCAGGATCTCTATCGCTATCGAAAAGAAGAAGAAGCCCGGCGGATTTTCAGAACTGAAGATTTACATCATCCCGGCGTGGCTTATCTATTTCAGCAGGGTGAGTATTATGTGGGTGGTTCGATCAGTATGATCAATCCACCAGTACACAGCGATTTTCTGCAATACCGACTGGATCCCATTCATACCCGACAGGCCTTTCAGGAGCGAGGCTGGGAAACCATTGTTGCTTTTCAGACTCGCAATCCCATCCACCGTGCTCACGAGTACTTGCAGAAATGTGCTCTGGAGATAGTGGATGGATTGCTGATTCATCCGTTGGTAGGTCGAACGAAAACCGATGATATTTCCGCGGAGATTCGCATGAAGAGCTATGAGATTTTATTAGAAAAATATTATCCGCCACAGCGGGTGATGTTGGCAGTATTTCCGGCCGCCATGCGTTATGCCGGACCTCGGGAGGCAATCTTTCATGCCATTGTGCGAAAAAATTACGGATGTACTCACATCATCATCGGTCGTGACCATGCCGGGGTGGGAAATTATTATGGAAGCTATGATGCCCAGCATATTTTTAGAGAATTTCATGCAGATGAGCTGGAAATTACTCCCCTCTTTTTTGAGCACGCCTTTTACTGTCGAATCTGCGGGAACATGGCCAGCTCCAAAACCTGTCCCCATGATGAAACCGCACGTGTGGTTTTAAGTGGAACTAAAGTGCGACAAATGCTGCATGAAGGCAAAATACTACCAGCCGAATTTACCAGACCGGAGGTGGCGGAGATTTTAGCTAAAGGAATAAAACCAGAAGAGTCCACGAACGACTCGAAGTGACACAAAAAGAAAATGGTTCAGGAGATTAATTCATTTTTTATATCTTTAATCTAATTCGTGCTCATTCGTGTAATTCGTGGATTGAGTTTGTAGTTTAAAAAAACCAAAATTATACTCAAATAGCGTGCAGAAAAAGGATTGAATCACTCTGCTTAAAAAAATTGTAAGAGAAAAAACTTCAGCTATGTAGCGGTATACCGGTGTACCGTTATATTGTTCTCCCTTTAATCTTCCTTACGCTCCATACTTCTTCAGCCTACCGGCATTCGCCATCGCAATCAGAATAATATTCTTCATCGGCATACGTCCCAGGTAACCGCGTATACAATCTCGCTCTCCGAATCTTTCCACTTCATCCGCGCGGGCGTACCCTTTATTTGACCACAACAATGCCGGCACCGGATGCCAGCTGTGTGATTTAAGCAAAGCCGGGGTGGAATGATCACCAGTGACCACCAGAACATCCGGATTTAGTTCTCGTAGTTTCGCTGACCATTCATCCACCGACTCAATGACTTTTACCTTATTTTCGAAATTGCCATCCTCACCATAGCTATCCGTTTTCTTGAAGTGAATAAAAAAGAAATCATATTTTTCATAATTATCTTTAAGTTGCTGGTACATTTCGTCAAAATCCTTCGGTACCGGCAGAACAGTCATTCCTACCAGTCGTGCCAGTCCGCGGTACATCGGATACTGGGCGATGGCTACCGAGCGCAGGCCATATCGTTCCTGCATGCTCGGAAAAACCTCATGTTTGGCAAATCCCCGGGCTAAGATAAAATTGGCGGGATGATCATCCTTTAACACTTCTTTCACCTGTTTCAAAAATTCCGCTACATACTTGGCTGTTTTCTGAGATGCTTCATCTTCGCCTTTGGGATCGAATGGTTTTTTACCGATCTCCTGGGGATCAGTGTCATTCACGTTTCCGCCCAGGCCATCGCCCCGCAGCACAAACACCGCCCGGTGTTCCGATTCGGTTTGTATAAAATATTCCATCCCGCCTGACAATTTAACGTTATTGCGGATCTTCTCGCACAGCTTCTGATTCACTTCATTCGAGATTCGTCCTGCCCGGCGATCGGTTACCTTTCCTTCCTTATCGATGGTGCAAAAGTTTAAGCGGGCGGCCACATCTCGACCAGTTAACTCAAAATCCACTCCCAGGGCGGAGAGGACGCCTCGACCGATGTTATAATCCACCGGTTCATATCCAAACAGTGCCAGGTGGGCAGGACCGCTTCCCGGTGTAAATCCAGGGTAGATGGGATCCAGCATGCCGCAGATTCCTTCCTTGGCATAGCGGTCGAAATGAGGAGTGCGGGCCGTTTCCAGCTCAGTTTTATCACCGCCTGGCATGGGGAGACCGCCCAGACCGTCCATAATCAAAAAGATAATTTTCGAATTATTTTTAATGATCAAATCTTTCCAGATATCGGCATTCATCATAATTTATTTCTCCTTTCGTTTACAATTTATAAAATTACATTCCTATTTGTCATTGAACAAATCCAAATTACTTTTTTAGAAAGGCCTTTCTTCTCTCTTAACAACCTCTCGCAGGTATTCCACCAATCATCATGAGTAACATTTCATAGCAATTCGTGAAATTCGTGGACATTCTTTTTTGACCACGATTTCTTTTATAATATGACAATATAGAGATTTTATACATCTTTTGTCTTTTTCCTTTTGTCTCTTTTCTTTTATTTTTAATTTCAATTCGTTTTTAACGAAGATATTTTCATGAATCGCAAACTTATCGAATTAATTATTATTCTTATCGTTATTGGTTTCTGGCTCAGTCTGATCATAATTGGAGCCAGGCATCAATTCAAGGTTCCTTCCCTGCCGAATGAGAAGTTTGAGGCATTTTTAGAAGAACAGCATCCTATCATCATCGATTTGCGTGAGTCCAACGAATTGATGAAAAATCCGCTGGACTATCAACCGCTCATCCATTTGCCATTTTTATTCATAGAAAAGCATCTGCAAATGATCCAGATTCCCCAGAACCAACCGGTGTTATTCGTCTGTTCTGACGGCAATCGCGCTCGCCTGATTGCCTCCCTGTTATATAAACGCGGTTGTCAGGGACATTACTTACAAGGGGGACTAAATCATGTGAGAAATAAAAAAATTCATTAAGTATTTTTTTATTGATAAAAATAAAATGTATTATAAAACATTAGTATAGATTATTAAACCATTTATTGATCAGAATGGATTACAATAATAATATTGCCCTTATAAGTTCCGAATTATTCATATATTTACTTCTGCCTTTAAAAGACAGAATGAAAGACTAATAAAATAATCTCTTCCTTTTATGAGAAGATCTTACTATTAAAAAAATTAATGTCCGCTACGTAAATACTCAATGGTAGTAGGATTTTTCGGATTCTCGAACACTTCCTGCGGTGTTCCTTGTTCAATCACCTTACCAAAATACATAAAAACTACATAATCTGCTAATCTCTTGGCTTGTCTCAATATATGGGTAACTAATATGATAGTATAATTTTTTTTAAGTTCCAGAAACTTTTCTTCAATTCGAGCACTGGATATCGGATCCAGTGCTGAGGTAGGTTCATCAGCCAAAATGATTTCGGGATCAACGGCTAATCCTCTTGCCAGACATAATCGTTGTTGTTGTCCAATAGATAGCCGGGAAGCGGGCGACTTCAAGCGATCTTTTACTTCTTCCCATAAGCCTACTTGTTTAAGATAAAATTCGACTTTTTGTTCTATAAGGCTTCTTTTCTTAATTCCCTGAATTTTTATTCCATAAGCTACATTATCAAAAACTGACATCGGTAAAGGATAGGGTCGCTGAGAGAGAAGACCCATCTTTTGTCTGATCCATGTTAATCCATTCTTGCGATGAATAATTTCTTCATTTTTAAAATAGATATCACCTGTTACTTTTAAACCATCTTGCAAATCTATTAAACGATTAAAGCATTTTAAAAGAGTTGTTTTCCCACAACCAGAAGGACCTAAAATTACTGTAATTTTATGTCTGGGAATTTTCAGATGCACATTTTTCAAAATCGCTTCCTGATTATGACGAACATTTAAATCAACAATTCTTAATATTTCATCATTCATGATATTATATGTTCCTTAAACTTTTTAGTTAATACTCTGATAAGTATGCTAATGATTAGGATGATTAATGTCAAAATTACTGCTGACGCATAGGCTCGCTCACGTACTTCGGGTATGGGTGAGCTCAACTGAAAAAAAATTGCCAAAGGTAAAGTAGCAATAGGTTGCAAAATTGAATGTGGTATATAATCTGTATACCCGGCGGTGAATAAAACCGAAGCAGCATCTCCAATACCCCTCCCAAAGGCAAGAAGTATTGCTGTTACGATTCCTGGTAAAGCCTGTTTAAAAAATACTTTGAAGGATATTTCGGCTTTGGTTGATCCCAGAGAGTAGGAAGTTTCCAGAAGTCCAAATGGAATTATCCTCAAAACCTCATCCATCGCCCGGATCATAATCGGAATAATAAGCAAAGTGACAGTAACCATCCCTGCCAATAAGGAAGCTCGCAATCCGATTAAAATCATTACGGCAAATCCAAAGGCTCCATAGACGATAGATGGAATTCCCCATAGTAGATCGAGGAGGAATCTGATGTATTCTAACACTTTCAATTGTCCAGTAAAATAAATATTCATGAATAAGGCGGCCGGGAGACTAATAATGAAAGCGAAAAGGGTAGCACCGATAGCTAGATAAAATGATCCTAAAATTGCATTCAATATACCACCTTCTTTTCCAAAATAAAATCCTCCCTTTGGAACTTGAGTTACCATTTCTAACGAAAGTGACGAAAAACCTTTTACCAGAATAACAACCACTAAAAATATTAAGGTTCCAATAATTAGAAAAGTTGAAGACATCATCAATATGATAAAAAATCTTTCTTCGATTTTTTTTCTTTTCATTTACTTGATTTCTCCCTTACTAATCGCCAGACGTGAAAAAAAGTTAAATAAGAGCACCATAAAAAAGAGCACAAGGGCGGCAAACATCAAAGCTGAATCATACAGTGGTATAGACATCATCTCTCCATAATTATTTGCAATTAGTGCTGGTAAAGGATAACCGGGGTCGAATACGCTTTTCGGTATATTGACTACATTACCCACTACCATAAGAACAGCAATTGTTTCACCAAATGCCTTAGAAATTCCCATTCCAAAGGAAGCTATTATCCCGGAAAGACCTTTGCGCAAAATAACAAATTTTACCGTTTCCCATCGAGTGGCTCCGACAGATAAAGATGACTCAGTTAATTCAAGGGGAATAGCATTAAATACTTCTATTAACATATTCAGAATAAATGGTATTGACATGATCGCCAGGACAATTGCACCAGCTAAAATACTATAACCACTGGATTGGTTGCCGAAGAGAGTAGCAAGATTTTTAACAAATGGAACTATTATTAAAATTCCCCATACCCCATACACTACTGACGGGATTCCTGCTAAAATATCTATAACAGGTTGCATTATAGAAAGAAGCCATTTTTTTGCATACTGCGTAAGAAAAATAGCCGAAAGTAAACAAATTGGAGCTGCTATAACAAAGGATAATACCGTCACAAAAAATGAACTGAAGATAAAAGGTAAAAACCCAAATTTTCTCTCACCCGGTAGCCAAACCAAACCAGCTATTAAATTAAAAAAAGATGAATCTTGAAAAATAGGATAAGATTTTAAAATCAACCCAAATCCTATTAGAAAAGGCATCATAAGTACTGAACCTAAACTAATACTCATCCAAATTAATGATATTCTATTTAAGGTATTGCGACTAAAAATTCTCATATTCATCATTCATGGTTTAATTTTCCCAATTCCTTAACAATTCTGTTGTTATCAAACGGAACATAACCGGCTTCCAAAACAAACTGTTGTCCCTCAGTAAGTATCCAGCATAAAAATTTTAGTATAGCTTCAGAATGGGGCTTTCCTCTAGCCACAAAATTCAGATCTCGTGCGGGAGGAGAGGGATATTTCCCTGAAGCTATGGCATCAACAATTTGATCCATTGTCTCATAAAAATTCTCTTCAATATCTATATATCCATTTTCATTTAAATCAATGGGAATAACCTCTAATCCCTCATATTTTTTCTTCGTAATATGGTTATAAATATAGATGGTATTATTAAAACCCACTCCAAATGGATCATTTTTTACTGCATCTGCCAGTCCAGGATCTCCATATACTCCTAAACCTTTCAGATTTTCCTGCGATCCCCCCAAATAGGCAGCCCAAGTTTGAGCAGCACCACAGGCATCAGAACGAGTGTAAATATTTATTTTATCTTTATTGGGAGTATTTGTCATTTTTCCCCAAGTTTGCAAGGAATCCATCATATAAATTTTTAAAAAGTCTTTTCTAGTTAATCCTTTAGTTTTTAATTCTTTTATTACTGGATTTTTTGAACTCACAGTAGGTAAAACGGCATCTTTAGTAACAGCTATCCACCAAATTCCCTGTGCCTCTTCGTCATGAGTGATGGCTCGAGATACCATTCCCAGATCTACCATTCCGGACATTGCATCCGTTAGTCCTTTTCCAGCTCCACCAGCAGATACATCAATACGAACTTCAGGATAGAGTTTCATAAATTCCTCAGCCCACTTAACAGTGAGTGGATACAAAGCAAAAGCTCCTGAGATCGATATTGTCCCCTTAATTTCAGAGGGAGATTCTGTTTTCTGATTACTTTGACAGGAAAAGTTTAAAAATAAAATCAAAATCATTTTACTAAGAAAGATGGTAGATACTACTGGTAGAGAGTGAGTTTTTATAGCCATGATTTTCTCCTTGTGTCATTGATGGTCAGAAGATGATATCTTTTATTTTTTTTCATTAGAAGAAAAAATCTTGTCATAAAAAGTAAGCATGATCCATGCCCATTGTGAAAATTCACTTTTACCTGGTTCTATTCCCGATAGGATTTCTCTGGTAGAAGTAGGCAACATTATTGAATATCCAAATTTTAAATTGACTCCAGAATAGAGGCGTTGATCAACTACAAAATCAAGTTCATTCCCTAATCGTTTAGGTAAATGAATAGTTTTTTCTTCGAGGTAACGAGGATCTATTACTTTCTTTTGTAAATAAAACCAATGGTAGTCTATTCGTAAAAAATTGTCTCTGAAATATTCAAAATCAAATCGGCAAAAATAATCAACTAATCCTCCATTGTTTGTAGACTTCGGAATATTATTAAAATTATCCATTAAACCAAAATATCGATGCCGAACACCATACAAAACATCAAACAGATGATCCGTGGCTTGATAATTTGGATTATTTTTTATACCATCGTGCCCAGACAAGTAATGAATTCCTCCGGCGGGAGTAAATTTTGGAAAAGAAACTCCACCATCAATCGAAAAGAGATAAGCCGAGACATTTTTTCCCATCCGATTTTTACCATTCTGATAAAATACCGAATAAGCAAAATTATATTTATTATATCTATAAGTCGTATAAATGCCATAAGTCCCACGCATATAAATAACTTCTGAAGTGTCATTTGCGGTAAATCCAGAGCCAATAGAAAGTAAGGATAGATAAAAGTTAGGAGAAAACTGATTTTTAATATAAATAAAATTTAATGTTTTTAATTTTCCAGTGGGATAAAGATTTCCGAATTGATTATCTTTTTCATTATTTAAGGAAAAACCACAATCAATTCTCCATTTATGATATTGATATTGATAAAGAATAGCATCATAAGAAATACCATTCTGATTCCAATCTCTTGCTGAAAGAAGTCTTTCATCATCATATTTAAATATTTGTCTACCAATTTTTATTGTTGAATATTTATTAAACAAAAGTTGAATCCAAGCTTCTTTTAAATCTAAACTTGCATTATCACCAAATATTCCAGTTGCCGAATATAAAGTTTCATCTCCCCAAATTCGTATATCCTGAATAGTTACGTTATATTTAACGTGAGGAGAAAAATATGTAAATGATACACGAGACCTTTGACTCATAATAATTGCCGGAGTTGCCCGATGAGGAAGCAATATCCCATACCCTTGACGGTATTCAAATCGTGGCCGAATTTCAGTACTAATTTCAAATTCCGCATGGAGATCATACAGTAGAATAAATTTAATAAATAACACCATACATCTTAATTTAATATTTGTCCCTGATTTCATAATATTTGCCTCATTTTTTTATTAGTTTATTTAGTCTATCATATTAGTATAGTATTAAATAAAAAATATTATTTTCTTTTCCTTTTTAATATTTTTTCTTTTTTAATGATTTCTTCTAAAGTACTTTTCTTCAAGAGTTCAACCGTTAAATCCCGAACTTCTTTGAATACCGCTCTCACTCCGCAGATGTTTTCATCCTGACATTCTTCACATTTCTCATAATAGATATATGTGACACATGGAATCATTCCTATTGCTCCATCGAACAAGCGAATGATCATAGCTAAATTTACTTCTGCCGGACTTTTTAATAAGTAATAGCCACCACCTTTACCTTTTCTACTGGCGACAATTCCAACATTCTTTAATTCCAAAAGAATGTTTTCTAAAAATTTTTGTGGTATATTCTCACTTTCGGCTATATCTCGAATGAGCATTGGTCCTTTTCTATATTCTTTAGCCAGCTTGACCAAGGCATGAATAGCATATTTGGCTTTTTTTGATAACATATTTGTTACACCCTTAAAAAGTATCTCTATTTACTATACTGAATTAGTAGACATTATAATATAAATTCCATAATATTTTGTGATAAAAATCATATTGGGAGGACTGAAGAAAATAATCGAATTAACTTCAGGTTAATTAACGGCAATTAATTATGCAACTAATTATTTTAAATCCTGATTGAAAACGATTTGTCTTAAAAAAGTATTGAAAAAGAATTTTTAAGAGTTTTATTTTAAAATTTAAATTTTGTGCGAATGCACACAGTTTAAAAGTACTTCCTTTTATTAATTTATAATCTAATAAATTTAAAAAACAGTTATAATGAAGGAATAATATTTTCATAGTTATTTCTGCTTATTTTAATTTATATTTAATTTTTTAACAATATCTATATTTCGAAAGAGAATCATATGAAACCAAAAAGTAAAAATATTTACTGGCATGAAGGGAACATCACCAAAAAAGATCGTGAACGTCTAGCTAAACATCGAGGAGTTTGTCTTTGGTTTACCGGACTTTCTGGAAGTGGTAAATCTTCAATCGCCCGTGAAACAGAAAATTTATTGTATGAAAAAGGTATTAGAACTTATGTATTAGATGGGGACAATATACGCCATGGTTTAAACAGCGATTTAGGATTTTCTCCTGAAGATCGTAATGAAAATATACGTCGTATTGGTGAAGTCGCCAAACTGTTTGTTGATGCCGGTATAATTGTCATGACTGCCTTTATTTCACCTTATCGACAGGATAGGGACCGAGTGCGAAAGATTCTAAACGAAGGCGAGTTTATTGAAATTTATGTAGAAGCGGATCTTGAAACCTGTGAAAAGAGAGATCCTAAAGGTCTTTATAAAAAAGCGCGTTTAGGAGAAATTAAAGAATTTACCGGAATCTCCGCACCCTATGAAAAACCCGAAAATCCAGAATTAATCATCAACACCAGCAAGGAAACTAATGTAAAAGAAAATTCAAAAAAGATAGTTGAATATCTCGAAAAGAATGGATATCTGTTTTTTACAGATTAATTTATTATAAATATTCATCATTAGAAGGCCAATTACATTATACTCAGTTAAGAAAATGATCGATTTACAACTCCATAGTTGCTACTCTGATGGGAGCCTGACACCATTCGAGTTGGTCAAAGAGGCTAAAAATCTGGATTTGTCTGCTATAGCTCTCACTGATCATGATACAATTGAAGGACTTCCAGAATTTCTTCAAGCGGGAGCAGAATTAAATATGATCACAGTTCCTGGTGTTGAGATAAGCGTTGATGTCTCTCTCCCTAATATTGGTCATTGTCATTTATTGGGACTCTTTATAGATCCGAATCATTTAGAATTGAAAAATAAATTAAACTATCTCCGTTACCACCGGAATGAACGAGCAAAAAAAATTCTGGAAAAGCTTGATACAATTGGAATTCATATAAATCTTGAAGATCTGAGAAATGAAGCAGGCGATAACTCCATTGGACGTCCACATATTGCGCAGATTCTGGTAAAAAATAACATAGTTTCTACTCTGCAAGAAGCCTTTGATCTATATCTTGCTAAAGGTAAACCTGCTTATGTAGATAAAATCAAATTTAACGAACAGGAGGCTATTCGTTTAATAAAAGATTCAGGTGGCCTGGCAATTCTTGCTCACCCGCATTTAATGAATTTTCCTACAATATCTGAGCTCAAAAATAAAATTTTGCAACTAAAAGAATTAGGATTGGACGGTTTTGAAGTATATTACTCAACTATGCCCAAGACTCTATCATCTGAAATAATACGTTTTGCTGAAGATCATAACTTTGCAATTTCTGGTGGATCTGATTACCACGGAAAAAATAAAGAAGGCATCTTCATGGGTATTGGAAAGGGAGATCTAAAGATTCCGGATCAGATTTATTTCCAGCTTAAAGAAAAATGGGAAAATGAGAAGAAAAACAAGTCGTTTGCTGAAAAATGATTATTACCTTAAAGTAAAAATAAATTAAAGGAAATACCATGATTTCTCCACACGGCGGAAAGCTAATTAATTGTTATGTAAATAAGGAAGAAAGAGAAAAATTACTAGAAGCCTCAAAAAAAAATCCAATTCTGATAATTGATGATAAGAATATTTCTGATTTGGAAATGATTGCTAATGGTGCAATGAGTCCTTTAAATGGATTTATGAATCAGAAAGACTATAAAGCGGTAATTTCTTCGATGCATCTATCTAATAGTGTTGTTTGGAGTATTCCCATAACCTTGGCTATTAAAAAAGAGGATCATAAAAAAATTAAAAGAGCGGAGTTAATTAATTTGGCAGATGAACGGAATCATTTATTAGCCATTCTCCAAGTTCAAGACATCTATAAATATGATAAAGAAGAAGAAGCTAAAAAAGTTTTCCAAACCACTGACTATAATCACCCGGGGGTTGCCTATGTATATCAACAGGGCGAATATTACCTTGGCGGTTCGGTTATGATGATTAATCGTCCTCAACATAATGACTTTATTGAGTATCGTTTAGATCCTACTCATACCCGGCAAGAGTTTCAAAAGAGAAAGTGGGAAACCATCGTTGCTTTTCAAACCAGGAATCCTATTCACCGTGCCCATGAATATTTGCAGAAATGTGCATTAGAAATTGTTGATGGACTTTTAATTCATCCATTGGTTGGACGCACTAAATCCGATGATATCTCAGCCGAGATACGCATGAAAAGTTACCTTATTCTGCTTGAAAAGTATTATCCTAAAAATAGAGTCATGTTATCCGTTTTCCCAGCTGCTATGCGTTACGCGGGTCCAAGAGAGGCGATTTTCCATGCTATTGTCAGAAAAAATTATGGCTGTACTCACATCATTATTGGAAGGGACCATGCCGGTGTTGGGAATTATTATGGAAGCTACGATGCCCAATACATCTTTCATGAATTTTCAAAAGAAGAATTAGATATAACTCCACTATTTTTCGAACACGCTTTTTATTGTCAAAAATGCGGAAATATGGCCAGTTCAAAAACCTGTCCGCATGACTCTTCTGCTCACCTATTTCTCAGTGGAACAAAAGTACGTCAAATGCTTCTGAAGGGTGAATTACCTCCTAAAGAATTTACCAGGCCAGAAGTTGCTCAAATTCTCATGGAAGGTATGAAGTTGTAAAGTAAATATTCATACAGATACCAAGAATATGACATTCACATTCGAATTTATTTATACATTTAGTCTTTTAATCATAATGACTGTTTTGTTGATTAAAGATTGGTTTTCTACTGAAATCGTAATATTCAGTATAACGCTATTACTATTGGTGGGCAATATTATTACGCTTGAGGAAGCTTTCTCTGGTTTTTCAAATACGGGGGTTCTTACCATCGCTCTACTTTTCGTGGTAGCAGGATCGTTGCAAACTACTGGTGCATTAAATTATCTCACTCCTTATATTTTTGGAACCGCACCAAAAAATCATCGCAGAAAGCTTGTGAGAATTTTATTTCCGATTTCCGCCTTTTCAGCATTTCTAAATAATACTCCTATTGTAGCAATGTTTATTCCGATTGTTCGATCATGGACCCAAAAATACAATCTCTCTCCGTCTAAGTTCTTTATCCCAATTTCCTATGCCACCATATTAGGAGGTGTTTGTACCCTTATTGGGACGAGCACGAACCTGGTTATTCACGGTCTCCTGATTAAAAATGGCTATCCTGGTCTCTCCTTTTTTGAAATTTCAAAATTTGGTATTCCTATTGCCTTTATTGGGCTCCTTTATTTAGTATTTTTCAGTAATTATCTTTTACCAGCTAGAAATATTCCATTTGTAGGACCTGGACAAACAACCCGGGAATTCGTATGCGAATTTAAAATAACATCTGCTTTTCCCCATATTGGTAAATCAATTGAGAACGCCGGCTTAAGACATTTGAAAGGTTTATTTCTTTTTCAAATTGAGCGGAATAAACAAATTATTACTCCAGCCGGCCCGGAGGAAAAACTGCTTTTAAACGATCGGCTTTTCTTTACTGGAATTCCACAAACAATTGTGGAGTTACAGAAAACACCCGGTTTGCAATTAATTAAAGAATCCACCTTTGATCTGAAAAATTATGATTCTGATGAAATTAAAACATATGAAGCGGTCATCTCAACCAGTTCACCTCTAATAGGTAAAAACGTTCGCGAAAGCAACTTTCGTGGTAAATATGGAGCCGTTATACTCGCCATTCATCGCAATGGTGAGCGTGTGAGAAAAAAGATTGGGGATATAATATTACGGCCAGGGGATACACTTTTGTTACTGGCTGAAAAAGACTTTTTAAAAAAATGGTACCATTCAAATGATTTTTATTTGATTTCAAGCACCTCAATGGTCTATTCCAAACCGAGATGGCAAGCGAGATTGGCTATTTTCATTTTTATCAGCATGATCTTGTTAACCGTATTTAATCTTGTACCTTTGATCGTAGCAGCTGGGTTAGCTGCGATTGCGCTTATCCTGTCTAAAAGTATCTCCCAGACCGATGCCAAAGAAATGATAGACTGGAAAGTTTTACTCATTATTGGCTGTACTTTTGGAATTGCCTCTGCCATTGAAAACTCTGGAATAGCCAATTTTATTGGACAAATTACTATTAACTTAGCCACTTCCTTTGGAACAGTAGGACTTCTTGCTGGACTTTATTTTCTCACAAGCTTCTACACTAGTTTTATAACCAACAATGCTGCTGCTGCCTTTTTATTTCCTGTTGCTCTTTCCATGGCTCACAGCACTGGTTTAGATATTCGTCCTTTTATAATGATTGTGACAATCGCTGCTTCAGTCGACTTTGCCACACCTTTTGGATACCAAACCAATTTAATGGTGTATGGTCCTGGTGGATATCGCTTCACCGATTATTTAAAAATAGGAATTCCGTTGCAAATAATTATTGCCTTCACTACTATTTTTCTTGTAAATAAATACTACTTTTAAAAATTTACTTTAACTTATTACTTACTGGTACTTTAGAATAATTTATATTACAAATGAACTCTGTATTACCCTGTTTATGTTTACACCTGCAGGCCATCTCAATTTATTTCTGTGTCATGAACCACTCAAAAAAATTTTTTAGGCCAGTCTCTAAGTCTGTCTTAGGAAAATAATCTAATAACTTTTTTGCTTTTGAAATATCAGCATACGTACGTAGCACATCACCAGGTTGTAGATCTAACCTCTGAATTTGCACTTTATCGCCGATAATTTTTTCTATGAGTTTAATCAAATCATTTAGAGAAACGGTTTTGGATTCTCCTAAATTTATAATTTCATATCCTTTTACTCTGTCAATGCTTTTTAAAATACCGTCAATGATATCATCAATATATGTGTAATCGCGGCTCGTGCTGCCATCTCCATAAATGGGTAATGGCTTATGATTTTTAAGTAATTGAAAAAATTTGTGAATAGCCAAATCGGGACGCTGCCTAGGACCATAAACCGTAAAAAATCGTAATGCAAAAATATCTATTCCGTATAAATAATGATAATAATGGCATAATAACTCACCTGCTTTCTTAGTTGCCGCATAAGGAGATATAGGAAAATCTACTATATCGGTTTCTGAAAAAGGAACTTTTGCATTGTTTCCGTATACAGATGAAGAAGAGGCGAAAATGAATTTACTAATTTTATGATTTCTACACTCTTCTAATAAATGTAATGTTCCTTCTACATTTACTTTATAATACCCGATGGGATCATTAAGTGAGGGTCTCACTCCTGCTTTCGCAGCTAAATGAACAATGCAGTCAAGGTGATATTTTAAAAATATTTTTCTTATTTCAGAGCGATCTAAAATATCAACGCGAAATAATTTAAAGAATCTAAAATCTTGTGCTTTTTCTAAATTCTTTTCTTTTATCTTAGGATCGTAAAAAGGATCAAAATTATCAATAACAATCACTTCATGGTTCCGTTCTAATAATTTTTCCACAAGGTGGGATCCAATAAATCCCCCTCCCCCAGTTACAAGTATTCGCATTTTTTCAATCCTCTTACATTTGAAATTTCTATTAGCAGAAGATTAAGGATAAAAAATCTCACCATAGCATTCATTTGAATAAATTTAATCACAGGAGTAACACGTATCTATAGAGGTTTTATAGAAGATCTTCTTATGTATCGAACTTTTTCTTCCTTTCTTCTTCCTGAACATTTTTGATATAGTCCTTTATAGTTAAAAATTTACAATTTATCACTTTAAGATATATAATTAATTTTTCTAATTTCTCTGCTGTTCGATGAAGTCCATAGTAATGGCGAAAACGATAATCCCAACGAATATTTTTTACTTTCTGTTGTTCAGGTTCCAGTTCCCAGGGATGAAGGTAGAAATTATAGAGTGGCTCTTGTCTTATTTTTTTCTTTACCACCTGTTTAAAAATCCAAAGTGGAATAATTCGAAAGTATGCCCCTCCGGCAATTGGAACTTGGAGGTATTTGAAATGATAACATGATAAGGGAATTTCATAAATTCCATAAAAGGTTTTATAGCATCCAAAAGCGACTTTCTGGCCGAGTCTCTTCAGTTCTCCATAACGAGGATTTAGTCGAAAAGGATTATAGCTTGAATCATAAACAAATTCAAGACGTTTCAGAAAGCGTAAAACATTATCATTTATTGAAAAATTTGGAGCACGATAACCAATAACTGAGTCATTAATAATATTCTCTAAAATATTTTTTGATTTTTTTAAATCAAAGAATACTTCTTTTTCATTGCCAATATTTACTCTTTCATGAGCATATCCATGACTGGCAACCTCATGCCCGGCTGCGTGAATTTTTTTAATGAGGCCGGGATTTTGCTCTGCTACCCAACCCAAAACAAAGAAGGTAGACCGAATGCAATATCTATCAAGAATAGCAAGAACTTTATTTATATTTTGTTCTACAGTACTTTTTTTATCTTCCCATTCACTTGGAGGAATTACTGATTTCAAATTTTCGACTTGAAACCATTCTTCCACATCAAAAGTGAGAAAACAGTACGATGACAAAATGACCTCTGCTCATTAATTGGGAAAAATTTTATCCAAAATAAAATAGGTGAATTATAATCTTTGTGATGAAATAATAAAACTACACAATATTATTTCTATACTACATAATTTAAATAAAAAATTTTTGAAAAATGGAAAGGTGACATCAATCAATGAATATATTGTATAAAATAATATAATTTTAATTAAATATTTAAATCTGGTCTATTATAACTTGTCTACCGTTCAAATAATTAAGAGCAAACGTGAAACAAATTAATTTAAGGAGGAGTTATGTTAAAAAAAGTTTTTCTGCTATGTCTAATTTTTGTCATATTTAGTTTATATTGGGGCTGTGAGAACGCAAAAACTCCCTTCGATACATCCTCACCAACTCAGGATATGAAAATAAACTATATGACTGAATCGCTTGGCTTACCGGCAGGAGCAGTTTTACAAAGTGCAACTTTGTATATCTATAGCAATCTTCCCAGTGGACAACCAATCTATGTTCATAGAATTACAACTGATTGGGAAGAACTAGTAGTAACCTGGAATAGCTTCGGAGGGAATTTCGACCCATCAATTATCGGTTCGTTCACTCCCATCACGACTGGCTGGTATTCAGTCGATCTTACTTTCCTTGTACAATCCTGGTTAAATGGCATTTATCCAGATTACGGCATTCTTCTCAGACAGGATCATGCGGTGATCACCGGATATCACAGCAGCGAATATCTGGGAAATCCATCGCAGCGTCCCAAATTCATAATAACATATCTGATGAATGGTATGATGGAAGAAATGACCATCCAGAGAGGTTTAAATGGTGAAGTATATGATACCCATATTAATGAGTCCTCTCCTGATGTCAATTATGGAACAGATGCATTAACGACTATGAAATTTACGAATGGGAAAGAAAAACAAACTCTGATAAAATTTCAAAAAACCTTCATTCCCATGAATCCAGGAACCGGTACCCCGGGTTATTGGATGAATCATCCTGAAGCTTGGCCAGTCGATCAGATTACCATTGGTGGCTTAACCTATTTTAAAATTTCAGCCATAGAATTCATGAGACAACCTGTAAGAAAAGATAAAGTATATACGATGTTTCCGGCTTTGGTAGCCGCAAAACTTAATATCATGATCGGAAACGACCCCAGTTGTATTGCAGACATCATTTCGCAAGCCGATACCTGGATGGCCACTTATGGACCGATAGGAATAAATGGTGTGGTAGCCAATTCTAATGCCTGGAGAGAGGGTGAACCACTTTATTACATGTTGGACGATTATAACAATGGTTTGCTCTGCGCCCCTCATAGAGATTAGTATTAGCAATATTTTTGAAAAGATTATAGGAAAGGGTTCAACCGCATGTTGAACCCTTTCCTATTTTTATTGGTAGAAGTCAATCTTTGAAACACTATTACTACTTCAACAAATCTAAAAAGATAGCCAAAAATAATATTCAATTAATGAATATTCGACCTTATTTATTCTCTTAAAAAGATAACCTACTGATTATCATAAAGAAACCATCAAAAAGTCTCATACACTATTGTAAACAGATTATTACCATTTTAATAATTTCTCATTCCGCTTCTCCGATAACAATATAACCATATCCCGACGCTTGGCAGCTAAAATGAATGCTGTAGTTGGTATAAGCTATGCCTGATGGTGTAGCTGGTGTATTGTCATTATTTATGGCTGCCCTACAGGTAAAAAAATATGAATCATCCGAACGGCAGACGCCTATGACTTCTCCTGCTCCAGGTGCTGTCCACAGAAGAACCCAGATACTGTCACCGGCTACACAATACTTGCCGTTGGGTTGAGCTTCTACCAGATTATCAAAGACGTGCCACGATGGTACCCCTTGAGAGGTCCAATTATACGAATTTATTTGTTGATAACATTTCAATGGACCAGGCCAGGGGGTATTTCCAACCATTCTATTTTCATAAACCGCTACAATAGTTGGATCATGGCTTCTATCTCCTTGTAATCCATTGATGTAGACATTAAAGCAATTAATATAGCCGGTAGTTTTAACAACATACATAAAGGCTTTAGGTGGACTTATGGTATAAGCGGGATCATTGGGGTAATTTGTTTGTGGCCAGACCCCTGCTATAGTGTCGAGGCAAGTACCTGTTCCTCCTCCTCCCCCACCAGCCGCTCTAACGATCAAGCCAGTAGGTTTGCCGGGAGGAATTGTATCTTGTGATAAAAGCAAAGAACGAAAGCTTAAAGATAAAAAAGTAAGAACCATAATCAAAACGAAAGCCCTGTTGATAATTACGTTTTTCATTTATCCTCCTCTACATTAAGTTCTACAGTTTGGGCTAAACTATGTCAATCATTTTTGTAATATCATTTTCCTCGTTTCTTTAAATCCCATCGCCGTGGAAATCTGATAAAAATAAACACCAGTAGGGTAATGATCGGCAACAAATTTATAACGATAAATTCCTGGATGACATAGTCTTTTTTCAGCCTTTATTAGTTGTCCGGAGAGACTATAAATTTTGATGGTTACCAAATCTGGTTCAGGAAGATATAGTATAAGATTGGTTTCAGAATTAAAAGGATTTGGATAATTCTGATGTAAAATATATTTAGGTATTTTTTGCTGTGGTGAAGTTTCCTCGATCTGTGTTAATAAAACCGAAACAGTATCTGAATTTTCTGACTTGTTCCCGGCCGTATCGACTGCAATTAATGTATACGCATAAAGATTTCCCGCAGAAATATTATTTGTATCAACATAATTTGAATCTGGATGGAAAATAAAAGCAACTAACTCAAAATTAGTTAGATTATTGATAGCTCGGTATAACTCATAGTGAAGCATATCTGGTTCAGGATTTGGATCCCAAGAAATCAATAATGAATCAAAATTATCCAGTTGAACATATAAAGGAGATTTTTTGATTGGAATGGCATTGTCATTCGCTTTTATGTGCTCAGATAATAAAAAAGTAAAAAATAAAATTAATAATACCTTTATAAGTTGCTGACCGATAATTAATTTATTCACTATTTTTAACCCCAATTTAATTAAATCGTGATCACCATGAAATACATCTGACTTTAATTTAGTTTTTGAAAGAATAGATTCATATAGTCCACTGAAATAATTGAATATTTCTTCCACTAATCTCCACTTTAATATAAAATTAATATTATCGATGAAACTGAACAAGAAAAATATCAGGGGTGAATTTCAGCTGTTTCACAGCTTTTTTTATTCCAGTTTTTATTCTCCAGGATATCAGAAGATTTATTCAATACTATTCGGAAAAACATAAATTAAATTGAAATATTCTAATTAGTATAATGTTTAATAAGATTACAGTACTGAATAAAAAAACACACCTCTTCAGAGATAGATATATCTCAAGAAATGATGAGTTTTTTTAACTATGGATTCTTAAACTGATATGGTATTGATCTATGAAGAAAAAGCAGCAAGATTTGAAAATGCTTCACGATATTGGTTTAAGGCATTTTCAAATTTTTTAATACCCTCATCAATTTGTGATTTCTGAATTATCAAGGGAGGCAAAAATCTTACCGTATGATCACCTGCTTTTGCAATAAGCAAAGAATTATTATAGCAATGTTCGACTAACTTTTTTACATCGATAGTCAAATCAATTCCAATCATCAAACCCAAAGCTCTAACATCGGTTATCTCAGGATAATCTTTTTTCAAACATTGGAGTTTTAATTTCATATAATTACCTTTTTGAAGCACCGAGTTCAGCATTTTTTTTGAAATCATTCTTTTCACTACATATTCTGATACACTACAAATTAATGGACCACCACCAAAGGTCGAACCATGATCACCCGGCTTAATATGAGTACCGATTGAATCTTTTAATAGAATTGCTCCAAGCGGTAATCCACCTCCCAGCGCTTTGGCGAGAGTAACCATATCAGGTTCAACACTATAATGTTGATAGGCAAAAAATTTACCGGTTCTTCCCATCCCACATTGAACCTCATCAAAAATCAATAAACATTTAAACTCATCGCAAAGTTTTCTTAACCCGCGAATGAATTCTTTGGAAGCGATATGTATTCCCCCCTCACCCTGAACAGGTTCAACTAAGATGGCGCAAACATTTTCATTCATTATGGACTTTACTGATTCGAGACGATTGAAATCAGCAAATCTAAAACCAGGAAGTAACGGTTCAAATCCTTTACATAATTTTGGTTGTCCTGTAGCTGATAGTGCGCCCATCGTTCGCCCATGGAAAGAACCTTTAAAGGCGATTATCTGAGAAGATTTATTACTCTTTTCATATTTTGCCCATTTCCTTGCAAATTTTATTGCACCCTCGACCGCCTCTGCCCCACTGTTGCAAAAGAATACCCTGTCAGCAAAAGAATTATTCACTAATAATTTTGCCAAACGCAAAGGAGGTTCTGTCAGAAATAAATTCGAGCAATGCCAGAGTTTTTTAGACTGTTTCTCTAACACCTTCTGTATACCAGAATTACCATAACCTAATGCATTTACGGCAATTCCAGATATGAAATCTAGATATTTATTTCCATTTAAATCATAGAGATAGATTCCTTTTCCTTTTTTAAGGATAAACGGTGGTCGTGAATAAGTATTTACCAAATATTTTTGCTCATCTTTTAACATTTTATCCATTCACATATTTCTCACTCATATGTTACAAGCGTACCATACCGATAATTATTTTTAACATATTCCAGTAAAATATATTCATTCTGCCATTGAGTGATATAAACTCGATTAACCTGACCTTTAACTGCCTGAATAGCAGATTGTAATTTAGGTATCATTCCATCCGTAATAATACCCGATGTAATAAAATATTCAACCTCTTTCAAATTCAAATGCGGAAAAACTTCTCCTTCAATTTTTACACCAGGAACATCCGTAAAGTAGATTAAATCTGTGCATTGGGTCGATACGGCAATTGCAGCTGCTGCTTCATCTGCATTTACATTATAGGCATTCCCTGAGGCATCTTCAGAGATAGGCGAAATTATCGGAACGTGATTCATCCTCAGGCGGGAAAGAACTGGTTCAGGATTGACTCTTTTTACTCGACCCACATAGCCTAGATCTACTTCAGATTGAGAATAGGGTTCAACCTCTAGAAGATGGTTTGTTCGACCTGATAATCGAGAACATCGCATTCCATTCTGAGTAAGCAAATTATAAATTTTTTTATTAATTAAATCAGATAACACCTTTTCAATAATTTCCATGTCCTCAGCAGGCGTAACTCTTAATCCATTTATAAATTGGATTGGACGTTTGGCTCTTTTCAATGCCGAGTTAATTTCTTTTCCTCCACCATGCACAATAATATAATCTATTGTTGACTGTAACTGTAAGGTGCTTGCCAACCATTTATAGCCGGCCTCTTGATCGAATGCTTTACCACCCAACTTTAACAATATACGTCTTTTCAAAGTAAAAGTCCCTCAGATTCAGAAAAACCAAGCATTAAATTCATATTTTGAATTGCCTGTCCACTGGCGCCCTTACCTAAATTATCGATGGCAGAAAATAAAATCCCCCAATCACTTCCTCCAATAATTTCCAAACCTAAAAAACAAAAGTTGGTATGTATGGCCATCTGAGAAGTGGGGATTTTGTCTTCCAAAACAATGATAAATGGTTCATGTCGATAATAGGATTTCCATTTTTCAAGAATGTCCTTATGAGTCACCTTGTGTCGAAACCTCACATATATAGTAGAAAAAAGCCCACGAAACATGGGAATCAAGTGAGGAGTAAACATAACTTTAAATCTTCGACCACTTATTTTTATGAATTGCTCTTCCATCTCACCGACGTGGCGATGCTGGCGACCCGGACTATAAACACTCATGTTTTCATGTACTTCACCAAAATGAGTTTTTTTGGTTGGTGAGCTACCAGCACCGGATAAACCAGACTTCGAATCGACAATAACAGGAGAAATATGAATTAGATCTTCCTTCACCAAAGGTAAAAGCGCTAATAGAATACTGGTAGGATAGCAACCAGGATTGCTCACTAATTTAGCATTTTTTATCTTATGTCGATTCCATTCTGGGAGTCCATAAATAGTTTCCGGAAGCAACTCCGCACAAATATGTGATAAACCAATCCATTTTTTATAATTTCTAGAGCTTGAATAGCGAAAATCTGAACTAAGGTCGATTACTTTTATAGACCGATCAAGAAAAACTTTCGCCCATTTCATAGATTCACCAGTGGGTAAACACAGAAATACAAGATCTGTTTGTATTTCATTTATATCTTGAGGTGAGCAAAAATAGGATTTCTGATATTTCCGAAGGGTGGGAAAAACATCGGTTATAGATTTCCCTTGTTCCATTTCGGAGGAAGCAAAAGTAAGCTCAACATTTTTATGTCGTGCCATTATATTCAATAATTCATGTCCGGTATAACCGGAGGCACCTATAATTCCAATTTTTTTCATGGTAAAATAAATATTTAAATTTTTCGTTTAATAATCAAAGAAGATAAATCACGTACAATAGGACGCATTTATTTTAATATATTCAGGGGTGAGATCACAACTGTAAACAACGGCTTTACTTCTTCCTACACCTAAATCAACCTGAATGTGAATCTCTTTCTGCATCAAAGATTTTTGTAAAGTAGCCTTATCAAACTCAACAAATTCGCCATGGGATACAACCTGGACACCAGCAAATTTGATAGATACTTTTTTGGGATTAATATAACTTTTAGTTGCACCAATAGAAGAGATTACCCTTCCCCAGTTAGGATCATTTCCAAATATAGCCGTCTTTACCAATAAAGAATCTGCTATAGATTTTGCCACGAGAAAGGCATCTTTTTCACTGCGTGCATGATCAACGGTAACGATGATCAACTTTGTAGCACCCTCGCCATCAAGTGCTAACTCACGAGTGATGGCATGTGAGATGATTTTTAAACCAGCTGTAAAAGCTAAATAATCCTTACCCTTGGTGGTAATTACTTTATTTCCGCTCATCCCATTAGCCATTAATAATACAGTGTCATTCGTGCTCATTTCTCCATCGACCGTTAGTGCATTAAAAGTTTCTGATGCTACAGTTTTTATAGCCTTTTGCAATAATTCATGACGAATATTCACATCAGTAGTCATTATCACGATCATTGTAGCTAGATGTGGGTTTATCATTCCACTGCCTTTGGCAATACCGCCAATGCAACATGAATTACCACCAATTTTAAAATGAACTGACAAGTGTTTAGGTCGAGTATCAGTGGTCATGATTGCATGGGCCGCATCGATTCCTCCATGTCTGGATAACAATTCGACAGCATTTTTGATACCCGATCTTATTACCGGCATGGGCAATGGTACACCAATTACACCAGTAGATGCTAACAAGACTTTTCTTGATGAAATTCCTAAAGATTTACCTGTTAGAAATATCATTTCTTCCGCATCAAGAATTCCTTGTTGGCCGGTGCAGGCATTTGCATTACCACTATTTATAATGATAGCCTGAGCAGATCCTTGTTTAATTACCCGTTTGCTCACCTGCACAGGAGCAGCCGCAAAACGATTGGTAGTAAATAAGCCAGCGACCATTGCCGGTTTATCACTTACAATAAGAGCGAGATCTTTTCTCTTGCGTTTAATTCCGCAGTGTATTCCACAAGCTTTATATCCTTGCGGTGAAGTAATCGAACCTTGACTTATATCATAATCATTAAGTTTGTTCATGAAATTATATTTACTCCTTTTATAGAGAAACTTATAGACAAACTATCTGAAAATTTTCTGTCCAATTAAACAATCTTTATTATAGGTTTTAAGACAAATATCACATTTTTTAAAAATGAAACTTGAAAAAGTAAAATTCCAGTTTTGGCTTTTTAGAGAAGAATCAGGAAAATAAGGCGGTGGCAAACCATAGGGGTCAAGTACGATTATTTATAAATTCAAAGATTTCAAATTAACAAAAAAAATGAATCATTGATTTGATAAATCCGCTTTCCCCCTGCTGTGGTAGATATTGAGCACCATACTTTGTAAATGATTTCTTATAATGTCTTAATAAGGCAATAATTATGGGACAGGTTTTATCTTACATGAGGTAAAATTGTTTAAGGTAAGTGACTTAAATCAAAGATAAATTTTTATGGGAACCATGCATAAGAAACAGTTTCTAGTGTGAAGTTAGCAAATTCTGCATATCATGGGAAATGATTGGTACCAGCTGTTCAAGAAGCTGGTATTCATAATCTTTTCTTTGACGAAGGTCTATGTTTACGTTTGGCTTGATTGTAATTTTTATCAGTGCTCCATTGGTAGTTTGATACCAGAGCGTATTCCAAAGAGAATATAATTTTACTGATAACCAACTAGTTAAAATTCTCTCCCGTAACTGGTACCAACTATATGTTGTAGGTTGTTCTGGATCTCTTAAGGTATATGATTCATTAATTTTTAAATTGGGAGTTTCAGGATCAATTATATACACTGTTTTTGATATATTCGTCCATGAAAATGGCATATAATCTGTTAACTTCTTCCTTGGATTTTGTTTGGCAAGATAAATTATCTGAATAGCAACAGTGTCACCATCATCATTTGAGTAAAATTGTTGGAGAAAACGATCGCATTTATCTGCAACTAATTCTGGATTGGTATTTTGAACTTCAATGGAGTGCCATTTTTTTAAGAACTCGGAAATAAAGGCTAATTCCTGCTTTAAACATACTTCTTTTATGTTTAAGAAAACAGGTAAAATAATAGCCATAGCAATAGCGCTCAGGGATACAATTTTCATCATTCTGGATTGAGGGCGACTAAATGTTTTCCTTTTCTGTTCTCTTAATAAACCAGGCCGTTGAGTCTTAACTTTTTGGTCAATTTTAAAAGAAATTACCATTAAAATGATGGAACCTGAAATAAAGACTGAAACAACTAAAAAAATATCATTCGGCCCATGAAAGGATACATTTCCATAGAAAAATGACCATATCGCTATAGCAGAAACTCGCAATCCATTCATTATGAGACCTATAAAAAATGCAATTAATAAAAGTATGAATTGATGTTTAATTTTTTTATTTCCGGTAAAGGCCAGAGGAACTGCCAGTAAAAAAATAGCAAGTATATGATTAAATCCACTGCAGCTGGGACCTACGTATAATGTAATATGAGGAAGATCGACATATTCCCAATCTTGTACAACTTGTATTTTCATCAGTCGTAAAATAAAATTGCTTATCGCTGCGGTAAATAATTGGAGATTGTAATTGATAGTTGCAATTAATTCTCCGTTAACAGGAAACTCGAAAATGGTGTAGGATATTAAGAAATATGAAATAGGCACTATGAGCATCTTTGCCATTTCAATGCCGGCTATCATCAATGACAAACTAAAAATAACAACGACTAGCCCCAGGATCTGGAGAGTTTCGATGTTACTAAATTTGCCAAGCATGAAAAAGAGTAAACTCGCCAATAATAAATAAGACCCTAAAACAGTCCCATTAGACGATTTTTTTACAGAAGGAAATTTCAATTTACGAAAGATCAGGAAGGTAACAGCAACCATCACCATTAATATTTCATACCGCTTATATCTGAAAATACTTCCTAAAAACCAAAAGATAAATTCTCCATAAATGAATAACAAACCTGTAAACAATAAAACCCAGTACCATCTATGTTTATTCGATTTCCACGTAGCAAGTATATTATTTGAAAACATTTTCTTTGCGCTTTTTATATATGTAAAAAAAATAAACAAAAGCCCACTATCTTACAGTGGGCTTGAGGTAAGTTAAAATGAAAAAATTAGAACTAAAAAATTACAGTCGATCTCACTTCTTTTGCTTATTTTTAATATAGCGATAAACTCCAATGCCCGCTAATCCCGTTGCCATTAATATAATCAGAGAAGGTTCGGCGACATTATTTCCAGGTCGTTGATTTCGAGGCCGTTGTCCAAAAGCATAAACAGTGCTGATATTATCATTATTATTGATTTGGAATGGTAAATCCATAGCCATCATTCCGATTAGAAAAAATGCTAATAAGCTCACTTTTAATAGAATCCTTTTCATAAAATCTCCTTTAAGAAAAAATTTTATTATTTTATTCGGATGATAATTATTGGGAGTTTTTTAATGATGATATAGGTCACAAGCTTAAAATTGAAATTTTAATCTAGGAATCTGTGAAATACTTTATAAAATGATCTGAATATAATAAACACTATAGTTAATTTTATTTAATATCCTCTTCAAGGTTATCTTTTGTTTTGAATTAATTAATGAGATCAATTCTGTAATATTTTCTCTAATAATCTTTTTTGTTCAGTATTCTGTTCAACATATCTCAGAATGATATCTGCCTCATGGGGTTCATTGACTGATGGTAAACTATGATTAAAATTAACTGAATTTATGGTATAACCATTCTCAATAATTCTCAATTGCTCAATAGATTCCGCCATCTCAAGAGCAGAAGGAGGGATTTGTATCAGTTGCTGCAAAAAAGTTTTTTGGTAAGCAATAATTCCAAGTATTTTTCTAACAAAAGTAATTTGTATTTCGAATTTGCAATAGAAAGGTGATCTCCTGAAGCAAAATAAAATTTTATTCTGAGGGGAAATGGCACACTTAACGAAGGAGTGTCGATCCAATTCAGCTTTCGTTTCAATTGGTCCAGTGGCATTCCAGGCATTACCTTGAGGATTTTCAATAATATGACTTACAAATATGTCAAGATCATGAGGCAATAGTAAGGGTTCATCACCCTGTAAAAGAATAACATGCGAACAATCAATATTTTCTATGGCTTCTGCTACCCTACTGGTACCATTTAAATGTTTATCAGAAGTCATAACCACTTTTCCGCCATAACTCTTAACTCTATCAGCAATTTCTTGATCACAAGTCGCCACATATACTTCCGAAATACTTTTTGCCAATATCGCTCTCCTGCGAACATGTTCTATCATAGGTAATCCATAAAAAGGAAACAATATTTTTCTTGGAAACCGTATCGAAGCGAGATGGGCAGGGATAATAGCTACAATTTTCATATATAAAACCTCATTGGGGAAATACCCCACAATCCACATTAATACATTGACCCGTGATGGCTGAAGCGGCATCAGAAGCTAAAAAAACACATACATCACCAACTTCTCGACCAGTCGGCAACCGACCTAAAGCTGAATTGGCATTTGTAAAATCAGAAAGAAATTTTTCAATATTACCTTTTGCTGGTGAATACGGACTTTTAAGAGCTTCAATCAATCCATCGGTTGAAATCAATACCGGACAAACTGCATTTACTCGAATAGATCGCTTTCCAACTTCCTTTGCTAAGGCCTGCGTGAGTCCGTTAACACCAAATTTCGATGCACAATATAAGGTGTTATTTGAACTACCACGCTTTCCGGCAATGCTGGAAATGTTAATAATTACCCCACCATTCGGCATATGAGCTACGGCTGCCTTACATCCCCAAAAGGCGCCTAATAAATTTGTACCAATCATCTGATTAAAAAATAATTCATCAATTTTTTCAATTGGTCGCCATTCTGAAAAACCAGCATTATTTATGTATACATCCAGACTACCTGTCCAATCAATGGCTAACTTCGCCAATTGAAAATGATCCTGTTCATTTCGAACATCGATTTTTAAGAAACGAACTTTTTTAGGAAAATGTTTTTCCACACCACTATCTGTTCTAGCACCTACTACCACTCTGTAGCCTGACTTGACGAATGATTCCGTAATGTGTAAACCAATACCTTTATTCCCACCTGTTACAACAGCTGTTCGATTATTCATATTCAATTTCCATTATTTTTTGTAATTGTTTTTAAATTCGACACATAACATTAGATCGTCATGCAAGAAAAGCCTCCGTCAACTGCAATTTCAGCACCAGTAACAAAACTGGAGGCATCTGAAGCGAGCCAGAGAACCGCACCAACTAATTCTTTTGGCTCTCCATAACGAGCCATTGGTGTATGCCCCAGAATAGCTTTTTCACGTTCTGGAGTGATAAAGTTTTTCTTATTCCATTCGGTGGGAAAAAATCCAGGCCTTAAGGCATTTACTCTTACTCCCCTGGTACCCCATTCACGACCTAAATTTTGGGTTAGATTTTTAATTCCGGCCTTGGCAACAGAATAGGTAAACGCTTTAGAAAGGGGAGGACCAGCTGAAGCTGAAGTAATATTTATAATGGATCCATAACCATTGGAAACCATATGTTCTCCAAAAACCTGACAACCTAAAAATGTACCGGTAACCTGCGAATGAAGAACAGAATTCCATTCCTCAAGAGTAATTTTAAAAAAAGGAGTAGGGGCATTGATACCTGCCCCATTTATTAAGATATCGACTTTCCCAAATTTTTCACAAATTGCTTTCAAACATTTGGTATGTTCTTCTTTTTTAGTAACGTCTATACTCAGAGACATCACCTGCTTATAACCTTCCTCTTTTAATTCATTCTCTACTCGCTGCGCTTTTTCAATCCGCAGATCCAGTATGGCTGTCTTACAACCTGCTTTGGTTAATCCACGGGCCATTTCACTACACAAATAACCTCCTCCCCCAATTACCACTGCGGTTTTTCCTGTTAAATTAAATAAGTCGCTTAAGTAATCTTTCATGGTATCAACCTTTATAATTGTTCATTCATTATTTTAATTTCTCTATTAGCCTTTTCATATTTTCTGTCCAATTAGAGAGGATGAAAAGATCGGATTCTAAAATAGCGTAAGTATAACCTTGATCAAATAATTGTTGAACATTCTCCACTGAGGCGAGTGATACTTGAGTTCCACAACTTTTTTTCCACTTTTCACAAGCTTTAATAACTTTTTTCGAGGCTTCGATTACCTTGGGATGAGAGGTCTGAGAGGGTACACCTAACGAACCTGAAATGTCATAAGGTCCTATCATTACTCCATCCACATCTTCGAAGGCTAAAAGTTCCTCGATGTTATTTACTGCTTCAATGGATTCGACCTGGATAATAAATGAAGAACAATCATTCCACTCATTAACATAGCGTTGAAAGTCAAGACCATAACCATGGGCTCTATTCACTCCATAACTGCGATTTCCCCTGGGAGGAAATTTTACATAGGAGAGTAATTCTTTTACCTCTTCTGCTGAGTTGACCATCTGAATAATGATTCCATCCGCTCCGGATTCGAGTAAAGGCTTTATCCAATCATTTGAATGAGAAACTGGTCTTGGTAAACATAAACACCCTTCTGCCTGGCAGGCGGCTATAATCCGTTGTGCTTGTTCCAGACTGATCGTGGTGTGTTCCATATCAATGCCAATAAAATCAAAACCAGCCATGCATAATGTTTCAGCAATCGAGGGATGCGAATAGGACAACCATCCTCCAAAGATTCTCTCTCTATTTCTCAGTCTGGTTTTAAATTCATATCTTTTTGTATATAAATCCATGCCTGCTCCCACTTTATTCATATAATTCTATTTAAACCACCAATAAGTATGAGAAATTTTTCAAGGATATATATATCTTATCTTTGATTTGATATTTTCTTGGTAACACTTAAAGAATCTCTTTCACCTTCGTTCAGAAAAATATCTCTGCTCTATGAAACGTATTCAGCTACAGTGAACCTATTTAGAACACAGAGGGACCAATAAAATAATTTCGAAGTATTATTTCTCAAAGGAGAAAAATAATACATCAGCTATTTGTAGAGGTACTGTGTGTGAAGTTATTAACGAAACACAATTTATTTTTCAATTCCTAAAAGAGCACACACTACCGGATGAAGATGCAGCAAGCCCACCAGGGTATTATTTTCATCGACAACTGGTAAATCCCACACCTTTTTTTCTTCCATTAATTCGACTGCCTTAATTACATTCTCATCCGGTCCTATGGTCAATGGTTTTTTAATGGCATGAACTATGGCATCATCAACAAAAAAAGCCGAAAAGGGTTTTTGAATACGCAGGAGTTTTCGCCGAATATCCCCATCAGTGATAATCCCAAGTAATTTGTATTGCTCGTCGACTATTGTGACAATTCCCAACCTGAACTTACCCATGAGTTCCAATGCTTCCTTTAGCAGTCCTTTCTTCGGTAGCATGGGGAAATTGTTTAGAGTCAACATTACATCTCTCACCAGCATATTTTTGCTATTCTTTGTGGACATTATCTTCTCCCCATTTTTCGATTAATTCTAATCGTGTTTCGTGCACACGTTTGGCATGAGCCAGAACCACTTCCAAATATTTTAAATTTAAGACAGTATTGGCATCAGAGAGAGCTTTCTCCGGGTTATCATGAACCTCCATAAATAATGCGTTAATCCCGCAAGCGGCGGCGGCTCGGACCAAATGCGGAATATATTCTCTTTGACCGCCTGATATATTACCCATTGAGGTTGGTAATTGAATTGAATGGGTGGCATCATAGCAGATTGGATAGCCAGTTTCAGACATAATTGGAAAACAACGGAAATCATTTACTAACATATTATATCCAAAAAAAGTCCCTCGTTCTGTTAAAAGAATTTGTTCATTACCAGTTGATTCAATTTTTCTTACAGAATTTTTCATATTCCAGGGACTCATATATTGGCCTTTTTTTAATAAAACGGGACGATGAGTCGCCCCAGCCGCGGTCAAAATCGAAGTTTGTCGACACAAATAAGCCGGAACCTGCACCATATCACATACTTCTCCTGTTGGTTTCGCCCAGGCAGGATCAGAAAAATCCGAAACTACCGGAACACCAAATTCATCCCTTACATCTGCTAAGATTTTCAGACCCTCATCCAACCCACAGCCGTGGTAGCTGTTAAGAGAGGATCGACAATCCTTATTATAACAGGATTTAAAAATCCAGGAGTAATTTAGGCGTCTACAAATCTCGTCAATCTGTTTGGCCATCATTAATGAATGCTCACGACTTTCAATGGCACAAGGGCCACCAATAAAGACCAGAGGTAAACGTCCTCCAATCTTTACCTTCCTTACGGAGCCATAACCTACTTCTATTATTTTAAGGTCCATGACTTTACCTTTCTTGTTTTACATTTTGAAAACAAAATACTTAGTATTTAGTTCTATAATTTTTACGCTTAATTGCATTTATATTTTTTTTACTTCATTGAAACACCTCATTTTACACCATGTAAAATCGAATAATTGACACATTTTCTTTTCGATGAATAATCACAATTTCTATCCTAATTATAAGAGGATCGAATAAAAATGGTGTGATCGCTTATACATTTTATAATTTGAAGAATTAATGAAGTGAGTATTCTTTCAGTAATTATCGTTATGGAGGAAAAGGCTTGTGTTCTATATTGCCATTTACCTATTGATGCACAAATTTTAGAATGAACTAATTGGTGAGAAAAATGTTCAGTTAACGTGATTTCAGTTGGTATGATGTTCTTCTTCTGATTTCTACGCACAACTTTTTACAAAATAATTGTATAAAAAAGTAAATGCTAATTTTGGGCCAACTTAGTTTTGTCAATTTTTCCATTGGCGGTTTTGGGTAAACTGTCAATGAATACAATTTCTTTGGGAACCGCCCAACTTTCTAATCGCTCCTGACAAAATTTAATAATTTCTTTTTTATCGGGGATGCTTTCATGATTTACGGGAACGATAAAAGCTTTGATATAATTTCCCCATACTTCATCTGGTACCCCGATGACTGCTGCTTCATGAATATTTTCCATCTGATAGAGAACATTTTCAATTTCTTTGGGAGATACTCGCTCCCCTTTTATTTTTAGCAGATCGTCTTTTCTCCCTAAAAAATATAAAAATCCTTCTTCATCCATGCGAAATAAATCACCCGTGTATAAAAAACGCTCCAACGGGTATCGGCCAGGTTTTATTTTCTGAGCTGTTTCCTCAGGACTATTCCAGTATCCCTGCATCACCGACGCCCCTCTCACTACCAGCTCACCTACCTGATTCGGACCAAGCCGATTTCCGTTTTCATCCACAATAAACACTTCTAGATTGGGCATGGCTTTTCCAACGGATTGGGGTCTTTGGTCAATTTGAGCAGGATCTAGATAAGCTACCCGTTTACATTCAGTGAGGCCATACATGGAATATATTTGAACATGAGGGAGTAATTGTCGTAAACGCCTGATTTGAGGGACAGGAAATGCAGCTCCTGTGTTTGTAATATATCGCAAATGACTTAAATCAAATTTTTCAAAATTTTTCATTTTTAATAACAGGCTAAATATAGTTGGTACACAGGGAAAACCAGTTACTTTTTCCTGCTCAATTATTTTTAATATGTGATAGATATAGACCATGTCTTTTTCAATAATCAAGGTGCCTCCGAAAGTCATACACATAAAAATTTGATACATACCATAATCAAAGGAGAGAGGTAAAGCATCTATAATTATATCGTCAGGAGTATTTTTCAGATAGGAAATGATTGAATGCACAGCCGTCATGATATTCAAATGCGTCATCGTCACCCCTTTTGGAAAACCAGTACTACCCGAAGTATAGATGAGTCCCGCCAGGTCGATGGAAATATTAGAATAATTTAGCGGCTCTGTACTCAACGAATAAAAATCCTGAAAGGTTGGATGAATACTATTGCTACTTTCAATCAAAATAACACTTTGTAAAGAGGGACATTCCTTCTTAAGCAACTTTAGGTCCTCCTCAGCGGGAAATTCTTTCCGAGAGGTCAGAATAAATTTCGCCTCACAGTTGTTTATAATATAAGTGAGCTTATTAAATTTGGTTTTTGTATTAAGGACAACAAAAATTCCATCCGCTTTTAAGATACCATAAATACCCAAAACAACTTCAGCTGAATTTTCTAAATAGATTACCACTCTTTCCCCTCTTTGCAAACCTAATTTTTTCAGACCTCTGGCAATCTGATTACTCTGATTTTCAACGTCACAATAACGGTATGATTTTTGTCCAACCTTGAGGGCAATTTTATGGGGAAACTTTTCAACGCTCTTTGTTAAAGCAGCATGTAAGATCATAAAATTTAAATCTCCATTAATAAAAATTACCATTATTAAATTCTGCCTTTTGATAATATGGAAATTAGAATCATAGCTCTCTACCCGAGATGAATCGGAACCATCCGCAAATATTCAGTGGCAGCCTTTTTACGTTTAATATCATGAATGACATTTTCCACCTGTTCCGGTCGTAATTTTAAGGCGTCTGAAATTTCTTCAACACTTACCCCCTTTTCCCAGCCATACCAGATAGTGTCTAAAATTTCAAAAGGTAAACGGAAGAAAAATTCCTCTTGAGTCTGTTCGGCACTGTAGGTGTCGGAAGTTGGTGTACGTCGCCGGATTTCTTCCGGAATTCCTAAAAACTCTGCTAATTGATAAATCTGAGTCTTAAAAAGATGGGTAATCGGACGGATATCGCTCCCACCATCCCCATATTTTACAAAAAATCCATGCTCATGCTCATTTTTATTTCCTGTCCCCACCACTGCATAATTGCGTGATTCTGCATGATAATAGAGCATGCTCATTCGGGATCTTTGTTTGAAATTGGATGCCGCAACAATTTGCAGATACTCCTTTATAGGAATGCGAGTTGATTTCTTATCACCCGAGGGCGAAATAATGGTTAACTGAAACACATTCAATGAATCCTTTTGCAACAGATTCCCCAGTAAAGTTATCTTGGCTTTATAACTGCTGTTATACTCAGGAAATACTCGTTTAATAGCCTCATCTCTCCTGCGATAACATCCCAATCCATTCAATCCTTCCGTCATATCTTCGACAACATGGGGTACTCCAAATTGTTCTGCCACTTTTTGAGCTAATCTTAAACTGTCGGGACTGGAATCTTTTTCGGGCATCATCACTCCCAGGACATGCTCTGCTCCCAAGGCTTTGGCACATAAGGCCAGTGTTACCGACGAATCCACTCCACCGCTTATACCCACCACGGCTCCTCTTTTGCGAAGCTTATTAAGAATATCGTCCTTTAACCTTACCATCAATCGATTCGATTCTTCAGCAGGATTGATCAACAAATCATTTTTAGAAAAAGCCATTTTTTCTCCTGAGTTTTGTAAAACATGTTTATACTATGCAAACCGTCAATCTGTATTCAGTATTCATTTTCTTGTACTTCATCAAAATTACACAACTTAATTTTATTAGTGAGTTTCAAATTTTGTTTTTCCCTTAAGAAATTGAATTCCCACTTTCTCTGATCATTATATCCATCGTATACAGCAATTTCTTTTGATGGGAATCCCGGATGAACAGCCATCTCAAATACCTCATATTTACTTTTTATTATCCTGTGTATGACATGATCAAAGACTTGTAAGTGGTGGTGATTATTAAAAAAGTCTCCACCAATGGTATGAATACTATTATGATATCCTGTCCTGAGAGAAACATACCAGCTAAGAAGATTTAAAATAATTATTCGAATCAAATTTGACCTTCTTATACTGAAAAAATTGATCGGTCTTTCCAATGGGACACGGACCGGTACATTTAAATTCATTTCATTTTTTATCTTCATCATTGTGTTGAAAATAACAGGTATGAGGTGAATATTGGTATGTGAATCAATGTGTGTAATGGTATACCCCAGATTTCTCAACAATTCCATTTGGGACTTGATTTCATTGTACAGATCCGAAACTGTTATTTTGCCACTTATTATTTTAAAAAAAAGCGTTTTATTTTTAAAAAATCTTCCTTCGTGATCAGTCAATGTTGAGATTTTTCCGGAAATCGAATTTCCCACTGTTAGATTGAGGTGAAAACCTACTCGGGTTATACCTTCTTCAGATAATAACCGGTGCGCATTATTGAATTCATTTTTATTAACCATAAAAGAAAAATCAGTAACCATCCCATGTTTTAAGCATTCCATTATTCCACGATTCACAGAGTCACAAAGTCCAAAATCATCCGCATTGATTATCAATTTCTTCATACATTTTTTTAACGGTCTTTTATGTAATTGATAATGTACTGTGGTCTTTTTTTTGATTCGATGAAAGTTTTCCCTACATACTCACCAATCAGGCCCAGAAACAGTAATTGAATCCCACCCATGAAGAATAAAGCGACTGCCAGTGTCGTAAATCCAGGTATTGGTTGTCCTTTCCAGATCTTTTCAAAAAGGATGAATAATCCCCAGAAAAAACTTAGACTTGAAATGACCAAACCAAAATAAATCGATATGCGCAAGGGCCTTATCGAAACAGAGAGAAGACCATCGACAGCAAGATTCACCAGTTTTTTTAGAGAAAATTTAGACTTTCCATATTGTCGAGGATCAGGTTGATAAAAAATCTCAGTGGCATTTAATCCAATTAAATCAATTATCCCACGATTATAATAGTCTGCTTCCCTAAATTTTTTAATTACTGAAACTGCTTTCCGATCTAATAATTTAAAATCAGTGAAATGGATACGAGTTGGACTGAAAAAATTAATGATTTTATCAAAAATGATTGAACCTATTCCGCGGCTCACTCCACCTTTACTTGTGGATCGGGAGATATGGACAATATTATACCCTTTTATAATTTTCTGATAAGCCTCCAGAATTTTTTCGGGTGGATGCTGCAAATCTCCATCAATGATGGCACAATAATCTGATTCGGAATGATCTATTCCGGTTTTTACGGCCAACTCTTTTCCAAAATTTCTGGCCAGTTTAATATAACGAATTCTAAATCCGGGCAATTGATTTAAAGAAAATATTTCGTTTTCAGTGTTATCGATACTGCCATCATCAATAAAATTAATAGTGGTCTGTGAAAATACCCCCTTTAAACAAAGAATAACCCGATCATAAAATGGTTTAATATTCTGTTCTTCGTTGTACAGAGGTACAATTAGGTCAATTGTAGGCAATGAGTTATTCATTTTTTGCATTCCCTAAGACTAATTTCTGAATATAATCTATGAGAAACAGGATGACTTTTTTCATACACGCCATTATTGTTTTTAAGTAGACTATTTGAACGTCCAGATGAGATTACCGGTAAAATTCCATAGAAAAACTAAACCAGTCGCAAGAATCTGTGCTAAAAGATAGTAGAGATGAAAAGTATGAATACAGATAGTCATTATAAAAGCGTTAATGACAAGTCCAATCCCGGCGATGATAAAAAATTTAAGGATAGTAATACCATGTCTTTTCGTACTGCGGAAAGTGTAACGATAATTCAATATATAATTCACCAGTGCCCCACCAATAAATCCAGCAATCGATGAAATAATTGGATTTAGGTTGATGAATTGAACGAAAAAAATTAAAATAGAATAATGAGTGATCGTACCAAAAATTCCCACTCCTCCAAAATAGATAAATTGCCGAAATATTTTGGGATTGATGATCAACTAATAATTGGGAAATAGTATGAGTTTATAAATAGCGAAATGCAATACTTTTGCTGGCTATCATCCTGATATATAGAAGGAAATTGTGAAGAAATCAACCGACTTACCATAATTTTAAAAACTGAGAAAAAACTGTTTATTCATAAAGAATATTTTATCCGTTAAGTTTGACAAAACATTAAAAAAAATTCAGATTTTTATTAATAGATTTGTAGATAGAAAAAGACTAATAGTATGAAATTAGCACCTTCTATTTCATATAGACTATTTTCTGTACCTGACGGATGCCCAGCTCCTGCACCGTGAATACCAGGTAATAAATCCCGGTGGCCACCACCTCG
>Ga0067045_1002687_pt1 | contig 59256 bp, 60 predicted proteins | sample TerdegcTABiofilm_FD_59184 | JGI IMG/M metagenome (GOLD analysis project Ga0067045, IMG submission 59184) | Combined Assembly of (Gp0054472, Gp0054536) Wastewater bioreactor microbial communities from Singapore -Terephthalate degrading...
GCTTCGCCCTGGCCGCGGGTCATGGCGGCCTGGCGTTCGGCCTCGGCCAGGAGCACGGTGCGCTCCTTGTCGGCCTGGGCCGTGATCTTGGCGGCCTCCTCGCGGCCCTCGGAGCGGTACTGCTTGGCCTGACGCTCGCGCTCGGCCTGCATGCGGCCGAAGATGGCCCGCTCGTTCTCGGGCGGCAGGTCGGTGCGCTTGATGCGCACGTCCACCACGGTCATGCCGTAGGGCGAGAGCAGCTCCTGGGAGCGCTTCACCACCTGCTCCATGATTTCGGTGCGCTTCTCCGAGACCACCTCGATAAGGGTGTGGCGGCCCAGGGCCTCGCGCAAGGCCGCGTAGGTGATGTCGTCGAGCCGGGCCTGGCCCCCGGGGATGCCGCGCACGCTCTGGTAGAATCGCAGCGGGTCGCTGATGCGCCACTTGGTGTAGTGGTCCACCACCATGGCCTTCTTGTCCTGGGTGAGGATCTCGGCGCGCTTGGCGTCGTAGTCCAGGACCCGGGCGTCGAAGAAGATGGCGGCCTGGATGAAGGGCGCCTTGACGTGGAGGCCGGGCTTGAGCGGGCCGGCGACCGGCTTGCCCAGCTGGAGCACGATGGCCGTCTCGGTCTGGTCCACGATGAACAGGCTCTGGGCCAGGAGCAGGGCCAGGATCACGGCCCCGGCCACGAGGAAGATCTGTTTGCGGGTCATGGTTTCTTGGCCCCCTCGGCGGGCTTGGGCTGCTCCAGGGCGGGGAGAGGCAGGTAGGGCACGGCCCGCTCCAGGGCCTTGTCCGTGAGCACGAGCTTTTCCGTGGCCGGGTTGCCGAGCACGCGCTCCATGGTCTCCAGGTACAGGCGCTGGCGGGTCACGTCCTTGGCCCGGTTGTACTCCCCGAGCACGGCCAGGAAGCGGGAGGCCTCGCCCTGGGCCTTGCGCACCAGGCTTTCGCGGTAGGCCTCGGCCTCGTTGATGATGACCGCGGCCTGGCCGCGGGCCTTGGGCAGGATGTCGTTGCGGTAGGCGTCGGCCTCGTTGATGAAGCGGCTCTTGTCCTCGCGGGCGCTGGCCACGTCCTTGAAGGCCTCGATGACCTCGCTGGGCGGGTGCACGTACTGCATCTGCACGGCCACCACCTTGATCCCGGCCTGGTAGCGGTCCAGGATGAACTGCATGAGGTCGCGGGTCTGGACCTGGATCTCGTCCTTGCCCGAGGTGAGCGCGGCGTCGATCTTGCTCTTGCCCATGACCTCGCGCATGGCCGCCTCGGCCGAGCCGCGCACCGCGCCCTCGGGGTCGGCCACGTTGAAGAGGTAGTCCTCCGCGTCCTTGACCACGAACTGCACCGTGAACTGCACGTCCACGATGTTCTCGTCGCCGGTGAGCATGAGCGACTCCTCGGGCACCGGCCGGGTGGCGGCCTGGGAGTCGCCCTGGCGGCCCACGGTGCGGAAGCCGAACTCCATGCGCTGGATGCGGGTGACCTTGGGGGTGGTCACGCTTTCCACCGGAAAGGGAATGTGGTAGTGCGGTCCCGGCCCGGTGGTCCGGTCAAAGGCCCCGAACCGCTGGACCACGCCCACCTCGTCGGGCTCCACGATGTAGATGCCGGAGAGCGCCCAGAGGACCGCCACGAGGAGCGCCAGGACGCGTCCGGGCGGCAGGCGGAGGCCCTTGATGCGCTTGAACTTGTCGGCGATGTCCCCGAGGTCCGGCGGGACCTGGCCGGGGCCGCGCTGACGGCGTTGCTGCTCTTGCAGTTTTTCCCAATCCCAGTTCATATTCCCCTTGCATACGCAAGGAACGGCGCAAAGGTCAAGAAAAGCCGGTCCACGGGGCCGGAATGTGCAAGGACGATACATGAAGGACATCAATCCCGGCGTTTTCCGGGCCTACGACATCCGCGGCGTGGTGGACCAGGACCTGGACGGCGACTTCGCCGAGGACCTGGGCCGGGCCTGCGGCGCGCTCTTCGCCTCCCGCGGGCTGGACCGGGCCGTGCTGGGCCACGACTGCCGGGCCAGCTCGCCGCAGTACCTGGAGCGCCTGGCCCTGGGGCTCACGGCCTCGGGCCTGGACGTGCTGGTCATCGGCCAGGTCTCCACGCCCGTGCTCTACTATGCGGTGAAGCATTTCGGCCTGGCCGCCGGGGTCATGGTCACGGCCAGCCACAACCCGCCGCAGTTCAACGGCTTCAAGATCTGGTGCGGCGAGACCACCCTGCACGGCCACGGCGTGCGCGCCCTCTACGAGCGCATGCGCGAGCGGGCCTTCGTCGAGGCGGCCCGGCCCGGCCTGGTTTCGCGCCACGACGTGCTGCCCGCCTACCTGGACGAGCTGGCCGCCCAGCTCACCCTGGCGCGGCCGCTGCGCGTGGTGGTGGACGGCGGCAACGGCGCGGCCGGGGAGATCACGGCCCGGCTCCTGGAGCGCGTGGGCTGCATCGTGCACCGGCTCTTCTGCGAGCCGGACGGCCGGTTCCCCAACCACCACCCGGACCCGGTGGTGGAGGAGAACGTGCGTCAGCTCTCGGCCGAGGTCCTGGCCAAAGGCGCGGACTTCGGCGTGGGCCTGGACGGCGACGGCGACCGCATCGGGGCCGTGGACGAGACCGGCCGGCTGCTCTACGGCGACCAGCTCCTGGCCCTCTACGCCCGCAGCCTGCTCAAGCGGCGGCCCGGCCAGACCGTGATCGGCGACGTGAAGTGCTCGCACCTGCTCTTCCGCGACATCGAGGCCCACGGCGGCGTGCCGCTCATGGCCGCCACCGGGCATTCGCTCATGAAGGCCAAGCTCCTGGAGACCGGCGCGGCCCTGGCCGGGGAGATGAGCGGCCACATGTTCTTCGCGGACCGCTTCTTCGGCTTTGACGACGCCTCCTACGCGGCCCTGCGCCTGGCCGAGGTCCTGGACCGGAACCCGGGCCGGCCGCTTTCGCAGCTCCTGGGCTGGCCGGCGGTGGTGAACACGCCGGAGCTGCGCGTGGATTGCCCCGAGGAGCGCAAGTTCGCGGTGGTGGAGCGGGCCGGGCGGGAGTTCCGCGCCCTGGCCGCGCGGCACGGCTGGCAGTACGACGGCACCGACGGGGTGCGGCTCACCTTTCCCCGCGGCTGGGGCCTGGTGCGGGCCTCCAACACCCAGGCCGCCCTGGTCCTGCGCTTCGAGGCCGAAAGCGCGGCGGACCTGGCCATGATCCGGCAAACCATGGAAGAGCCGGTCATGGCCTGGATTGCGGCCGGTTCCTAGAAAAGCGAAAAGGCGGGTTTTCCCGCCTTTCCGTGAAAGGGGCTATGCCCCCTTGTCCCGGCAGCACTTCTTGTACTTCTTGCCCGAGCCGCAGGGGCAGGGATCGTTGGGTCCCACCTTGGGCGCGCTGCGGCGCTTGGGCTCCTTGGCCTTGGCCTTGGTCTCGCCGCTGCCCGTGTACTGGAGGTCCCGGGCCGTCTCCTTGTGCTGGAACTCCTCCTCGCGCACCTCGGCCTTGATGCGCAGGTGGCAGAGGGCGCGCACGGAGTTCTCCTTGATGTTCTCCAGCATGTCGCGGAACAGCTCGAAGCCCTCGCGCTTGTACTCCTGCTTGGGGTCCTTCTGGCCGTATCCGCGCAGGCCGATGCCGTCGCGCAGGTGGTCCATGTTGAGCAGGTGCTCCTTCCAGTTGCGGTCCAGGGACTCCAGCAGGAAGTAGCGGGCGATCTCGCGGTAGTGGTCCGGGGCCGCGGCCCGGAGCAGGCCGGTGATCTCCCGGAACCAGGCCATGGCCTTGGCCTTGTCCGGCAGGCCGCTGCGGAACTCGGGGAAGCGCTCGAAGTCGAAGACCTCGACCAGCCGGGAGCGGACCATCTCGGCCATGTCCGGGTCCATGCCCTTGCCCTCGGAGGCCGGGCCCAGGATGCCCATGAGCACGTCGTCGGCGTACTCCTCCACGATCTCGTCTATGTTCTCGGCGTACATGAGTTCGCGGCGCTGGGAATAGATGACCTCGCGCTGCTGGTTCATGACGTTGTCGAAGTCGAGCAGCTGCTTGCGGATCTCGAAGTTGTGGGCCTCCACCCGTTTTTGCGAGCTCTCGATGGCCCGGGACACGAGCTTGTTCTCGATGGGCACGTCCTCTTCCATGCCCAGCCTGCCCATGAGCCCGGAGATGCGGTCCGAGCCGAAGAGCCGCATGAGGTCGTCGTCGAGAGCCAGGTAGAAGCGCGAGCTGCCCGGGTCGCCCTGGCGGCCGGAGCGGCCGCGCAGCTGGTTGTCGATGCGGCGGGACTCGTGGCGCTCGGTGCCGATGATGTGCAGGCCGCCCAGGCTGCGCACGCCCTCGCCCAGCACGATGTCCGTGCCGCGGCCGGCCATGTTCGTGGCGATGGTCACCTTGCCGCGCTGGCCCGCCTCGGCCACGATCTCGGCCTCCTTCTCGTGCTGCTTGGCGTTGAGCACGTTGTGCGGCACCCCGCGTTTCTTGAGCAGGGAGGAGACGAGCTCGGACTTCTCGATGGACACCGTGCCCACCAGCACGGGCTGGCCCCGGCGGTGGCAGTCCTCGATCTCCGCGGCGATGGCCTTGTACTTCTCGGCCTGGGTGCGGAAGATCATGTCCGGGTGGTCCGTGCGGATCATGGGCTTGTTGGTGGGCATGACGATGACGTCGAGACCGTAGATCTCCTTGAACTCCACGGCCTCGGTGTCGGCCGTGCCGGTCATGCCCGCCAGCTTGTCGTACATGCGGAAGAAGTTCTGGAAGGTGATGGAGGCCAGCGTCTGGTTCTCGGCCTCCACGGTCACGGACTCCTTGGCCTCCAGGGCCTGGTGCAGGCCGTCGGAGTAGCGCCGTCCGGGCATGAGCCGGCCGGTGAACTCGTCCACGATGACCACCTGGCCGTCTTTCACGATGTAGTCCACGTCGCACTTGAACAGGTGGTGGGCCTTGAGGCCCTGGAGCACGTGGTGCTGGAGCGTGATGTTGGAGGGGTCGAAGAGGTTCTCCACGCCGAGGAGCTTCTCGGCCTTTTCCACGCCGCGGTCGGTGAGGGTCACGGTGCGGGCCTTCTCGTCCACCTCGAAGTCGCCGTCGGGCGTGAACTCGTCGCCGCTCTTCAGGTTCGGCGGCCGCGGCGAGGAGCGCTTGAGCGCCGGGATGATGCTGTTCACCCGGCGGTACTGCTGGGTGGACTGCTCGGCCGGGCCCGAGATGATGAGCGGGGTGCGCGCCTCGTCGATGAGGATGGAGTCCACTTCGTCCACGATGGCGAAGTTCAGCTCGCGCTGGACCAGGGACTCCTTGTAGAACTTCATGTTGTCGCGCAGGTAGTCGAAGCCGAACTCGTTGTTCGTGCCGTAGGTGATGTCCGCGCCGTAGGCCTGCTGGCGCTCCTCGTCGCTGAGGCCGTGCACGATGACCCCGGTGGTCAGGCCCAGGAAGCCGTAGAGCCTGCCCATCCAGGCCGCGTCGCGTTTGGCCAGGTAGTCGTTCACCGTGACCACGTGCACGCCGCGGCCCGACAGGGCGTTGAGCACCACGGCCAGGGTGGCCACCAGGGTCTTGCCCTCGCCGGTCTTCATCTCCGCGATGTTGCCCTCGTGCAGGGCCAGGCCGCCGATGAGCTGGCAGTCGAAGTGGCGCATGTCGAGCGACCGCTTGCCCGCCTCGCGCACCAGGGCGAAGACCTCGGGCAGCAGGTCGTCGAGCTTGCGGCCCTGGGCCACTTCCTGTTTCCAGGCCGCGATTTTAGCCGGGAAATCGGCATCGGACAGGGCCTGCATCTGCGGCTCCAGGGCGCCCACGCGCTCCACCACCGGGCGGGCGCGCTTGAGATAGCGGTCGTTCTTGGAGCCGAAAAGAAGCTTGAGCATGGGATACTCCTTCCAAAAAATGGCGCGGCCGCGGGGCCGGGCCGTGAGCGAAAAAAAGGGAATCCGCCGAAGGAAAAGGCTAGGCCGCGGCGGGCGGGGCGCGTCCGGGGCGGCAGGGAAGGAGGACGCTTGCGGCGGGGGAAAGTTCGGGAGTCCGGACGGCGATGCCGGAAAACTGGCAGGAAACCGGCGCGCCTTGGACCAGGAGGGCGTGGCCGTGGTCCTGGGTCGCGCGGTCCAGGTCCTCGGCCCGGCGCGACTCCACCACGCGCAGCAGGCAGCCGCGCCACTTGGCCATGGCCGAGACCAGGCGCACGCGGGCCTGCTCCGGGGCCTCGGCCGGGACGCAGGTCCGGTCCGCGGCCAGCAGGGCTCCGGCCAGGATGGCCGCGCCCAGGGCCAGGCCCGGGGCGAGCACGCGCATGGGTTTGACGGTCATGGCCATTTCGTTCGCTGCTTTGGTCCGGTCAGCGCACGGCGAATTCCGCGCGCACCGTGACCATCACTTCCTTTTCCGGGGTGGAGGTGTCGTAGGCCCCGGCCCCGGAGACCTCCACGGAATCGGGGGCCAACACCTGCACCACGCCGATGCGCGCGGACTGGAGCGGGCCCACGCCGCGGCCGTCGCTGCGGGCGATCTCCTCGGCGCGGCGGCGGGCGTCCTTCACGGCCTGGCCGAGCATCTCCACGCGCATCTCCGGCAGGCGCGAGACATAGTACTCCAGCGCCATGGTGGTCAACAGCACGCCCTGGTCCAGCAGGGCCTGGTGGTCCATGGCCAGGGCCGCCAGCTTGGCCGTGTCCTGCGAGGTCGCGGTGAAATACTGACGCAGGGTCTGGGCGGGCGGGGCCGAGGGATTGGACTGATAGACCGGCTCCATGGTCACGGGCTGGATCTCCACGGCGTTCTCCGGCAGCCCGGCCTGGCGGAAAAAGGCCTGGAGCGCGGCCAGGTCCTCGCGCATGCGGGCGAAGCCCTGCATGAGCTGGGCCTCGGGCAGGGTGCGCGAGATGCTGCCCCGCCACTTGGCCACGTCGGCCACGGCCCGCACGCGGGCCGAACCCGTGGCCTCGATGGTGTTGCGCGGCAGGCGCGAGGAATACTGGGCCCAGGCCAGCAGGGCCAGGCCCAGGAACAGGCCCAGGGACAGGATCAGGGCCGGTCTGGCGTTCATGTTTCCTCCGTGGGCGTTTCCAGGGCGTCCAGCCAGTGCGCGGCGGCTGCGCCCGCCGGGGCGGCGGCCGCCAGCTCCATGGCGCAGGCCGTGCAGCCGGTGAGGGCCAGGCCTGCGCCCAGGTTGTCCCAGCGCCGGGCCGCCACGTCCGCGGCCAGGTCCGGCGCGGCCAGCTGGAGCACCCCGCCGAACCCGCAGCAGCGGGCCTCGGGCACGGCCAGCTCCAGGCCCGGGGCGGAGCGCAGCAGGTCCAGGTCCGGGTCCGGGTCCGGCGCATGGCAGGCGCAATGCCAGGCCAGGCCGCCGGGATTCCTGGTTAGCACAAAGCGCGCGCCATGCAAAATCCGGGACAGGGGGGTGAGCGCCGCGGCCCAGGCCTCCTGCTCGGCCTGGTCCTGGAAGCACTCCGCCGGGTAGGCGGCCAGCCCGGCCCGGCAGGAGGAGCAGAACACGGCCAACAGCGGCCGCCCGGCCCCGCGCCAGGCCGACACGTTGGCGGCCCGGGCCGCGGCCTGTTCGGGCAGGAGCCCGGCCGTGCCCAGGGGCGCGCCGCAGCACTGGAACGCGGCCTCGGCGCGGACCAGGCCCAGGCGGTCCAGCAGGGCCCGGGCCTTGTCCGGCCAGCGCGGGGCCAGACGCGCGCCCGCGCATCCGGCGAAGAGCGCCGCGCGCAGCCCGCGCCACTGCTCCGGCAGGGATGTGATGCCGAGGAACGGGGCGCAGCCCGGCTCCGGCAGGGCCCGCAGGCCCTTGAGCAGGGAGCCCAGGCGTTGGCGCAGGAAGTCCTGCGGGGCCAGCCGGGCGAAGGCGGCGGCCATGGGCTGGAGCGCCCCGCCCCGGGCCAGGCAGGCCTTCCAGAGCCAGCGGCGGAAATCCGGGTGCGCGGCGCGCAGGGAGACCACCAGGGCCGGGATGTCCGCGCCCTGGGGGCAGGCGGCCTTGCAGCGGCCGCAGCCCAGGCAGAGCCGGGCCAGGGCCTCGGCCGAGGGGGCCGGCCCGCGCTCGGCCAGCACGAACTTGGCCCGGGGCGAGAGCTCCTCGCGGCCCGTGGCGGCCAGCAGGGGACAGGCCTCCAGGCACTTGCCGCAGAGCACGCAGGCTGCGGCTTCGGGTCGGCTGGTCCGGGGAGGTTGCTGGGTCATGGGTGTCCGGCGCGGCAAGGGGGGACCCTGCGCCGCGTTCCTGCCCTTATAAACATTTCCCCGGCGTTGACCAGACTTTTGAAAGTGGGCTAGTGTGTAAGCAATTCCTTACTGTCACGGAGGCGCTTTATGATGCGGCTCATGTCCATCGGCACGCGGATTTTTCTTCTCCTGGGCGTCATCGGCTGCTTCGCGGCCGGGATCGTCCTGGCCTTCCTGCACAACGCGGGCAGGATCGAGGACCTGGGCGTGAGCCAGGTCCAGACCCAGATGCTGGATCTCCAGAAGCAGAAGCTCCAGGTGGCCACGCACAGCATGGCCCTGTCCCTGGGCCAGGGCCTGGCGGGCATCTCCGGCCAGGATGAGCGCGTGGAGTTCATTCGCCGGGCCGTGGACCCCATCCGCTTCGAGGAGGACAAGTCCGGCTACTACTTCGCCTACCAGGGCACGGTGAACGTGGCCCTGCCTCCCAAGAAGGAGATCCAGGGCAAGGACCTGGCCGAGACCAAGGACAAGAACGGGGTTTTCTACGTGCGCGAGCTGGCCAAGGCCGCGGCTGCGGGCGGCGGCTTCGTGCAGTACGTCTTTCCCAAGCCCGAGAAGGGCGACCAGCCCAAGCTGGGCTACGCCGAGATGATCCCGGGCACGGACATTTGGATCGGTACGGGCATCTACATCGACAACATCGAGAGCGCCAAGCAGGCCACCGCCCAGGCCATCAGCGACCTGGTGCGCGCCGACACCCAGCTCCTGCTCCTGGTCATCGGGGCCGTCTTTTTCCTGGGCCTGCTGCCCTTGAGCCTGGTGACCATCCGGGGCATCGTGCGGCCCTTGTCCCAGGCCACGGCCGCGGCGGGCTGCATCGCCGACGGCGACTACGGCGTGGACCTGGACGAGTCCGGCCGCGACGAGGTCGCCGCCCTGCAGAAGGCCCTCAACGCCATGGCCCGCACCCTGCGCGGGAACATCGCCCAGATCACGGCCAAGACCGCCGAGGCCGAGGAAAAGGCCGGGCTGGCCCAGAAGGCCCTGGCCGAGGCCGAGGAGGCCCGGGGCCGGGCCGACAGCGCCCGGCGCGAAGGCATCCTCCTGGCGGCCCGGCGGCTGGAGGCCATCGTGGAGAGCGTCACCGGCGCGGCCGAGGCCATCGCGGCCCGGATCCGGGAGATACGCTCCGGCACGGACGTGCAGCGCGACCGGCTGAACACCACGGCCACGGCCATGGAAGAGATGAACGCCACGGTCCTGGAAGTGGCCAAGAACGCCTCCGAGGCCGCGGAGATGGGCGCGGGCGCCAAGACCCAGGCCCAGCAGGGCGCGGAGGTGGTGGGCCGCTCCGTGGAGGCCTGCGGACCACCTACGCCGAGGCGGACCGGCTCAAGGAGAACATGAACCAGCTGGGCTCCCAGGCCGAGTCCATCGGCAAGATCCTGGGCGTGATCAGCGACATCGCGGACCAGACCAACCTGCTGGCGCTCAACGCGGCCATCGAGGCGGCCCGGGCCGGCGACGCGGGCCGGGGCTTCGCCGTGGTGGCCGACGAGGTGCGCAAGCTGGCCGAGAAGACCATGACCGCCACCAAGGAGGTTGGCGAGGCCATCGGCGGCATCCAGGGCGCTGCCGCCCAGAACAACCAGGCCACCCAGAAGGTGCTCGCGGACCTGAGCCAGGCCGTGGACCTTTCCAACCGCTCCGGCGACGTGCTGCGGGCCATCGTCGCCGGGGTGGAGACCTCGGCGGACCAGATCCGGGGCATCGCCGCGGCGGCCGAAGAGCAGTCCGCGGCCTCGGAGGAGATCAACAAGGCCGTGGAGGAGATCAACGGCATCGCCGCGGCCACGGCCCAGGGCGTGGCCGACTCCATGCGGGCCCTGGAAGGCCTGGAGGAACAGACCGTGCGGTTGCGGGACCTGATCCGCGAGCTCAAGGAGGGCTAGTCCCTAGCCCCACTCCTTGCCCGGGTTCATGATGTTCCGGGGGTCGAACGCGGCCTTCACCGCGCGCAGCGCCGCCAGCTCCCCGGGCGGGTGCCGCCAGGCGATGTAGGGCCCCTTGGACAGGCCCAGGCCGTGCTCGCCGGTGAGCGTGCCGCCCAGGTCCAGGGCTGCGCGCAGGATGGATTCCTTGACGTTGTGGGCGCGCTTGAGCTGGTCCGGGTTCTGGGCGTCGTAGAGCACGTTCACGTGGATGTTGCCGTCACCCAGGTGGCCGAAGCAGGCCACGCGCAGGCGCTCCCGTTTCCCGGCCTCCCTGAAGGCGGCCACGGCCGCGGGAATCCGGCCCCGGGGCACGGCCACGTCCTCGCCGGACTTGTCCGGGCTCATGCGGTGCAGGGCCTGGCTCACGGTGCGCCGGATCTCCCAGAGCCGCTCCTCGGCCCCGGGGGTGGCCGCGGTCTCCAGGAGCAGGGGCCGGGCCGGCTCCAGGGCCGCGCGCAGGCGCTCCAGGTCGGCCAGCACGGCCCCTTCCGAGCCGTCCAGGCGGAAGAGCAGGGCCGCGCCCGCGCCCGGGGGGCAGAGGTCGCAGCCGGTGCGGGCCACGGCCTCCAGGGCCACGTCGTCCAGGAATTCCAGGGACACGGGCAGGATGCCCGCGGCGAAGCCCATGCGGGCCGCGGCCAGGGCCGCGTCCATGTCCGCGAAGGCGGCCAGGAGCGAGGCCTGGGCCTCGGGCAGGGGCAGGAGCTTGAGCGTCAGCCGGGTGATGATGCCCAGGGTCCCGCCGGAGCCCACGAAGAGGCGGGTCAGATCCAGGCCCGAGACGTCCTTGTGGCAGCGGCCGCCGGGCCGGATGATGCTGCCGCCGGGCAGCGCCGCGGAAAGCCCCAGCACGTAGTCGCGGGTCACGCCGTACTTCACGGCGCGCATGCCGCCCGCGCAGGTGGCCGCGTTGCCGCCCAGGGTGGAGTAGCCCGCGCTGGCCGGGTCGGGCGGGTAGTAGAGCCGCCTGGGCTTGAGCAGGGCCTGGAACTCGCCCGTGACCACGCCGGGCTCCACCTCGGCCGCGAAGTCCGCCTCGTCCACGTCCAGGACCCGGTTCATGCGCAGGAGCGAGACCACGACGCCGCCGTGCGCGGGCACGGCCCCGCCCACCCGGCTGGTGCCGCGGGCGCGGGGATAGACGGGGATGTCCTCGGCCTGGGCGAAGCGCAGGAGTTCGGCGATCTGCTCCTCGGTCTGCGGCCGCACCGCGGCCCAGGGCAGGGCGAAGCGGCCCGAGGAGTCCACGGCCAGGGGCGCGGCCTGCTCCGGGTCCAGGATGAGGCCGTCGCCCGGGAAGAGCTGGCTGAGAAAATCGCGTTGGTTGTCGGTGAGCATGGGGAAAGGATAAATCCCTCTGCCCGAGAAAGGAAGGCCCAACCGTCCGGAGGCCGGAGGGCCTATTTGTACTGCGCCAGCTGGCGGGCCGTGTCGCGGGCGATGTCCCGCTGCTTCAGGTCGTCGCGGCGGTCGTGGACCTTCTTGCCCTTGGCCAGGGCGATCTCCAGCTTGACCCGGCCGCGGGTGAAGTAGAGCCGGGAGGGCACCACGGTGAGGCCCTTCTGCTCCACCTTGGCCTGGAGCCGGTCGATCTCGCGGCGGTGGAGCAGGAGGCGGCGGGGCCGCTCGGGCTCGGGCCGGTCGAATTCGCCGGTCTTGTCGTAGGGCGTGATGTGCACGCCCACCAGGAAGGCCTGGCCGTCCTGGAAGTCCACGTAGCCGTCCTTGAAGCTCACGTGCCCGGCGTGCAGGCTCTTCACCTCCGAGCCCTTGAGCTCCAGGCCGGCCTCCAGGGTCTCCACGAACTCGTAGAGCCGCCGGGCGTTGCGGTTGTCGGCGATGGGCTTGCGCCCGGCCGCTTCGGGCTTCTCGCTCATGGGGAAAGGCTACCCGCCGTGCTCCTCGTTGTCCAGGAGCGAGGCGAAGAAGGTGAGCTCCTCGGGGAACTGCTTGAAGATGGTGTCCTTGACCAGGCGGTTCACGCGGCCCACGGTGCGGCAGGCCAGGACCTCGCGCAGCAGGTCGCGGCAGTCGGACATGCGGGCCTGGCGGATGACGCGCTTGATGCCCGGGATGGCCTGGGGCGTGAGCGAGATGCTGTCCACCTGCATGCCCATGATGATGGGCACGCAGAAGGGGTCCGAGGCCACCTCGCCGCAGAGCGAGACCTCGATGCCCGCCTGGTGGGCGGCGTCGATGATGTGCTTGATGGCGCGCAGCACCGAGGGGTGCAGGGGCTGGTAGAGGTAGGACACGTGCCGGTTGGTGCGGTCGATGCCCATGCTGTACTGGATGAGGTCGTTGGTGCCGATGCTGAAGAAGTCGCACTCCTCGGCCAGGAACTCCGCGATCATCACGGCCGAGGGCAGCTCCACCATGATGCCCACGGGCATGTCCTCGTTGAAGGGCACCCGCTCGCGCTTGAGTTCGTCCTGCACGTCGCGCAGAAGCGCCTTGGCCCGCCGCAGCTCCTTGAGCCCGGAGATCATGGGAAACATGATGGAGGCGTTGCCGTAGGCGCTGGCCCGGCAGATGGCCCGCAGCTGGGTGCGGAAGAGGTCCGGGTGGCGCAGGCAGAAGCGGATGGCCCGCAGGCCCATGGAGGGGTTGGCCTCCTCCAGGGAGCCGAAGCTCTGGATGAACTTGTCCGCGCCCAGGTCCAGGGTGCGGAAGATGACCCGGCGCGGGGACATGATGGAGGCCAGGTCCGCGTACTTCTCGGCCAGCTCCTCCTCGCCCGGCAGGTCGGTGCGGTTCAGGTAGGAGTATTCGGTGCGGTAGAGGCCGATGCCCTCGCCGCCGCGGTCCAGCACCGCGGCCACCTCCTCCAGGAGCTCGATGTTGGCCAGGACCTGCACGCGGTAGCCGTCGATGGTCTCGGCCGGGAGCTGGCATTCGCGGATGATGCGGCGGGAGTAGTCCTGGAACTGCGAGGCCAGCTCGTTGTAGCTGGTGAGTTCGTCCTCGTCCGGGTCCACCACCACCTTGCCGGCCAGGCCGTCGATGACCACGAAGTCGCCTTCGAGCACGTGGCCTTCCAGGTCGGCCACGCCGACCATGGCCGGGATGCCCAGGGTGCGGGCCATGATGCCGGTGTGCGAGGTCTTGCCGCCCTGGACCGTGGCGAAGCCCAGGATGCGGTTCACGTCCAGCTCCACGGTGTCGGCCGGGGTCAGGTCGTGGGCCATGATGATGACCCGGCCCTCGATGGCGCGCAGGTCCTTGTCCTGGCCGGTGAGCCGGGACTGCACCTTGCCCACCACGAAGCGCACGTCCTGCATCCGCTCGCGGATGTAGAGGTCGTCCAGGGCGCCGAAGGTCTTTTCCAGGTCGGCCAGGGCCTTTTCCAGGGCCCATTCGGCGTTCAGGCGCAGGTCCGTGACGTATTTTTCGGCCGCGTTGCGCAGCTTGGGGTCCTTGAGCATCATCAGGTGGGACTCGATGATGAGCCGGTGTTCCTTGAGCTCGGCCGGGACCTTTTCGGCGGCGGCGGCCAGCTCCTGCTCGGCCTGGGTGAAGGCGCTGGCCAGGCGGGCGGCCTCCTCGGGCACGGATTCGTCGGCCACGGTCTGGCGGGGCAGGTGGGCCAGACGGTTGCGGTTGACGAAAAAGGCCTTGCCGATGGCGATGCCGGTGGAGACGGGAATGCCGGTGAGGACGGTGCGGGCCACTAGCGCTCCTCGCCGAACTTGGCGCGGAACAGCGCCTCAAGGCTGTCCAGGGCCAGGCGGGCGTCCTCGCCCCTGGCCTTCAGGTCCAGGGCGCTGCCCTGGGCCGCGGACAGCGTCAGGATGTCCAGGATGCTCTTGGCGTCCACTTCCTGCTCCTCGCAGACGATGGAGATGGAAGCCTTGAAGTTCTGGGCGGCCTGGGCCAGTTTTCCGGCGGGCCGGGCGTGCAGCCCCAGCTGGTTGGCCACCACCACCCGCCGGATTTCTTCGGCGGGTGCGGCGCCTGCGGCCGCTTCCGGGGAATCGTTCATCTCACCCATGTCGTTCGTCCAATGATCAGAAGGCCCAGTCCTTGAAGATCGCGGCCAGGACCGGATACAGGGCCCAGCCCGCCAGGAGCGCCCCGGCCGGGATGGGGCGGGGCAGGTGGAACTGGTGCACCAGCCGGGCCGTGAGGGCCACTCCGGCCATGCCCGCGGTCCAGCTCGTCCAGGTCACGGGCTTGGGCCATACCAGAATCCAGAACCAGAGCAAGAGGGCTGCGTTGGAATACTTCACGCGCTGCCCCCAGTTGATCAGGTCCCAGCGCTTGAGGCGTTCCAGGAAGAGGAAGCCGCCCCGCAGCCCACGCCAGAATGTATACACCTTGAAGGCTTGGAGACCAATGAAAAAGATGAGCCCTTCGGCGAGCGCCGGGCCGGTCTGCCCGGCCAGGAGCAGGCAGGCGCTGGACAGGGCCCAGAAAATGAGCAGGCTGCCGGCGAAGACCGAATCGCCGATGGCCGAAAGCGCGTAGGTGGTGCGGTCCTTGACCTTGTCCAGCATGGCCGGGGGGAAGGTGCCGGCCGCGATGCGCTGTTCCGTGGCCAGGAAGATGCCCACCAGGCAGGGCGCCCAGAAAGGGTGGGAGTTGTAGTGGCGCACGTAGCGCTTCACGGCCTGGCGCAGCCGCGCCGGGTCCTGGTGGATGGCGGCCAGCCCAGGGAGCATGGCATAGGCCAGGCCCACGTTCTGCATGCCCCGGGTGTTGAAGTTGGCGCCCACCAGGTAGGTGCGGAAAAAGGAGCGGATCACCGCCCCGGTGAGCTGTTGCATGGCCATGCCGGTCCTTTGGCCGGGCCTAGCCCGGACTCCCGGGCAGCAGCCTACACCGGGAGAGGAGGCGGTAGCAAGCCGCGGCGGCGGCGATCTTGAGGCAGTCCCAGGGCAGGAACGGGACCAGGCCCAGGGCCAGGGCCCTGGGCCAGTCCGTGTCCAGGGAGCGGCGCAGCCAGAGCACGCCCGGGCCGTAGGCCGCGCAAAGCGCCAGCGCGCCGAAGCCCGCGGCCTTGAGCCAGGGCAGCGGCCCGCCCCGGCCGCCCGTGGCCAGGCCGCAGACCGCCGCGGCCAGGACGAACCCCAGGAGATAGCCGCCCGTGGGACCCAGGACGTGGCCCAGCCCGGCGCGTCCGCCGGCGAACACCGGCAGGCCCAGGACTCCGGCCAGGATGTAGAGCCCCACGCAGAGCGCGCCCCGCCGGGGGCCGAGCACGAACCCGGCCAGGAACACGAAGAGCGGCTGGAGCGACACGGGCACCGGCCCCACGGGCAGGCTGATCCAGGCCCCGCCCGCCACGGCCGCGGCCAGGAGCGCGGTCCAGACCAGGCCGTGGAGCCGGTCCAGGGGCCGGGCGTTCACGTCGCCTCCTCCGGCCCTTCCAGCCGGAAGTTCAGGGCCTGCGCGGCACGGCGGTCCAGGTCCGGGTCCTCGCCGGGCGTGGTGAGATAGTCTCCGATCATGAGCCCGTCGGCCCCGGACAGGAGCACGGCCTGGCGGTCCCCGCCGAAGACCACGGGCCTGCCGCCGCACACGCGCAGCTGCGCGCCGGGCAGCAGGAAGCGGTACAGGGCGATGATCTTGAGGGCCTCGGCCCGGGAGAGCACGGGCCGGTTCTCCAGCCGCGTGCCCGGGATGGGGTTCAGGAAGTTCATGGGCACCGAGGCCACGCCCAGGCGCCGCAGGGCGAGGGCCAGGTCCATGCGGTCGCCCCAGGACTCGCCCAGGCCGAACAGCCCGCCCGAGCAGACCGCGAGCCCGGCGGCCCGGGCCGCGGCCACGGCCGCCGCGTCCTCGTCCCAGGCGTGGGTGGTGCAGATGCGCGGAAAAAAGGCCCGGCTCGTCTCCAGGTTGTGGTGATAGGCGGCGAGCCCGGCCGCGCGCAGGCGCTCGAGCCGCCCCGGGTCCAGGACGCCGGGCGAGGCGTCGGCCGCCAGGCCCTCCCGGCGCACCACGGCCAGGGCCGCTTCCAGGCGTTCGAAATCCTTGTCCGCCGGAGACAGGCCGCTGGTCACCAGGCCCAGGCGCGAGGCCCCGGCCTGCCGCGCGGCCCGGGCCGCGGCCGCGATCCTCTCCAGGTCCAGGAAGCCGTGGCGCGGGGCCGTGGTCCTGTGGCGGGCCGACTGGGCGCAGAAGGCGCAGTCCTCGGAGCAGTTGCCGCTCTTCACGTTGACGATGGCGCAGAAGGACAGCCTGCGGCCCAGGAAGTGGAGCCGCACGGCCAGGGCCGCCCGGCACAGGGCGGGCGCGTCCTGGTCCGGGGCCTCCAGCAGGGCGCGCAGGTCCGCGTCCGCAGGGGCGCGGCCCTCCAGCGCGGCCAGGGCCAGGCCCGCGAAACGGTTGCCGGTGAGCAGGAATTGGGCGTCCATGGCTGGCCGTGTCCTAGCCTGATCCGGCCGGAAAAGCGAGGGGCCGGAAATTCGCTCCCGGACGTGGGGCTGAAAATAGTAGCACGAATTGCATCAAAAATATTTTTAAAGCGAGTATTGACAAAGTATTAGTAGCATGTATCCTACATACGAGTTGAAAAAAGGTGGCACCATACTCCCGCGGCCCGGGGTGCGTCCCGGACTGCGGAGCCTCTGATGCTCCACGACAACGGCGTTCCGCGCAGGGGACCGATTTTGGCCCCCAGGGACAGGTGCGGACTTCGGCCGGTCAGGGCGAACCGGCCCCACTGCAACACAATGGAGGCGATCATGGGCAGCGCCATGCGGGCGGACTGGGTGGACGAGGCGGCCATAGGCAGGGCCATGCAGGCTGGGGGCGAGGCGCCCCGGGGGCGGGTCCTGGAGATCCTGCTCAAGGCCCTGGACCTGCAGGGACTGGAACTGGACGAGGTGGCCGTGCTGGCCTCGGTGCAGGAGCCTGCGCTCCTCAAGGAGCTTTTCGCCACGGCCAAGCGGGTCAAGGAGGAGATCTACGGCCGCAGGCTGGTGCTCTTCGCCCCGCTCTACATCTCCAACCTTTGCAAGAACGAGTGCCTGTACTGCGCCTTCCGCCGCTCCAACAAGGAGCTCACCCGCCGGGCCCTGAGCCAGGAGGAGATCGCCGAGGAGACCCGGCTCATCATCCGCCAGGGTCACAAGCGCATCCTCCTGGTGGCCGGGGAGTCCTACCCGGACATGGAGGGCTTCGACTACGTGCTCAAGGCCATCGCCACCTGCTACGCCACCAAGGAGGGCCCGGGCGAGATCCGGCGCCTGAACGTGAACGTGGCCCCGCTCAGCGTGGAGCAGTTCCGCGACCTGAAGGCCGCGGGCATCGGCACCTACCAGCTTTTCCAGGAGACCTACCACCGCGAGACCTACGCCAAGGTGCACCAGGCCGGCCCCAAGGCCGACTTCGACTGGCGGGCCACGGCCATGGACCGGGCCATGCAAGCGGGCATCGACGACGTGGGCGTGGGCGTGCTCTTCGGCCTGGCCGACTGGCGCTTCGACGTCATGGCCCTCATGCAGCACATCGCCCACCTGGAGCGGGAGTTCGGCGTGGGCTGCCACACCATCAGCGTGCCGCGCATCGAGCCCGCCTCGGGCTCGGAAATGGCCTCCTGTCCGCCCAACGCGGTGAGCGACGAGGACTTCAAGAAGATCGTGGCCATCCTGCGCCTGGCCGTGCCCTACACCGGCATGATCATGTCCACCCGCGAAAACGCGGAGATGCGCCGGGCCACCCTGGAGCTGGGCGTGTCCCAGATCTCCGCGGGCAGCCGCACCAACCCCGGCGGCTACGCCGACGACGAGCAGTTCGACGCCAGCCAGTTCCAGCTGGGCGACCACCGCTCCCTGTCCGAGGTCATCGCGGACATCTCCGGCCTGGGCTACATCCCCTCCTTCTGTACGGGCTGCTACCGCCTGGGCCGCACGGGCCAGGACTTCATGGACATGGCCAAGCCCGGCCTCATCAAGGAGAAGTGCGGCCCCAACGCCCTGTCCACCTTCCAGGAGTACCTGCGCGACTACGCGCCCGCGGACGTGGTCCGGGTGGGCCGCCGGGCCATCGCCCAGGAACTCTCGGAGATGAACGACCGGACCCGCCGGGTGGCCGAGCGCATGCTGGCGAAGGTCCAGAGCGGGAAGAGCGATGTGTTCTGCTGAGCGCGACGCGGGGGAGGCCTGCGGGCCTCTCCCGGCCCAGCGCCTGGAGCGCGACCTCCTGGGCGAGAAGGCCGTGCCCGCCGGGGCCTACCACGGCGTGCACACGGCCCGCGCCCTGGAGAATTTCCCCCTCTCCGGCCGTCCCCTCCAGCCCTCCCTGGTGCGCGCCCTGGCCCAGGTCAAGCTGGCCTGCGTCCGGGCCAACGCCGACCTGGGCCATCTCTCCCCCGAGGTGGCCCAGGCCCTGGCCCGGGCCTGCGAGGAGATGATCCAGGACGGCCTGGCCGCCGCCGTGGTGGTGGACGCCCTCCAGGGCGGAGCGGGCACCTCGGCCAACATGAACGTCAACGAGGTCCTGGCCAACCGGGCCGAGGAGCTCCTGGGCGGGACCCGCGGGACCTATGCCCTGGTCAGCCCCCTGGCCCACGCGAACCTGCACCAGTCCACCAACGACGTCTTTCCCACGGCCGTGAAGGTGGCGGCCATCGGCCTGCTGCGCCGCCTGGAAAAGTCCATCGCCGCGCTCCAGGCCGCGTTCCAGGAGCGCGAGCAGGCCTTTTGCGACGTGCTCAAGGTGGGCCGCACCCAGCTTCAGGACGCCGTGCCCATGACGCTGGGCGCGGAGTGCTCGGCCTGGGCCGAGGCCCTGTCGCGGGACCGCTGGCGGGTCTTCAAGTGCGAGGAGCGGCTGCGGGTGGTGAATCTGGGCGGCACGGCCGTGGGCACCGGCATCGCCGCGCCCCGGGACTACATCTTCCTGGCGGTGGAGAAGCTGCGCGAGGTCACGGGCCTGGGCCTGTCCCGGGCCGAGAACCTGGTGGACGCCACCCAGAACCTGGACCCCTTCGTGGAGGTCTCGGGCATCCTCAAGGCCCACGCCGTGAACCTCTTCAAGATCTCCTCGGACCTGCGGCTGCTGGGCTCCGGGCCTCGGGCCGGGCTGGGCGAGCTGCTCCTGCCGCCCGTGCAGGCCGGGTCCAGCCTCATGCCCGGCAAGGTCAACCCGGTGATCTGCGAGGCTGTGGGCCAGGCCGCCCTGCGCGTCATGGCCGACGACCTGGCCGTGACCCAGGCCGCCCAGCTGGGCCAGCTGGAGCTGAACGCCTTCCTGCCGCTTCTGGCCGACAGCCTGCTGGGCGGGCTGGAGCTGCTCATCCGGGCCAACGACATGTTCCGCAGCCGCTGCGTGCAGGGCCTTGCGGCCGACCGCGAGCGCTGCGCCGCGCTCCTGGAGGGCTCCCTGGCCCAGGCCACGGCCCTGGCCTGCCGCCTGGGCTACGGCCTGGCCGGGCAGGTGGCGCAGCAGGCCCGGGAACAGGGCCGCAGCGTGCGGCAGGTGGTGCTGGAGCGCGGGCTCCTGGAGCCGGAAGAGCTGGACCGGCTCCTTTCCGTGGAGGCCATGACCAGCCTGGGGCATCGCTGATGCACGTCTGCTGCGACCTGAGCGCGGAGCGGCTGGAGGAGGCCCTGCTGGCCCCGGAGGCCTCGGCCCTGTACCGGGAGGCCGACGCCGTGCGCCTGCGGGTCAAGGGCAGCGGGGTGTTTCTGCGCGGCATCGTGGAGTTCTCCAGCCACTGCGTGCGCAACTGCCTGTACTGCGGCCTGCGCCGGGCCAACACCGCCATCCCGCGCTACCGCCTGGCTCCGGAGACGGTGGTGCGCCAAGCCCTGGCCATCGCGGCCCGGGGCATCGGCACCGTGGTGCTCCAGTCCGGCGACGACCTGGCCTACCCGGCGGCGGACATCGCCCGCATGGTGGCGGAGATCAAACGCCGGGCCGACATGGCCGTTGTGCTCAGCGTGGGCGAGCGGTCCGCGCGGGATTATGAATTCTGGCGCAAGGCCGGGGCCGACCGTTTTCTCATGAAGCACGAGACCGCGGACCCCGAACTCTACGCCCGCCTGCATCCGGGCAAGACCCTGGAGGAGCGGCTCGCGGCCCTGCGCACCCTGAAATCCCTGGGCTACGAGATCGGCACCGGCTTCATCGTGGGCCTGCCCGGCCAGACCGCGGCCACCCTGGCCCGGGACATCCTGCTGGTGCGCGAGCTGGGTGCGGACATGTGCGGGGTGGGACCCTTCGCGCCCCAGGCCCAGACTCCCCTGGCCCAGACGCCGCCGGGCGGCGTGGAGACCACCCTGCGGGTGGTGGCGCTCCTGCGGCTCACGGACCCGGACCTGAACCTGCCGGCCACCACGGCCCTGGCCAGCCTGGCCCCCCAGGACGGCCAGTACCGGGCGCTCCTGGCCGGGGCCAACGTCATCATGCCCAACTTCACCCCGGCAGAGGAGCGCGGCCTGTACCGCATCTACGACAACAAGGCGCCGGTGGACCTGGCCGCGGCCCACGAGGCCGTGACCCGGGCCGGACGCTGTCTCATCCGCGACGGAGGATTGCGCTGACATGAACGAGGCTCCCAAGGGACTCAGGCTGCACATCGGCATCTTCGGCCGCCGCAACGTGGGCAAATCCTCCCTGCTCAACGCCCTGTGCGGGCAGCAGGCGGCCATTGTCTCGGACACCCCGGGCACCACCACGGACCCGGTGGAGAAGACCCTGGAGCTGGCCCCCCTGGGGCCGGTGGTTTTCATCGACACCGCAGGCATCGACGACGTGGGCGGCCTGGGCGCGCTGCGCGCCGAGCGCAGCCTCAAGGCCCTGGACCGCACGGACGTGGCCCTGCTGGCGGCCGCGCCCGGGGAATGGGGCGAATACGAGGAGCGGCTGGCCGCGCTCTTTGCCGAGCGCACGATCCCCTTCGCCGTGCTGGAGAACAAGGCGGACCTGGGCCTTGCCGCCGCGCCCCGGCTGGCGGAGCTGGCCGGAAACGGAACGCGGGTGCTGCGCGTCTCGGCCCTCACGGGCCTGGGCCTGAATCTGGTGAAGGAAGCCCTGGCCGAACTGGCCCCGGAGGACTGGTTCCACGAGCCCCGGCTGGTGGGCGACCTGCTCCCGGCGGGCGAGCTGGCCGTGCTCGTGGTGCCCATCGACCTGGGCGCGCCCAAGGGCCGCCTCATCCTGCCCCAGGTCCAGGCCATCCGCGACATCCTGGACAGCGACGCCTCCTGCATGGTGGTCAAGGAGCGCGAGCTGCGCGACGCCCTGGACCGCCTCAACCGCAAGCCGAGGATCGTGGTCTGCGATTCCCAGGTGGTGCTCAAGGCCGCGGGCGACACCCCGCCGGACGTGCTGCTCACCACCTTTTCCATCCTCATGGCCCGTTTCAAGGGCGACCTGGTGAAGCTCTCGCGCGGCGCGGCGGCCATCGAGGCCCTGCGGCCCGGCGACCGCGTGCTCATGGCCGAGGCCTGCTCGCACCACCCCCTGGCCGACGACATCGGCCGGGTCAAGATCCCGCGCTGGCTGCGGCAATACGCGGGCGGGGACATCGAGGTGGAGATGCGGGCCGGGGCGGGCGACTTTCCCGAGGACCTCTCGCCCTACCGGCTCATCGTGCACTGCGGGGCCTGCGTGGCCAACCGGCGGAGCATGCTCACCCGGCTCTTCAGGGCCGAGGCCCAGGGCGTGCCCATGACCAACTACGGCCTGGCCATCTCCTACGTGCAGGGCGTGCTGCCCCGGGTCCTGGACCCCTTCCCATCGGCCCGGGCGGCCTTTGTGGAGGCGCGGCGGGCGGCTCAGGCGTCCTTGAGCCCGGCCAGGAGTTCGTAGGCCTCCTTGGGGCTCCAGCCCGGCACCCGGGCTGCGGCGCGGCGGGCCACGTCCTTGGGCCTGCCCCCGGCCTGGCGCTCCCGGCGCAGGGCCTCCAGCATGTCGGCCTCCGGGCCCCGGCCCTGTTCTTCGGGCGGTCCCACCACCACGGTGATCTCGCCCAGCAGTTCCGCCGGCACAAAGGACAGGTCGTCCAGGCGGCCGCGCAGGAATTCCTCGTGCTCCTTGGTCAGCTCCCGGCACACGCAGCATTCGCGCGGCCCCAGGACCTGGGCGGCCAGGGCCAGGGCCTTGGCCAGCCGCGTCTTGCGCTCGAAGAAGACCAGGGTGGCGGGCAGGGCGGCAAAGGGCTCCAGGAAGCGGCGGATGTCGCCGTCCTTGCGCGGCAGGAAGCCCAGGAAGACGAAGGGCTGGGGCGGCAGGCCGCTGGCCGAGAGCGCGGCGGCCGGGGCCGACGGTCCGGGCACGGGCGAAACCGCGAAGCCCGCCTCGCGGCAGGCCCGCACCAGGCGGAAGCCCGGGTCCGAAAGCAGGGGCGTGCCCGCGTCCGAGAAGAGCGCCACGCTTTCGCCGCGCTCCAGGGCGGCGAGCACCGTTCCGATGCGGGCCTCCTCGTTGTGCTCGAACAGGCTCAGGAAGCCCTTGGACCGGATGCCCAGGCGCTGGAACAGGAGCCCGGCCCGCCGGGTGTCCTCGGCCAGGAGCAGGTCCGCGGCGGCCAGCACCTCGCGCGCCCGGGGCGAGAGATCACCAGGGTTGCCAAGCGGCGTGGCCACCACCCAGAGCCGGGCTGAAGGCGTCGCGCACATGCTCGATCTCCTCTCCGTGTTCCGTGATCCGCACGCTCACCAGGTCGAAGCGGCAGGGCCGCTCCCAGGCCTTGTGTTTGCTCAGGTATTGGGCCGCGGCCTTGCCCAGCCTGGCCTGCTTGGCCGCGTCCAGGGCGTCGGCGGGCGCGGCCAGGGACCCCGGCCCGCGGGTCTTCACTTCCACAAAAACCAGGGTGTCCGCCTCCCGGCAGACCAGGTCCAGCTCCCACTGCCGCCAGCGCCAGTTGCGCTCCAGGACGCGCAGCCCGGCCCGCTCCAGGAAGCGGGCCGCGGCCTCCTCGCCGCGCGCGCCCAGGTTCAGAAGGGCAGGCACGCCTGGCTCCCCCCGGTTTCGGGCCGCACGCCCCGGAACGTGGCCCGGTGCGCGGGGCAGGGTCCCAGCCGCAGCAGGGCGGCGCGGTGCGCGGCCGTGGCGTAGCCCTTGTGGACCGCGAAGCCGTAGCCCGGGAAACGGCGGTCCAGGGCGTCCAGCATGCGGTCGCGCACCGTCTTGGCCAGGATGGAGGCCGCGGAAATGACCGGGATGCGGGCGTCGCCGTCCACCTCCGCGCGCTGGAGGAGCGCGGCCGCGGGCAGGTGCGGGGGCAGGGTCTTGTCGCCGTCGATGAGCAGCAGCCGGGGCCGCAGCCGCAGGCGTCCCACGGCCCGGCTCATGGCCAGGAACGTGGCCTGGAGGATGTTGATGCGCTCGATCTCGGCCACGCGTCCCACGGCCACGGCCCAGGCCAGGGCCTGCGCGCGGATGGCCGGGGCCAGTGCCTCGCGCTCGGCGGCGGTCAGGACCTTGGAGTCGTCCAGGCCGGGCAGGTCGTAGTCTGCGGGAAGGATCACGGCCGCGGCCACCACGGGTCCGGCCAGGCAGCCCCGGCCCGCCTCGTCCACGCCGGCCGTGTCGCAGGCGGCGGGCGCGGGCTGGGCAAGAAGGGACGGCTGGGGCATGGGGCCTCCGTCGGCCTGGGGGCAGGGGAGGGCGGGGAAAGACGGAGCCGGAGGTCGCCCCCCGGCTCCGGTCACAGTCGGGCTATTCCCAGATCTGCTTGGACTTGATGCGCGAGGCCTTGCCCTTGAGTTCGCGCAGGTAGTAGAGGCGCGAACGGCGGACCTTGCCCTCGGAGACCACCTCCACGCGCTCGATGTACGGCGAGTGGAAGGGGAACACGCGCTCCACGCCCACGCCGTCGGAGACCTTGCGCACGGTGAAGGTGGCGCCGATGCCGCCGCGGTGGACGCGGATGACCACGCCCTGGAAGACCTGGATGCGTTCCTTCTCGCCCTCGATGATGCGCAGGTGGACCTTCACGGTGTCCCCGGCCTTGACCATGGGGATGTCCACGCGCATCTGTTCGGCTTCGATGTTCTTGAGGATGGCGTTCATATCGTCTCTCCTTTTCGGAAAAAATCCGTTTCAGCGAAAATCGCCCAGCAGGCGGTCCACCGTGATGCCCAGCGCCGCGCGCACGGGCAGGTGGTTGTAGCCCGCCAGGAAGCGGATGGGCGCAAGCCGCGCGTCCGCCGTGTCCAGGACCTCCGGGGCCAGGCCCGAGCCTGTGCCGAAAACCAGGAGCACGGGCTCCCTCTCCAGCCACCGGCGCACGGCCGTGAGGCCAGCGAGCGGCGACTTGGCCCGCTCCAGGCGGGCGCTGGTGGCCACCACCCGGGGCTTCTGGCCGGTGCGCGACTCGATGTCCCGCACCGCGTCCGCCACCCCGTCCAGCACCGCGACCCTGCGCAGGGCCTCGGCCCGGTCCGGGTTGGCCGCCCCTCCCGGCCCTTCGACCCAGTGTCTGAGGAGCGTCCGGGCCAGCCGCTGCTGGTCGAGGAGCGGCGTGAGCACGTAGGCCCCTCCCAGATCGTAGGAGCGGGAAACGCGGGACATATCGTGAACGTCGAGGTTTGTCAAAGAGACAGTGACGGTTTCCCCGCTGCGGTTCTGCACCGGGTGGTGGCAGAGCCCCAGGAAAAGGCTGCGGCCCAGCCTGGTGCGCGGCAGGGAACGCAGGTGGGCCGCGTCTTGCGGGGTCAGGGCCGCGTCCGCCAGCAGCTCCGGCCGCCAGCTGAGGGTGGAGTCCAGGGAGCGCTCCCGCCGCCAGGCGGCGATGCGGGCGTGATCGCCCGAGAGCAGGACCTCGGGCACGGCCAGGCCGCGGAACTCCTCGGGCCGGGTGTAGTGGGGGTATTCCAGGAGCCCGGCGGAAAAGCTCTCCTCCTGGCCGGACTCCTCCTTGCCCATGAACCCGGGCAGGAGCCGGGCCACGGCCTCGGTGAGGCAGAGCGCCGCGGCCTCGCCGCCGGTGAGCACGAAGTCGCCCAGGCACACCGGCTCCACGGGGAACAGCTCCATGATCCGCTCGTCCAGGCCCTCGTATCGGCCGCAGATCAGGGTCAGGTTGCCGCCGCTTTCCGCCAGCTCCCGGGCCAGGGCCTGGTCCAGGGGGCGGCCCCGGGGCGTGAGCAGGAGGATGCGGCCCGGCTCCGGGATGGATTCCAGGGCCCTGGCCAGGGGGTCGGCCTGCATGACCATGCCCGGCCCGCCGCCGTAGGGCCGGTCGTCCACGTGGCGGTGCTTGTTCCGGGCGAAGTCCCGCGGGTCGATGCAGGAAAAGTCCACGATTCCGGCGGCCCGGGCCTTGCCCATGAGCCCGGCGGCCAGCGGGGACTGGAAGAATTCCGGGAACAGGGTCACGTACTGGAAGCGCATGGGCGGGGATCCGGTCAGCGCGGCCGGGTCAGGATGGCCACCAGGGTGCCGTCGGCGCGCATGGAGGCCAGGGCCTTGTCGAACGCGGGCAGGAGCGCGGCCGCGGCCCCGTGCTTGTTCACGTGGAGAAAGAAGGCCACCTCGTCCAGGAAGACCCCGGGCACCCGCAGGACCTGGTTGCGCAGGCCCAGGCGCGCGGCGTGGAACTCCACGGCCTCGGGCACCTGGGCCATGACCTGGCAGTCGCCCTGGGCCATGGCCGTGAGGGCCTGGATCAGGCTGGGGTGCAGGGTCAGGTTCATGCCGCCGAGCTTCTGGCGGGACCAGGCGTCGTACTGCGAGGCGCAGAGCCTGTAGCCCTTGAGCTCGTCCAGGTCCTTGAGCATGCGGAACTGCTCCTGCAGCGGCTCCGCGCCCAGGCTGACGAAGAGCCCCACCGAGGTGGTCAGCACGGGCTGGGCCGACTGCCGGGTGAAGGCGTCGTAATCCTTGGCGGGCGTGGAGAGAAAGGCGTCCGCACCCAGGCCCTTGACCTTGGCCGGGACCTGGTCGCCGGGCAGGGCCTGGTGGGCCACGGAGATCCCCATGCGCCGGGCGGCCTCGTCCATGATGTCCGGCAGGATGCCCGTGACCTTGCCCTCGCTGGTCCAGGAAAAGGGCGCGAAGCCCTCGGCATAGACCATGCGCAGGGTCTCGGCCCGGGCCGGGAGCCCGGAGAGGGGCAGGGCGAGGAGCAGGAAGAGGAGCAGGGCGGCGTGTTTCATGCGCCCCCCAGGTAGAGGTCCAGCAGGCCCTCGGGCGGCTTCACCCGGGCGGTGCGGGCCGTGAGGTCGATGTCCAGGACGAACTGCGGGTCCGCGGGCAGGAGGATTTCGCGGCCCGAGGGGTGGCGGATGACCCAGGTCTCCTGGCCCGCGGCGAGCAGGAAGCCCTCCAGCACGCCGAGCGCCGCGCCGTCCTCGGACAGGATGGCCAGGCCCTCCAGTTCGTGGAGATAGACGCCATCGTCCCCGGGCTCGGGCAGGTCCGCGGCGGCCACGCAGAGCTCGGACCCGCGCAGGGCCTCGGCCGCGTCGCGGCCGGCCACGCCCGCGAGCGTGAGGAGCACGCGGTCCTGGTGGGTCCGCGCCCCGGCCACGGCGTATTCCCGTGCCGGGCCTTTGCCGCGGCGCAGAAACACGCGGCCCGCGTCCTCAAAGAGGGTGGGGGACTCCGCCCGGCTCTCCACGCAGAGTTCCCCCCGCACGCCGTGGGGTTTGACCACCACTCCCACGGCCACCAGGCGGTCGCCGGGAGTCTCGGGGCTCATGTGACGCTATTCCAGGATTTCCAGGACCGAGCGCTTGCGGGCCTTGGTGGAGGCGGCTCCCAGCAGGGTGCGCATGGCGCGGGCCGTGCGGCCCTGCTTGCCGATGACCTTGCCCAGGTCCTCCTTGGCCACCTTGAGCTCAAGGACCGAGGTCTGCTCGCCTTCCACTTCGGTGACGCGCACCTGATCAGGCTGGTCCACAAGGGACTTGGCAATGAACTCGATCATTTCCCTGAGCATGAGCGTCACCTCCGCTAGAGTGCCCGCGGCGGAACCGGTCCGCATCACCCGTATGCACCGAGCCGGGCCCGGAAGCCCGGCCTACTTCTGGACTTTCTTCAGCAGCGTGCGCACCGAGTCGGACAGCGCGGCGCCCTGCTTGGACCAGTGGTCCAGGCGCTCGGCGTTGACCACGATCTCGGCCGGCTCGACCATGGGGTTGTAGTGGCCGAGGTACTCCAGGGGGCGGCCGTCGCGGCGGGTGGCGCTGTCCAGGGCCACGATGCGGTAGAACGGACGCTTCTTGGAACCCATGCGGGTCAGTCGGATCTTCAAGGCCATGGTTTCATTTCTCCCATATTTGAGTTGCTTACGGTCATATCACAAAAAAATCAAGGCGGCGAACGGAATCAGCGCTTTTGGCGCTGTTTCTTCTTGAGTTTCTTCTTCTTGCGCTCGGCCAGCGTCTTCTTGGACAGGGTCCGGCCCGCGGGCGCGGCCCCGGCCGCCCCGGGCATTCCCGGCATGCCGGGGATGCCCGGCATGCCGCCCAGGCCGCCGGGCATCTTCATGCCCGCAGGCATCTGGGGCATGCCCTTGACCTTCTTGCCGCCCATGACCTGGCTCATCATCTTGCTCATCTGCTCGAAATTCTTGACCAGGGCGTTCACGTCCGTGAGCGACACGCCCGAGCCGCGGGCGATGCGCTCCTTGCGGCTCTGGTTCAGGAGCCTGGGCTGGCGGCGCTCCTGCATGGTCATGGAGTTGATGATGGCCTCGGTGCGCGACAGCTCCTTCTCGTGGTCCTTGGCCTGGGAGAGCTTCTCCACCACTCCGCCCATGCCCGGGATGAGCTTGAGCAGGCCCTCCAGGGAGCCCAGCTTGCGGATCTTGCGCATCTGGGAGCGGAAGTCCTCGAAGTCGAACTGCGCCTTGGCCATCTTCTCGGCCATGCGCCTGGACTCCTCCTCGTCGAATTGGCTCTGGGCCTTCTCGATGAGGGTGAGCATGTCGCCCATGCCCAGGATGCGCGAGGCCGCGCGGTCGGCGTGGAACAGCTCCAGGTCCGAAATCTTTTCGCCCAGGCCCACGAACTTCACGGGCTTGCCCGTGACGCTCTTGATGGACAGGGCCGCGCCGCCGCGGGCGTCGCCGTCCATCTTGGTCAGCACCACGCCGGTCACGTCCAGGCGCTCGTTGAAGCTCTGGGCCACCGTGACCGCGTCCTGGCCGGTCATGGCGTCGGCCACGAAGAGGATTTCCTGGGGCTTGCACGCGGCCTTGATGCCGGAGAGCTCCTCCATGAGGGGCTCGTCGATGTGCAGGCGGCCGGCGGTGTCGAAGAGCACGGCGTTGCAGCCCGCTTCCGCGGCCTTGATGAGCGCGTCGCGGCAGATGTCCACCGGGTTCATGTCCGTGGCGGAGGGGTGGCAGGGCACGCCGATCTGCTTGGCCAGGGTCTGCAACTGGTCGATGGCCGCGGGGCGGTACACGTCGGCCGGGACCAGGTAGGGCGTGAGCTTCTGCTTGCGCAGCCAGACCGCGATCTTGGCCGCCGAGGTGGTCTTGCCCGAGCCCTGGAGGCCCACGAGCATGATCTTGAGCGGCTTGACCCCGGCGGTCTGCACGCCGGTCTGCTCGCCGCCCAGGAGCTCCACCAGCTCCTCGTGCACGATCTTGACCACCTGCTGGCCGGGGGTCAGGCTCTTGAGCACGTCCTGGCCCAGGGCGCGCTCGCGCACCCGGTCCACGAAGTCCTTGACGACCTTGAAGTTGACGTCGGCCTCCAGGAGGGCCAGGCGCACCTCGCGCAGGCCTTCCTGGATGTTGGTCTCGTCAAGCCGGGCCTGTCCCCGGATCTTCTTGAACGCCTGGCTCAGGCGGTCGGCAAGGCTGTCGAACAAAAACGTCCTCCGCGCGGCGGCCGGATCGGATTGCTCCGCGTCCCAGCAGGGAGCGCGGATAAAGGGACTGTGTATTAAAGGGGAACGGAAGCCAAGTCAAGCCGGGGGGATCAGTCCAGGGTCAGGCCGCGGCGCCGGGTCTGGCGGGGCACGGCGACGCAGAGCAGGCCGTCCTTGAGGCTGGCCGTGATGGCCGCGTGGTCCGCGTCCGGGGGCAGGACGAAGCGCCGCACGAACGCGCCCTGGGCCCGCTCCAGCACGTGGAAGACCACGCCGGGCTCCTCGCGCTCGGCGTCGCGGCGCCCCGAGATGATCAGCTCGCGGCCGCGCACCTCCACGCTCACCGCGGGCAGGGAGAGTCCGGGCAGCTCCACGCGCAGCACGTAGGCCGTGGGCGTCTCCAGCACGTCGGCGGGCGGCGTCCAGGCGCAGCCGGCCTCGGGGCAGGCCTCGCGCCAGAGCCGGTCCAGGCGTTCGCGGGCGGCCTCCATGCCGGGGAAGGCGTTCCATTTGAACATGCGGACCTCGTTCCTTTGGAGGCATACTGCATCCGGGGGCCGCTGGCAATTCCCGCTCCCGCCATCCGGAGTGGGTACACGCTTTTTTTTAAAAATAGTTCTTATTACCACTTGTCATTTCTGTCCGTTGCAGTAAACTCCCAATCAATCGAACAAACCGTCAGCGAGGAGAAAAAAGGGAGTCGGGTATGGACGCGCTCATGCTTTCGCGGCTGCAGTTCGCTGCCGCCACCATGTTCCACTTCATCTTCGTGCCCCTGACGCTCGGGCTCTCCGTGCTCGTGGCCGGCATGGAGACCGCCTACGTGCGCACGGGCAAGGACATCTACCTGCGCATGGCCAAATTCTGGGGCAAGCTCTTTCTCATCAATTTCGTGCTCGGCGTGGTCACCGGCATCACGCTGGAATTCCAGTTCGGCACCAACTGGTCACGCTATTCCGCATACGTGGGCGACATCTTCGGCTCGCTCCTGGCCATCGAGGCCACGGCCGCCTTCTTCCTGGAGTCCACCTTCATCGGGGTCTGGGTCTTCGGCTGGAAGCGGCTCTCGCCCAAGGCCCACGCCATCACGGCCTGGCTCGTGGCCGGGGCGGGCAACCTCTCGGCGGTCTGGATCCTCATCGCCAACGGCTTCATGCAGAACCCCCTGGGCTACACCATCCGCAACGGACGGGCCGAGCTCACGGACTTCATGGCCGTGGTCCTGAACCCCTTCGCCTGGCAGCAGTTCGCCCACACCATCCTGGGCGCGTTCTGCCTGGCCGGGTTCTTCGTCATGGGACTCTCGGCCTGGCACCTGGCGCGCAAGTCCCACGAGGAGTTCTTCGGGGCCTCCCTGCGCCTGGGCGCGGGCGTGGCCCTGGCCGCCAGCATCCTGGTGGCCGTGCAGGGGCATTTCCACGGCAACGAGGTGGCCCGCATCCAGCCCGCCAAGCTTGCGGCCATGGAGGCCCACTGGAACACCATGGCCAACGCGCCCATGTACCTGCTCCAGATCCCGGGCGAGAACGGCGAGAACGCCCTGGAGGCCCTGCCCGTGCCCTCGCTGCTGAGCCTCCTGGCCTACAACGACCCGAACGCGGTGGTGAAGGGCCTGAACGACTTCCCGGCCAACGAGCGGCCGCCCGTGTCCATCACCTTCTGGGCCTTCCGGGCCATGGTGGGCCTGGGCACGCTCATGCCGCTCATCGCGCTCTTCGCCTGGCTCAAGCGGCGCGACCTGGGCAGCGCGCCCTGGTTCCTCAAGCTCCTGCCCTGGACCATCCCCCTGCCCTACCTGGCCATGCAGGCGGGCTGGATCGTGGCCGAGGTGGGCCGCCAGCCCTGGATCGTCCATGGGCTCATGCGCACCTCGGACGCGGTGTCGCCCGTGAGCGGCGGCCAGGTGGGCTTCACCCTGGTGGTCATCGTGGCCCTGTACACCCTGCTGGGCGCCGCCGGATTCTACCTGGCCGGACGCACCGTGAAGCAGGGACCCGACGCGGCGCACTAGGCGCGCACAGACACAAGGAGCAAGATCATGTTGGAGACCATATGGTTCCTTCTCTGGGGCGTGCTCTGGGCCGTGTACTTCGCCCTGGACGGCTTTGACCTGGGCATGGGCATGCTCAAGCCCTTCCTGGCCCGCAACGAGTTCGAGAAGCGGGTCATCTACAACGCCGCCGGTCCCTTCTGGGACGGCAACGAGGTCTGGCTCATCTCCGCGGGCGGCGTGACCTTCGCGGCCTTCCCCCTGGCCTACGCGGCCATGTTCAGCGGGCTCTACACCGCGCTCATGCTCCTGCTCTTCGCCCTCATCGTGCGCGGGGTGAGCTTCGAGTTCCGCTCCAAGATCGACTCGCCCGGCTGGAAGTCCTTCTGGGACGCCTGCCAGGTGGCCGGCAGCTTCCTGCCCGCGCTGCTCCTGGGCGTGGCCTTCGCCAACATCTTCCGGGGCCTGCCCCTGGACCAGAACCAGATCATGCAGGGCGGCCTCCTCGACCTGCTCAATCCCTACGGCCTGGCGGGCGGCGTGCTCTTCGTGCTGCTCTTCCTCGTGCACGGGGCGCTCTGGCTGGCCATCAAGGCCGAGGGCGACCTGCGCGAGAGGGCGGCCGCCGCGGCGGGCAAGCTCTGGCCCGTCCTGGCCGGGGTCATCGTGCTTTTCCTGGCCTACACCTTCGTGGCCACCAAGCTCTTCGACAACTACTTCCTGTACCCGGCCCTGTTCCTGATCCTGGTCCTGCCCGTGGGCGGCCTGGTCATGGCCCGGGTCTGGCTGGCGGCGCGCAAGTTCTGGCTGGCCTGGGGCGCGTCGGCCGTGCTCATCGTGGGCACCACGCTCTTCGCGGTCATCGGTCTGTTCCCGGCCATCCTGCCCTCCAGCCTGAACCCGGCCTGGAGCCTCACGGCCACGGACGCGGGCATCAAGGCCTCGTCCTCGCCGCTGACCCTGGCCATCATGCTGGGCGTGGCCCTGGTCTTCGTGCCCATCGTCATCGGCTACCAGTTCTGGGTCTATAAGACCTTCAGCTTCCCGGTGACCAAGGAGGAGCTGGAGTACTAGCCCGTTTCCGTTTCCCGCCCGAAAAGAGAAAGCCCCCGGTTCCGGCCGGGGGCTTTCTCTTTCAGGAGGGAGGCGGGGGGTCCTGGGGCGGGCCCCCCGCCATGGGAGCTGCCGGGTGTGCGTTGGGGGACCCGGCTGTCGAGGAGTTGGCGGGCGTGGCGGGCCCGACAGCCCCCTTCTATTGATTTTGATTTTCAATGTCAAATAGGAAAATGAAGGCAGGCGTATTTTCGCTCGGGCCGGCTCAGGCCGGCGAATCCAGGCCCGCGGCCGCGGCGGCCGCCGAGGCCCAGGCCCACTGGAGGTTGAAGCCGCCCAGCCTGCCGGTCACGTCCAGGCACTCGCCCAGGAAGAACAGCCCGGGCACGTCCCGGCACTCCATGGTCTTGGAGGAGAGCGCCCGGGTGTCCACGCCCCCGGCCGTGACCTCGGCCTTGGCCAGGCCCTCGTCGGCCGCGGGCGTCACGCGGAAGTTCCGCAGGCGCTCCACCAGGCGGTGCAGGTCCTTGTTGGAGATCTGGTCCAGGGGCCGCCCCGTCAGATCCCCGGCCAGGGCCACGGCCAGGCGGCCGGGCACGAGCCGGGAGAGCACGGTCTTGACCTGGGCGCGGGAGGCCCGGGCCTGCTCCAGCAGGGCGGCCGCGTCCCGGCCCGGGGCAAAGTCGATGGAGAGCGCCGCGCCCGGCCGCCAGACGCAGGAGGCCTCCAGCACGGCCGGGCCGGACAGGCCCCGGTGGGTGAACAGGAGCCCGCCCTCGAAGACGCGGCGGTTGCAGGCCACCCGGGCCAGGGGCACGGAGAGCCCGGCCAGGTCCCGGCAGAGAGCGGCCTCTGCGCCCGCCAGCACCAGGGGCGCCAGGGCGGGCCGGGGCGCGACGACCTTGAGCCCGAACCGCCGGGCCAGATCGAAGCCCAGGGAGGTGGCCCCGAGATTGGGCCAGGACGGGCCGCCCAGGGCCACCACCAGCCGGGGGGCGGCGAAGTCCCCGCGCGCGGTGGCGGCCCGGAAGGGGCCGGGGCCGTCCACGGCCCGGATGGCGCAGTCCGTGATCAGACGCACGCCCGCGTCGCGGCAGGCCTGTTCCAGGGCGCGGACCACGGCCCTGGCCCCCTGGACGCAGAACATCTGGCCCGGGGCCTTTTCCTCGAAGGTCAGGCCCAGGGAGCCGAAGAGGTTCAGGGCCTGGCGCGGGGTGAAGCGGGCCAGGGCCGAGGCGCAGAAGCGGGGGTTGTCCGAGAAGTAGTCGTCCGGCCCGGCCGCCAGGTTGGTCAGGTTGCAGCGGCCCCCGCCCGTGACCGCGAGCTTGCGGCCGCAGTCCGGGCCGTGCTCCAGCACGGCGATGTCCAGCCCCCGGCGGGCGGCCAGCAGGGAGAAGAGGAGGCCCGAGGCCCCGGCACCGAGCACGAGCGCGTCCATGGCCGGGTGGTAGCGCGAATCCCGCGGCCCGGGAAGCCCCCTTCCCACGGCCGGGCCTTTCTGCTATGCCCCGGAGACCGGAGAGAGGATCGCTTCCACCCCTGCAAGGAGACGCGCCATGATGCCCACGTTCTGGTTTTTCCTGGGTCTCGGCCTGGTCATCGCCGCCCTGCTCATGATCAAGTGCACGAGCCTGTCCGACAGCGAGTAGTTCCGGCCCTGCCGGCCCCATTTTCTGTTCGCGGTGCGGGACGCGGGCCTTCCGGTCCGCGCCCCGCGTTTCCGTTCGAGGTCCCATGCGCATCGTTTCCTGGAACGTGAACGGCTACCGGGCCGTGCTCAAGAAGGGCTTTCTGGACTGGCTCTCGTCCTGCGGGGCCGACGCCGTTCTCCTGCAGGAGACCAAGACGGAGCCGGACCAGCTGAGTCCGGAGGAGCGCGAGCCCGCGGGCTGGACCGCGCTCTGGAACTGGTCCAAGAAGAAGCGCGGCTATTCGGGCACGGCCTGCTTCCTGCGCCGGAAGCCCCTGGGCCACAGCTTCGGCCTGCCGGGCGAGGCCTTCCGCGGCGAGGGCCGCACCATCCTGGTGGAGTACCCGGGCTTCTGGCTCTTCAACATCTACTTTCCCAACGGCCAGATGGGCGAGGAACGCCTGGAATTCAAGCTGGGCTTCTACGAGCATTTCCTGGAGTACGCCCAGGAGCTGCGCAAGACCAAGCCCGTGGTGGTGGGCGGCGACTTCAACACCGCGCACACCGAGATCGACCTGAAGAACCCCAAGGCCAACGAGAAGACCTCGGGCTTCCTGCCCATCGAGCGGGCCTGGCTGGACCGCTTCACGGCCCACGGCTACGTGGACACCTTCCGCCTGTTCGAGCCCGGTCCCGGGCACTATTCCTGGTGGTCGTACCGCTTCAACGCCCGCAAGAACAACGCGGGGTGGCGCATCGACTACTTCTTCGTGTCCGAGGAGCTGCGCGAAAAGGTCAAGGCGGCCTGGATCGAGTCCTCGGTGGAGGGTTCGGACCACTGTCCGGTCTGGCTGGAGCTGGCGGACTGATCCCGGAACAGAGACGGCCCCGGCGCTTTTTCACGCCGGGGCCGGTGTATGAGGACGGCCCCCTGGGCCGTGTTCGGCTACCAGTTCTTGGCGGGGCGGGGAGCGCGTTCCCGGGCCTCGTTGACCTTCAGGGCGCGGCCGCCGAAATCCTTGCCGTCCAGGGCCTCGATGGCCGCGGCCGCGCCGGAGTCCTCCATCTGGACGAAGCCGAAGCCGCGGAAGCGGCCGGTCTCCCGGTCCATGATGAACTTCACGTTCTGCACCTCGCCGTGGGCCGCGAAAAGATCCCGAACCTGCTCTTCCGTGGCGCTGTAAGGCAAATTCCCGACATAAATCGACTTCATGTGAAAACTCCTCTCCATCCTCTCATGAAGGGCCGAGACACTTCCTGCCGTTTTGGGCGTCTCCGTCGCCCGTTTCCCGAACGACAGGAAAACTTTTACTATTTGGGCACTATCCCAGGCTTGAGAAAACAGCAAGGGGGGAGTGAATGCTTGCCGGTTCTTGCACCGCGGCGGCGTTCCCTCGCTACGATGCCGCGCTGTCCGCGTGCAGGCGTTCGCAGTTCTCCCCGTACACCACCCGCTCCAGGCACAGTCCCCGGGCCGGAGCCGTGGCCGCGGCCCGGGTGCGGTCCGCGGCCGCCAGGATGTCCCGCACGCAGTCCGGGGCGGCCTTGCCCCGGCCCACCTCCACCAGCAGGCCCACCATGTTGCGCACCATCTGCTTGAGGAAGCCGTCGGCCTCCACGCGCCAGACCACCTCGTGCTCCGTGAGCCCGGGGCAGCGCTCCAGGCGGGTCACGGTGCGCACCGTGCTCTTCACCGGGGTGCCGGTGTTCATGAAGCTCCTGAAGTCGTGGCGTCCCAGGAAATGCGGGGCCGCGGCGTCCATGGCCGCCAGGTCCAGGGGGCCGCAGTCCCAGACGTAGCGGCGGCGCTGGGGATGGACGAAGGCCCGCGTGGTCCAGAGGGTGTAGGCGTAGGTCTTGGAGAGGGCCCCGAAGCGGGCGTGGAACTCGCGCGGGACCTCCTCCACGGCCAGCACGGCGATGGCGTCGGGCAGCAGGCAGTTGAGGGCGCGCTGCCAGGGCACGTGGCGCTTGTGCTCCGGGATGTCCACATGGGCCACCTGGCCCAGGGCGTGGACTCCGGTGTCGGTGCGGCCCGCGCCTTGGACCCGGGCCGTGTGGCCGATGATCCGGGCCACGGCCGCCTCCAGGGCGCCCTGGATGGTGCTGTCCTCGCGCTGGAGCTGCCAGCCTTTGAAGTTGCCGCCGTCGTAGGCCAGGGTCAGCTTGAGCCGGACCATCCTATTGCTGGGCGGCCTGGGGCGGAACCGTGGGCGCCACCTGGAGCCGGGTCAGGGCCTCGGTGAGGGTGGCGGCCCGGTCGGCGCGCACGTTGGAGAGGATCTCGCCCGCGGTGCGGCCGCGCATGCCCGACAGGATTTTGACGGCCAGGTCGTCGTCCAGGGTCTCCAGGACCGCGGCGGCCTGCTTGGCCTTCATGTTGGAATACACGTCCACCAGATGCTTGAGCTTCTCGTCCTTGAGCACGTCGGCCTGGTCGAGCATGTCCTGGATGCGCTTTTCCAGGATTTTCAGCTGGGCCAGCTTGTCGTCCAGGCTCTTTTCCAGGGCCGCCAGGGAGCGCTCCTTGGCCGCCAGCTGCTCCTCGCGCTGCTTGAGGATCTTCCAGTCCGACGGCGTGGCCGAGCCCTCGGCCTGGGCCGGGGCCGAGTCCTTTGGCGCGTCCTTGGGCTGGGTCTGGGCCTGGGCCGGGGCCGTGGCGAGCAGGGACAGGGCGGGTTTGGCGGCCGATTCCGGCCCCCTGGCCTCGAACAGGCCCAGGCCCGCGGCGCCCATGAGCCCGAGCTTGAGCAGGCCCAGGACCAGGATGAGGAGCAGGACCCTAGAGGGCCTGGCGCTCATGACGCAGCGCAGCCATTTCGTCGGCTTCCTTGATTTCGCGGAGGGCTTGTTCTTCATGGTGCTTTCCGGCCTGCTGTTCCTTGAGTTTTTCGAGGAGCTTGCGGTCCTTGGAACGGGACACCGCATCCTGGCGGGCTTTCTGCAATTTCAAGGCCAGCCGGGCCAGGTCGGCCCTGGCCGTGATGAGGTCCTGCTCCAGGGCCTGGCCGTATTGCCGCCAGAGCCAGAGCTCGCCCGTGTCCATGCCGCCCGCGTAGCCGCGGCGCAGGTGCTCGTCCCGGCGCAGCTCCAGGGCCTGCACGGCCTGCTCGCCGCGGGCGTGCTCGGCCAGGGCCCGGGCCAGGGCCAGCTTGGCCTGCTCCTCCAGCTGGACCCGGTACTCCAGGACCTTTTCCAGGCGGAAGACGAAGGGCCTGGCCATGGGCCTTACGCCCGTTCGCCGGGCCGGCCGGCCAGGCCGCAGTAGCCGCGGCCGCCGGGGTTCTCCGCGTTCTCCCAGCGCCACATCATGCACATGGCGCCCTGGCAGAAGCGGAGCTTGTCGTCGTGGGTGGTCAGGTGCGGGCAGTACTTGAACTTGGCCTCGTCCTCGGGGAGCATCAGGGGGTTCCTCCGGGGGTTGGGGGCAGGGCGGCCACCTTGGCCTGGCCCTCGCGCTCGGCCAGGGCCCGGTCGATGGAGCTCAAGTCCACCAGCACGGGCTTGCCGACCTTGGCCTTCATGTATTCCAGGGCGAGCACGCCGATGCGCTGGGAGCGGTCCAGGACCTTGGAATAGCCGCCGTTCTCCCAGATCTTGCGGAACTCGCTCTTGTCCATGTTCGGGTAGTTGCGGGCCAGGTTCTCGAAGGCGTGGGCGTAGAGCCGGATCTTCTCGTCCAGGGCCTGGTCCGGGAGCCCCTGGATCTCGCGCATGGCCGCGGCGAAGCGCTCGGAGTCGGGCAGCGCCGCGGACTCCATGACCTTCTTGAAGCCCCGCAGGAAGCGCAGGTTGCCGTCGTAGATGTGGCGCGGCATGATCACGTTGAGCCCGGCCCAGCCGCCCGAGAGCCACTTGAAGAGCACGCAGGTGGTCCTGGGCTCCTGGCCGCGCTGGCGGAAGACCTGCACCGAGGCCGAGTTGTACAGGGTGGTGTTCATCCAGCCGATGAGCCCGCGGTCCAGGCCGTTGATGCCGGAGTAGAAGTAGTTCCAGTTCTGGTCGTCCATGGGCACGCCCTTCTGGCCCTCGTCGGAGGTCTTGGGCATGCGCGACACGGAGATGAAGTAGGTGTCCTGGCCCTTGCGCAGCAGGGCCAGGAAGCGGTCCAGGTCGTACCGGTAGTAGGCTCCGGTGCTGGAGTCGGGCGTGTTCACCTCGTACTCCCGGCCCCAGAGCAGCACGGGCGAGGTCAGGTCGCCCTTGGCCTGGTCCCAGAGGCCGCGCTGCTGCTGCACGATGTCGCTTTCCGGGTACCAGCCCGTGAGCCGGAGCACCGAGGGGAAGATGACGTGGTTGGGGATGTCCTTGTTGTAGCCGTAGCGCAGGATGCGCTCCAGGGGGACCTCCAGCTCGGCGCGCAGGCAGACGCCGTTGGCGTTCTCGCGCTTCTCGGGCTTGAGGGCCTGGGCCTCGAAGGCCGGACCTGCGGCCATGGCCAGCAGGGGCTCCACCGCGGCCCAGTCCGGGGCCGCGCCGCGGTGCCCGGGCAGGGTGAGCAGGCTGGCCAGGGCCTCTTCCACGCCCGGGGGCAGGGGCTGGGAAAAATTCTTGCCGTTGCCCCCGGCCGCTCCGTCCTGGGGCTCGGCCCCGGACCCGCTGGTGAGGGACTCCTGGGACGCGCTGATGGCCGTGTCCGGCAGGCCGTTTTGCCCGGCCGGGGCCGCGTCCTGGGCCGGGGCGGGCAGGGCGCACAGGAGCAGGGCCAGAAGCAGGCTGCCGGCCAGGAGGAGGGGAAAGCGTTTGTCAAGCGAGGCGAATGGTGTCATAAGAAGTGTTCCGGCGGCGGTGTCCGCCCGGCTTGGGCCGGGCGAGCCGCGAGAAAAGATAGTAGGCCCCCGGGGGGCATTTTGCAAGTCGCGGACCGGAACCAGACCCGGCCGCGCGGAGGCCTTGGCGCGAACCGGTTTTCATCCGGGACGGTTTGGTTGAACGGCCCCGCCGCAGGTGCGGGGCATTCCTGTTGCGGGGCACCCGGGTGCAGAACGACGCCATCATCACCCTTGAGAACGTTTCCCAGGAGTTCGACGGGACCAAGGTCCTGCACGACATCAACCTGTCCGTGAGGAACCACGAGTTCTTCACCCTGCTCGGCCCCAGCGGCTGCGGCAAGACCACCATCCTGCGCATCCTCGCCGGATTCGAGATCCCCACCACCGGCCGCGTGACCATCGGCGGCCGGGAGGCCACGGCCCTGCCGCCCCATCGCCGCAAGGTGAACACGGTCTTCCAGAGCTACGCCCTGTTCCCGCACATGACCGTGTTCGAGAACGTGGCCTTCGGCCTGCGTATGAGCCGCACGCCCAGGGAGGAGATCAGGGCCAGGGTGTCCGAGATCCTGCACATGGTGGAGCTGGAGGGCATGGAGGGCCGCAAGCCCCAGCAGCTTTCCGGCGGCCAGCAGCAGCGCGTGGCCATCGCCCGGGCCGCGGTGAACAAGCCCCTGGTGCTCCTCCTGGACGAGCCCCTTTCGGCCCTGGACGCCAAGCTGCGCCGCCAGATGCAGCGCGAACTCAAGCACCTTCAGCGCCGCCTGGGCATCACCTTCGTCTTCGTGACCCACGACCAGGAGGAGGCCTTCTCCCTGTCCGACCGCGTGGTGGTCATGGACCAGGGCCGCATCGAGCAGATGGGCACGCCCATCGAGGTCTATGAGGAGCCCGTGAACCTCAAGGTGGCCAAGTTCGTGGGCGAGACCAACATCCTGGACGCCGAGGTCCTGGGCCAGGACCTGCTTTGCCCGGACGGCTCGCTCAAGGCCCGGGTGGAGGGCGAGGAGCGCTCCTGCCTGCTCAAGGCCAAGCGGCCCTTCGGCGAGGGCTCGCGGGTCAAGGTGGTGCTGCGGCCCGAGGACCTCATCGTGCACACCCACCGCCCCTCGGTGGAGGCCGGGCTGTCCCTGGAGGGCGTGGTGGACGAGACCATCTACAAGGGCACCACGTACGACATCGCCATCACGCTCAAGACCGGCAAGAAGCTCCTGGTCACGGAGTTCTTCGACGAGGACGACGAGAAGATGATCGTGGCCGCTGGCCAGCCCGTGTTCGTCACCTGGATCAAGGGCTGGGAGGTGGTGCTCCCCGATGACCAGGCCTAACCTCTTCAAGTCCCTGGCCATCGGCGGCACCACCGCCTGGCTGGCCCTGTTCGCCCTGCTGCCGTTCCTGCTCATCGTGGGCGTCAGCCTGCTCACGCGCGACCCCTCGGCCTTCGTCTCCGCCGAGCTTTCCGTGCAGGGCTACCGGAACATCGCGGACGAGGGCTTCCTGCGCATCTTCCTGGATTCGCTCTGGTGGGCGGCCATCACGGCCGCGGGCTGCCTGGTCCTGGCCTATCCCTTCGCCTACGGCCTGGCCAAGCTCAAGACCAGGCGCAAGAACCTCTTCCTGCTGCTCATCATCATCCCGTTCTGGACCAACTCGCTCATCCGCACCTACGCCCTCATCTTCATCATCAAGTCCCAGGGCCTGCTCAACACGGCGCTCCTGGGCCTGGGCCTCATCGCCCAGCCCCTGGAGATCCTCTACACCGACACGGCCGTGCTGGCGGGCCTCATCTACACGCTTCTGCCGTTCATGATCCTGCCGCTCTACAGCTCCATCGAGAAGCTGGACCCCTGCCACCTGGAGGCGGCCAAGGACCTGGGCGCGGGACGGCTGCGGGCCTTCTGGGAGGTGACCCTGCCGCTCACCTGGCCGGGCATCCTGGCCGGGACCATGCTCACCTTCCTGCCCGCGCTCGGCATGTTCTACGTGCCCGACGTGCTGGGCGGGGCCAAGAGCCTCTTGATCGGCAACTTCATCAAGAACCAGTTCCTCACGGCCCGGGACTGGCCCACGGGCTCGGCGGCCAGCGTGGTGCTCACGCTCATCATGGCGCTGCTCCTGGCCTTCTACAGCGGCAGCACCAAGGACAGGCCGCGCCAGACGGAGGATCTCGGTGCTTAGACGCATCCGCCTGGCCTACATGGGCCTCATCTACCTCTTCCTCTACCTGCCCATCGTGGTGCTCATCGTCTTTTCCTTCAACAACTCCAAGTACGCCACGGGCTGGAAGGGCTTTTCCCTGCGCTGGTACGGCGAGCTCCTGACCGACGCCCAGCTCCTGGACGCGGCCGTCAACTCCCTCACCGTGGCCGCGCTCTCGGCCAGCGTCGCCACCATCCTGGGCACCCTGGCGGCCTGGGCCCTGCACCGCTACGACTTCAAGGCCAAGAAGCTCTTCCAGAGCGCGCTCGTCATCGTCATCATGTCCCCGGACATCGTCATGGGCGTGTCGCTGCTCATGCTCTTCGTGGCCCTGCGCATGGAGCCCGGGTTCCTGACCCTGCTCCTGGCCCACGTGACCTTCTGCCTGCCCTTCGTGGCCGTGACCGTGGCCTCGCGCCTGGCCGGGTTCGACCGCCACGTGGTGGAGGCGGCCCAGGACCTGGGCGCGGACGAGTACGCCACCTTCCGCCATGTGATCCTGCCCATGGTCATGCCCGCGGTGCTGGCGGGCTGGCTGCTTTCGTTCACGCTCTCCCTGGACGACGTGATCATCAGCTTCTTCGTCACGGGTCCGGGCTTCGAGATCCTGCCCCTGCGCATCTATTCCATGGTGAAACTGGGGGTGAAGCCCGTGGTCAACGCGCTGTGCGCGGTCATGGTCACGGCCACGGTCCTCGTGGTCTTCGCCTCCCAAATCCTCTTGAGGGAGAAGAAATGAAGAAGACGCTGCTGCTGGCTTTGGCCCTGGTTCTCCTTTTGGCCCTGCCCGCCTGGGCCGCCAAGAAGGAAGTGGTGGTGTACAACTGGACCGAGTACATGCCCGACGCGGTGCTGGCCCAGTTCACCAAGGAAACCGGGATCAAGGTGGTCTATTCCACCTTCGACAGCAACGAGGCCATGTACGCCAAGCTGAAACTCACGGGCGCCAAAGGCTACGACGTCATCGTGCCCTCGGCCTATTTCGTGCAGAAGCTGCGCGCCGAAAACCTGGTCCAGCCCCTGGACAAGGCCAAGCTGCCCAACCTGAAGAACCTGGACGCCAACGTCCTGAACAAGCCATACGACCCGGAGAACACGTTCACGGTGCCCTACATGTGGGGCGGCGCGGGCATCCTGGTGGATTCCTCCAAGATCGACCCCAAGACCGTGACCTCCTGGGCCGACCTCTGGAAGCCGGAGTTCAAGAACCAGGTGCTCCTGCACGACGACGTGCGCGACGTGTTCGGCGCGGCCCTGCTCATCCAAGGCAAGTCCCTCAACGAGACCGACCCCAAGAACATCGAGGCCGCCTACACCCTGCTCCTCAAGCTCAAGCCCAACGTCCGGGTGTACAACTCCGAAAGCCCCAAGACGCCCTTCCTGAACAAGGAAGTGGGCATCGGCATGATCTGGAACGGCGAGGCCACCCGCGCCATGGAAGAGGACGGCAAGCTCGTCTTCGTCTGGCCCAAGGAGGGCGGCATGTTCTGGACCGACTGCCTGGCCATTCCCAAGCACGCGCCCAACCCGGACAACGCCCACGCCTTCATCAACTTCCTCATGCGGCCGGACATCGCCAAGGCCATCGCCGAGGAAGTGGGCTACTGCACGCCCAACAAGGAGGCCCTCAAGATGCTGCCCGCGGAGCTGCGCGACAACCCCACGGCCTATCCCCCGGCCGCGGTGGTCAGCGCCTCGCAGTTCCAGAACGACGTGGGCCAGGCCGAGCTGACCTACGAGAAGTACTGGGAGCTGCTCAAGACCGGGGACTAGACCGGCCCTGCGGCAATGCACAGGCCCGGCGGCGCGTCCGCCGGGCCTTTTTTCGCGCCCTGCGCCCGGCGGCCTCACTTCCGGGCGTGTTATTTTTTTCAAGAAAAGTTGAGGCGTTAGCCCGGCGGCCTTTACTTTGAACTGACCGTTTTGTATCGGAAGGGACATCCTGGCGGCGCAGCGCCTGCGCCGGAAACCCCGGCCGCCGCCAGACCCAGGGAGGATCGCCATGAAACGGTTCTGGCTCGCCTGCGCTGTGCTTGCCCTGTTCGTCTGGTCCAGCCCCGCCCCGTCTCCGGCCTGCACCGGCATCCGCCTCACGAGCGGCGACGGCGCGGTGTTCTATGGCCGGACCATGGAGTGGGGCACCTTTGACCTCAATTCCCGCGTCACCGTGATCCCCCGCGGCACGGCCCTGACCGCCCTGACCCCGGACGGCAAGGGCGGCCGGGCCTGGAAGGCGCGCTACGGCGTGGTGGGCCTGGACATGTGCGGCAAGCTCACCCTGGCCGACGGCCTCAACGAGAAGGGCCTGGCCGTGGGCATGTTCTACCACCCCGGCTTCGCCCAGTACGCGGCCTTCAAGGACTCGGCCCGCGGCAGAACGCTTTCGCCCCTGGACGTGGCCGGCTACATCCTGACCAATTACGCCAGCGTGGAAGAGGTGCGCCGCCGGTTCCCGGACCTGAACGTGGTGGACGTGCTGGAGCCGGCCATCGGCGCGGGCGTGCCCGGCCACTGGATGGTCACGGACACGAGCGGCGCGTCCATCGTCCTTGAGTGCACAGGCGGCAAGGTGGTGGTCCACGACGCGCCGCTGGGCGTCATCACCAACGCCCCCAACTATGACTGGCACATGACCAACCTGCGCACCTACGTGAACCTTTCGCCCTTCGGCCTGCCGGACAAGAAGATCGGCGACCTGGACCTGGCCCCCCTGGGCGCGGGCAGCGGCATGATCGGCCTGCCCGGGGACAACACCCCGCCCTCGCGCTTCATCCGCGCCGTGGCCTGGACCCAGACCGCGCGCAAGACCGCCACGGCCGACGAAACCGTCTATGAGGTCTTCCGCATCATGGACAACTTCAACCTGCCCCTGGGACCGGGCGCGGCCGAGGGCCACGCAGGGGCCCAGGCCCAGGCGGGCCTCATGCGCAGCTCCACCATCTGGACCGCGGCCTGGGACCTGACCAACCTCAAGCTCTACTACCACACCCAGAACAACCGCCGGGTGCGGCTCTTCGACATCAAGGCCATGGACCTCGGGTCCGGCGGCATCCGGCACTATCCCTTGGACAAGGTCAAGGCCCAGGACTACGAGGACGTCACCCCCAGGTAAGCGAGGACCAGTCATGAAACGCATCATCCCGCTCGCCGCGGCCCTGCTGCTCCTGTCCTGCGGCGCGGCCTTTGCCGGCGGCATCACGCTCTACGAAATCGGCACCGCGGACCTGGGCACGGCCTATGCCGGGGCCGCGGCCCGGGCCGAGGACGCGGCCACGGCCTTCACCAACCCCGCGGGCATGACCCGGCTCCAGCAGAACCAGGTCATCTTCGGGGCCCAGCCCATGCTCATCCAGACCAAGTTTTCGGCTGATTCCAGCACCACCTACGGCGGCGGCGACGGCGGCGACGCGGGCTCGCTCATGCCCTCGGGCGGCTTCTATTCCGTGTTCGCCCTGAACGAGGACGCGCGCCTGGGCATGACCGTGAACTCCTTCGCGGGCCTGGGCCTGGACTACGACGACGGCTGGTCCGGCCGCTACTACACCCAGGAGTCCAGCCTCTACACCTACAACTTCAATCCCTCGGCCGCCTACCGGGTCAACGAATGGCTGTCCGTGGGCGCGGGCCTGAACGTGATCGTGGCCCAGCAGACCATGAAGATGGCCTTCAACAACGTGGCCGCGGGCGGCGCGGGACCGGACGGCAGCATCAAGTACGACGCGGACACCGCGGGCGTGGGCGGCACCCTCGGCCTGTTCCTGGAGCCCGCCGAGGCCCTGCGCCTGGGCCTCACCTACCGCACGCCCATCGAACTGGACTTCCGCAACCACGCCCACACCTCGGGCATCGACCCCACCCTGCTCGGGCAGGTGGTGGTGGATTCGCTGCGCAACGCGGTGCACACCAAGCTCACCCTGCCCCAGCAGGTCATGGCCTCGGCGGTTTACAACCTCACCGGCGGCCTGGACCTGCTGGCCAACCTGGGCTGGGAGCAGTACTCGGAATTCGCCAAGAGCATGATCCGGGTCAAGGTCCTGACCGAGGACGTGACCGAGGGCCGGGACTACGACGACACCTGGCACGCGGGCATCGGCGCGCGTTACGCCCTGAACGAGCGCTGGAAGGTCTCGGCGGGCTTCTCCTACGACTCCTCCATGGCCGACACGGACGTGCGCACCCCGGACCTGCCCGCGGACCGCGTGTACCGCTACGCCGGGGGCGTGAACTACGCCTGGGACACGTTCTCCCTGGGCCTGAACTACGAATACGCCGACCTGGGCTCCGCGCCCATCGACAAGACCAGCGCCCTCACCGGCACGCTCAAGGGCGATTACGACACCAACTGCATCCACTTCCTGGCCCTGACCGGGGAGTGGAAGTTCTAGCCCGGCCTCCGATCCGGAACACAAGGCCCGGCGGTTCTGCCGCCGGGCCTTTTCACTTTTTCATCTCCAGCACGTCGCCGCGCTGCACGGCCTTTTTGCCGAACTTCCTGCGCACCTGGTCCACGGCGCGGTCCAGGCGGCTCTGCCTGCGCGGGGGCTCGGGGTCCAGGAGCGAGAGCTGGCTGGGGCCGTGGCTGAAGTGCGAGGCCGTGACGCCGATGAGTCGCACCCGCATGGGCAGGTCCTCGGCGGCCAGGATGGCCCGGGCCGCGCGGTAGATGGCCAGGGTCTGGTCCGTGGCCGCGGCCAGGGTGCGGGCGCGGGTGATCTGGCGGAAGTCCGCGAACTTGATCTTCAGCGTGACCGTGCGGGCGCGCACGCCCATCTGGCGCAGGTCCGCGGCCACGCGCTCGCTCTGGACCAGGAGCCAGCGTCGCAGCAGGTCGCGGTCCAGGGTGTCCTCCTCGAAGGTGTTCTCCGCGCCGCTGGACTTGGCCTCCCCGCCCGGCTCCACGGGCCGGGGATCGATGCCCTGGGCCCGCTCCCAGAGGGTCGGCCCCCAGGACCCCAGGCGTGCGGCCCAGAAATCGGGTCCGAAGCGCAGCACGTCGCCCGCGGTCTTCACGCCCAGGCCGCGCAGGACCTCCAGGGTGCGGCCGCCCACGCCCGGGATCTTGCCGAGCGGCAGCGTGCGCAGGAACTCCCGCACCTGGTCCGGCTCGATGACCGCGAGCCCGTCGGGCTTGTCCAGGTCCGAGGCGATCTTGGCCAAAAAGCGCACCGGGGCCAGGCCCACGGAGCAGGTCAGGCCCGTGGCCGCGCGCACCTCGTCCTTGAGCCGTTTGGCCATGTCGCGCACCGGGCCGAAGAGCCGTTCCAGGCCCGAGGCGTCCAGGTAGGCCTCGTCGATGCTGGCCTGCTCCACCAGGGGCGAGAAGCGGCCGAGCACCTCCATGACTTGGCGCGAAAGCTCGGAATAGCGGCCGAAGCGCGGGGGCACGAACACGGCCTGGGGGCAGAGCTTGCGGGCTTGGACCACGCTCATGGCCGAGCGCACGCCGAACTTCCGGATGGCGTAGGAGGCGGCCGAGACCACGCTGCGGTCGCTCGTTCCGGCCACGGCCACGGGCAGTCCGGCCAGGGCCGGGTTGTCCAGAATTTCCACGGACGCGAAAAAGGCGTCCATGTCGATGTGCATGATCCAGGTCTGCATGGCGGGTCCGTCCGCCGGGCTCACTTCCCGCGCCGGATGTTATAGACCCCGCGGCCCACGGCCAGGTGCTCGTCCGGGGCGCCCTCGGACCAGACGATGACCTGGGCGTTGCCCACGCGGTTGCCCAAAAGCCGCACCGTGCCCTCGGCGATGAGCGGCGCGGCCGGGGCCGGCCGCAGGTAGTCCACGCCCAGGTCGATGGTGGCCAGGCGGTCGTCCAGGCGGCAGCGGGTCCAGACCGCGAAGCCGCCGCAGAGGTCCACCAGGGTGGAGATGACCCCGCCGTGCAGGGCGGGCCGCCGGGGATCGCCGATGAGCTCGGGCTTGAAGGGCAGGCGCATGCGGGCCAGGCCCTCGGAGAACTCCAGGACCTGGATGCCCAGGAACTTGTTGAAGGGCAGCTCCTCTTCGGTGAGACGCTTGAGGACGGCGAAATCCATGACGACCTCCGGGCCGCGGGCCTGCGGCAGGGGCAAGCCTAGCCGCAAGCCGGGCGGTCCGCAACCGGGGCGCGGGCCGCGGCGCAGGCCGTCACGAAGGAGGCCGCGGCTCCGGGGCGGGAGCCGAAGTGCAGGTGCACGTAGGTGCCCAGGCAGGCGTCCGCCACGTAGCCCTCGTCCGGCAGGGGGCCGCGGCTGCCCGAGACGCGGAAGGCCGTGGCCGCGCCCTGCGGGACCGGGTCCAGGCAGGAGTAGTGGAACTCGTGGCCGCGCAGGGTGGTCCCGGCCGGACCCAGGAGCGTGGGCCGGGTGGTCTCCACCTCGCGGTAGCCCAGGGCCGCGCGCCGGGGGCGCATGACCCCGGCAAAGGGGAAGACCCCGCACATGGGGAAGCGCTGGCCGTCCACCACGAGCCGCTCCAGGAGGTAGAGCAGGCCGCCGCACTCGGCCAGCACCGGCCTGCCCGAGCGGGCGAAAGCCAGGATCTCGCGGCGCAGGCCAGCGTTCTGGGAGAGCCGGAAGGCCGAGAGCTCGGGGTAGCCGCCGGGCAGGTACAGGCCGTCCAGATCCGGGGGCAGGCGCCTTTCCGCAAGCGGCGAGAACTCCACGATGTCGGCCCCGGCCGCGCGCAAGAGCCGCAGGTTCTCCTCATAGACGAAGCAGAAGGCCGCGTCCCGGGCCAGGCCCAGGCGCACGCAGGGCGGCGCTGGTTCGGGGTCGGCGGGCAGGGCCGGGGTCAGGCGCGGCAGGCGGGCCAGGAGCCCGTCCAGGTCCAGATTCCGCTCGCAGGCCTCGGCCAGCAGGTCGATGCGCGCCAGCGCGCCGGGCAGGTCCTGGGCCGTGACCAGGCCCAGGTGCCGGGAGGGCAGCCCGGCCTCCTCCAGCCGGGGCAGGCAGCCCAGGAGCGGCGCCTCGGGGGCGAAGGCCGCCAGGGTCTCGGCCAGGGAGCGGGCGTGGGCCTCGGAGCCCACCCGGTTCAGCACGAGCCCGGCAAAACGCAGGGCGGGGTCGAAACGCGTGTAGCCCTGGACCTCGGCGGCCAGGGAGCGGGACAGGGAGGCGGCGTCCAGGACCAGGACCACGGGCAGGCCCAGGAAGGCGGCCAGGTCCGCGGCCGAGCCCTCGCCGCCCACGGGCGAGCGGCCGTCGAACAGGCCCATGGCCCCCTCCACCAGGGCCAGGTCGGCGTCGGCGCAGGCCCGGGCGAACACGCCGCGCACGGCCTCGGGGGGCAGCATCCAGGTGTCCAGGTTGTGCGAGGGCCGCCCGGCGGCCAGGGCGTGCAGGCCCGGGTCGATGAAGTCCGGGCCGGACTTGAAGGGCGCCACTGTAAGCCCGCGGCGGACCAGGGCGGCCATGAGGCCCAGGGCCACGGAGGTCTTGCCGCAGCCGCTGCGGGTTCCGGCCAGGACGAAGCCAGGGAGCGCGCGCATGGGGCTGCCGCCCGGCTCAGGCCAGGCCCTTTTTCCGGAGGTGGTCCAGGAAGGTGCGGGCCTCGGCGAAGCCGGGGTTGAGCTCCAGGGCCTTGGCCAGGTGGGCCGCGGCGGCCTTGTGGTCGGCCTTCTCGAAGGCGGCCCGGGCCGCGTTGTAGTGCAGGTGCTCGTCCCCGGGCGAGAGGGCCAGGGCCTTGCGGTAGTATTCCAGGGCCTGGTCGTGCATCTTGGACTTGCGCAGGTTGATGCCGAACTCGTTGAACAGGTGCTTGTGCTCCGGCTCGAAGGCGGCCTCCAGGTCCACCACCTTCTTGAAGACCTCGTCGGCCTTGGCCGTGTCGCCCCGGGACAGGTAGCAGAGCCCGATGCCGAAGTTGGCCCGCACGTTCTCCTCGTCGATGGCCAGGGCCTTGCCGTATTCGAACTCGGCGGTGAACGTCTCGCCGCGCTTGCGGAACTTCTCGCCCCGGGCCACGGCCACCTGGACCTCGCGCAGCTTGGGCAGCACGGCCTGCTGGTACATGGCCGGCTCGGGCATGTAGTTCTTGAGCAGGTCCTCGCGGCTGATGACGGTCTTGGTGCCCACGGGCGTGCCGTTGGGACCCAGGGCCTGCATGACCAGCTCGCCGTTCGCGTTCTCGCTCACGTAGAAGAACGAGTTCTGGGCCACGCGGCGGCTGGTGGTGCCCGCGCCGATCTTGATGGTCTTCTGGATGGAGAAGACCCCGGCGAACGTTTCCTTGGGGGCGGTTTCCTCGCTCATCGATCCTCCGCGCCGTAGGTCCGGCGTCCCTTGAGCATACACGCAAACAGGGCGGCGGGAAAGGGCGCTGGGGGTCAGGACGGCTTGCTGCGGCAGGCCCCGCACAGAAGCAGTTCGCGGGCCTCGTTCTCCTCCATGGGCCGGTGGAAAAGGAAGCCCTGGGCGTAGCGGCAGCCGATGCGCATGAGGAATTCCAGCTGGGATGGGGTTTCCACGCCCTCGGCCACCACCTGGAGGCCCAGGGAGTTGCCCAGGGAGATGATGCTGCCGGCGATGGTCTGGGTGTCGGCGTCGCCGCCCACCGCGGCCACGAAGCTCTTGTCCACCTTGATCACGTCGATGGGGTAGCGCTGGAGGTAGCCCAGGGAGGAGTAGCCCGTGCCGAAGTCGTCGATGCACAGCTTGACGCCAAGGAGCTTCAATTTGCTCAGGATGTCGGTGGCCGTGGCGGCGTTGTCCACGAAGGCGTTCTCGGTGATCTCCAGGGTCAGGCAGGAGGGCGGCAGGCCCGAGTCCAGGATCGCGGCCTCCACCTCGGCCACCAGGAGCGGGTTGCGGAAGTGCTTGCCCGAGACGTTCAGGTGAACGTTGAGAGGCATGCCGCCCAGGGCCACGCCGCCGCCGTTGGTCCAGGCCCGGATGGTGCGGCAGACCTGGTGCAGGACCCCGTAGTCGATGGGGTAGATGAGCCCGGCGTCCTCGGCCAGGGGGATGAACTCCGCGGGGTTCACGGGGCCGTGCTGGGGGTGGGTCCAGCGCAGCAGCGCCTCGAAGCCCACCACCTTGCGGTCCTCCAGGCGCACGATGGGCTGATAGACCAGGCGCAGGTCGCGGCCTTCCACGGCCCGGCGCAGGTCGGTCTCCAGCTCCATGATGCGCAGGGCCTGCTCGTGCATCTTGCGGTTGAAGACCTTGAAGCGCGATTTGCCCTGCTCCTTGGCCCGGTACATGGCCGTGTCCGCGTCGCGCAGCAGGGTCTCGGGCCGGTCGTAGGACTCGGTGTGCAGGACGATGCCGATGCTCGCCGAGGAGAAGGCCTCGTGGCCGTGGAGCACGAAGGGCCGGGCCATCTCTTCCAGGATGCGGCGGGCGATGCGGATGGCGTCGCGCGGCGCGGCCAGCTCCTCCAGGAGGATGGCGAACTCGTCGCCGCCGAAGCGGGCCACGGTGTCCATGCCCCGGGCGCAGCCGGTGAGGGTGCGGGCCACGGCCCGCAGGAGCTCGTCGCCCGCGTCGTGGCCCAGGGAGTCGTTGATGACCTTGAAGCGGTCCAGGTCCAGGTAGAGCACGGCGAAGAGGTACTTGTCGTGGCGGCGGCGGCGCTCCATGGCCATCTTCAGGTGGTCCAGGAAGAGCGCCCGGTTGGGCAGGGAGGTGAGCGGGTCGTGGAAGGCCTGGTGCAGGAGCTGGGACTCGTACTCCTTGCGCAGGGTGATGTCCTCCACCGTGCCCTCGATGTACAGGGGCTTGCCGCGGGAATCCGGCACCAGGCGGGCGTTTTCCGAGATCCACACCACCCGGCCGGAACGCCGCCGGATGCGCGACTCGAAATCCGTGATCTCGCCCTGCTCCAGGACCAGGGCCAGGAACTCGCTCCAGCGGCCGGGCTCCACGTAGCGCGTGCCCGCGCCGTCCTTGAGTTCGGTGAGCAGATCCTCCACCCCGGAGTAGCCCAGGATGCGGGCCAGGGCCGGGTTGGCGCTGATGTAGTGGCCGTCCGGCGAGATCTGGTAGATGCCCTCCAGGGCGTTCTCGAAGATGGAGCGGTACTTGCTCTCGGCCTTGCGCAGGGCCTCGGCCACCACCTTGCGCTCGGCCACCTCGATCTTGAGCTGGATGTTGGCGCGCGACAGCTCGCGGGTGCGCTCCTCCACCTTCTGCTCCAGCTCGTCGTGGGCCTGGCGCAGGGCCTCGGCGTTGCGGCGGCGCTCGGTGATGTCGCGCACGATGCTCACCGTGCCCCACTGGCCCTTGAGGGCCACGGGCGCCACGGAGATCTCCACCGGCACCAGGCTGCCGTCGGGCCGCCGGACCACGGTCTCCAGGCCCTGGCCGCCGCTGAGCGGGACCCCGCCCCGGGGCAGGATGAACTCGGCGGTCTCGGGGCCCAGCAGGTCGCTCACGGTGCGGCCGTCGATGTCCTCGCCCTCCAGCCGGAAGAGCCGGGCCAGGGCCGGATTGTGGCGCACCACCCGGCCGCGGGCGTCGAGCACCAGCAGGCCCCCGGCCATGTTGTTGAGCACGGCCGAAAGCGAGGCCAGGGCCTCCTGGAGGTCGGCGGTGGCGTTGGCCACGGCGGCCTCCAGGCCGGAGATGAGCCCGGACACGTCGCGGGCCATGGAGCCCATTGCCCGGGCCAGGTCGCCCACCTCGTCCCTGGAGGAGATGTCCACCTCGGTGCTGAAGTCGTGGGCCGCCACCCGGCGCGCGTACTCCGTGAGCCGGGTCAGGGGCCGGGAGATGTTGCGCACGAAGAGGAAGGCCACCAGGGTGCAGACCAGGAACAGGACCAGGGTGATGGCCTGCTGCTGGAGCACGGCCTGGCGGATGAAGCCGCGGATGGCCCCGCTGTCCATGCCGATGTGCACGCTGCCGCCCAGGCCGTCCAGGAGGCGGATGGCCACATGCATGTAGTCGTGGCCGCCGGCGGTGCGCAGGTCGGTGACCGTGGCCCGCTGCCCGTCCTGGGGCTGGGCCGCCGCGGCCCGCACCAGGCGGAGCACCTCGGGCGGGATTTCGGGCACGAAGGTGTGGGCCAGAACCTCGCCGTTCTCCCGGGCCACCACCACGTAGGCCACGCCCTCGATGCTCAGGTACTGGTCGATGCGCGACTGCACGGCCGAGGCGTCCCCGCGCAGGATGCTCAGGAGGTCGGACTCGGCCACGCTGCGGGCCAGGGCCAGGGCCTTGCTGCGGTATTCCTCGGTGAGATGGCGGCGGATGATCTGGCCGAAGGCCACGCTCATGACCGTGGCGATGACCCCGAAGGCCAGGATCATGAAGAGCAGGGTCTTGCGGAACAGGCGCGAGCGTCTCATGAGCCGCCCCACTGGGCCCAGTCCGTGAGCGGCACGAGCACGCCCCCCTGCACCGTGACGAAATAGATCGAGTGCAGGGCCTGGTGGTCCCCGGGAGCCAGGCTCACGGGCACGCCGATGCCCAGGTCCAGGTCCTTGATGCTCTCGGCGGCAGCGGGGAAGTCCCGGCGGTGGGGGTCGGCGGGCATGCGCCGGAGGATCTCGGCGAGCAGCGCGGCGCTCAGGAAGCCCTCCAGGCTCACGGCGCTGTAGCGGTTGGGCGTGTAGGGCCCGGCCAGGCCGGCGGGTGGCATCTGGGCGTAGCGGTCCATGAGCCGCCGGTAGAGGACCACGGCCGGCAGGGAGAGGTCCTGGTAGCTCGGCACCACCTGGGAGCAGACCAGGCGGGAGGTGTAGTCCGGGCCGCCGGGCCGCCGGGCCTGGAGCAGGAGCTTGAGCATGTTTTCGGCGTCGGCGAAGGAGAGGCAGGCGATGGGCATGTGCAGGCCCGCGTCGCGGGCGTCGCGGATGAAGGCCGCGCAGGCCGCGTAGGTGCCCACGGTGATGATGGCCTCGGGCTTGGACGCGGCGACGACCCGCACCTGGGGGCCGAAGTCGTCCTCGAAGCCCGCGCTGCGGGCGTAGGCCGCCTCGCCCGCCAGCTCCAGGTTGTAGGCCGTGAGCGCCCGGCGCACGCCGTCCCAGCCGCTGCGGCCGTAGGCGTCCTCCTGGAAGAGCACGGCGATCCGGGTCAGGCCCGAGGCCACGAAGTGCTCCACCAGGGCGTGTGTCTCCTGGAAATAGGAGGCCCGCAGGTTATAGACGTAAGCGTCGTAGGGCGGCTCGCGGTGCTGGCGGGCTCCGGTGAAGGGGAAGAGCAGGAAGACGTGTTCGTCCTTGAAGCGTTCCAGCAGGGGCAGGACCCGGCTCACCGTGGGCGTGCCGATGTAGCCGAAGAGGCCGAAGACCTTGTCCTCGCGCACCAGGCGGATGGTGTTGCGCACCGCGGGCTCGGGGTTGTAGCCGTCGTCCAGGGGCAGGATCTCCACGGGCCGGCCGTGGACCCCGCCCTGCTCGTTGAGGTGCGCGAGAAAGGCCGTGATGCCCCGGTAGTATTCGATGCCCAGGCCGCGGTTGGGCCCGGTGAAGGGCGCGGACATGCCGAAGACCAGGGGGGCGGGGGGCTCCCCGGCCCGGGCGGGGAGGGCGGCCGGGGCCAGGAACAGCAGCAGGGAGAGCGCAACGGCCATGCGCGCACCGATGGCCGTCCGGAGCGATCCGGCGGTCCGCTCTCTCCATCCTAGGCCCATGGCGGTTTTTCCTGCCAACGTGTGGAAAGCGGGAATTCCCGGGTACTGCCCGTGTGTGCCAATTTTACCAGAGGAAATCAAGCCGGAAAGGCGGGGCGCCGGAAAGATGCCTATTTTTTGCCGCAGGCCCAGAGGATCTGGCGGCAGACGCCCATGAGCATGTCGTATTCGGCCCGCGAGGGCGCAAGCCGGGACAGGGCGCGGCGGGCCGGGAGCAGGAAATAGTCCGTGTTCTGGTCCTTGAGGAAGTCGATGGCCAAAAGCGCCTGGCGCATGGCCTGGACCAGGGCCTCGCGCTCCTGCATGCCCACCGAGGCCCGGCGCGGGGCGGGCGCGTCTCCCGGGCCGCGGGCCGCGCGGCGGGCCTGGAAGCATTCGTGGAGCAGGACCATGACCGCCTGGGCCAGGTTGAGCGAGGCGCCCTCCACGGCCGTGGGGATGGAGCAGAGCCCGTCCAGGAGCATGGTTTCGGCGTTCTCCAGGCCGCGGTCCTCGGAGCCGAAGACCAGGCCCAGGCGCTGGCCCCGGGAGAGCCGCGCGGCCACGTCCGCGGCCAGGGTCCGCGGCGCGGACACGGCCTGCCGCCAGCCGCCCAGCCGGGCCGTGGTGCCGAAGGCCGCGTCCAGGTCCGCCAGGGCCGCGCCCAGGTCCGGGAAGACCGCGGCCTGCTCCAGGATGTGCCGGGCGTGGCTGGTGGCCATGGGCAGGGCGCGCGCGAGGTCGGGTTCCTCGGGCGACACCAGGCGCAGCTTCGGGCAGCCCATGTTCAGGCAGGCCCGGGCCGCGGCCCCCACGTTTTCGGGATAGCGCGGACGAACCAGGATGACGGCGAGACCTTCAAGCATGGGAGGGCGTTACCCCATACTTCCGCGCTCCGCAAGGTGATCGGGAAATCAAAAAAAGGTCCGCACCCCCTTTACGGGAGACGGAAGATTGGGATATGAAAGGAGCCACTCATTCCGCCTTTTCCATTCACCTTCTTAACCATTGCGAGGTTCGTGTATGAGGAGGACTGCTGCGCTCTTGTTGGCCCTTCTCCTGGTGACGGCCTGGAGCGGTCTGGCCCTGGCCAAGGACATCGTCCTTGCCGTGCCCCTGCCGCTCACCGGCGCTCAGGCGAAGTTCGGTGAGATCATCAAAAAGTCTTACGAAATCGCCCAGGAAGAGATCAACGCCAAGGGCGGCGTCAAGGGCGACAAGCTGGTCCTCAACTTCGAGGACTCCCAGGGCAAGCCCGAAATCGCCCGCTCCATCGTCGAGAAGCTCATCGACGTGGACAAGCAGCCCGTGGTCTTCGCCGAGTACACCTCGGCCTGCGCCAAGGCCGTGGCCGCCGTGGCCGAGGAGCGCAAGACCCCCTACCTCGTGGTGGCCTCGGCCGCCGACGAAATCACCCAGCAGAACTACAAGTACGTCTTCCGCCTGAACCCGAGCAACGCCTACTACGCCTCGGGCCTGCTGGGCTTCATGGCCAATGTGGTCAAGCCCCAGACCATCGCCATCCTTTACGAGAGCTCCGACTTCGGCACCTCCGGCGCCGAGGAGATGGCCAAGAGCGCCGAGAAGGCCGGCATGAAGGTCCTGCTCAAGGAGAAGTACGAGAAGGGCGCGGTGGACTTCAAGCCCATCCTGTCCAAGGTCAAGGCCGCCAACCCCGACGTGATCTACATGGTCTCCTACGTCATGGACGCGGCCCTGCTCATGCGCCAGATCAAGGAGCTGCGCATCGACGCCAAGCTCTTCGCGGGCGGCGCCGCCGGCTTCGCCATCCCCGAGTTCGTGGACAACGCCAAGGACGCGGCCGAGTACGTGGTCACCGCCACCCTCTGGTCGCCCCAGGTGCCCTTCCCCGGGGCCAAGGAATACTTCGAGAAGTACAAGGCCAAGCACGGCTCCGAGCCTTCCTACCACGGCGCCCTGGCCTACTCCTCGCTGTACGTGATCGCGGACGCGCTCGCCCGCGCCAAGTCCCTGAAACAGGACGACATCCGCGACGCCCTCAAGGCCACGGACATGATGACCGCCTTCGGCCCGGCCAAGTTCCAGGACAAGGACGGCTACCAGAACCAGAACTTCATGGAGACCCTGGTGCTTCAGGTCATAGGCGGCAAGCACCAGACCATCTGGCCCGAGAAGTACGCCAGCGCCAAGTACGTGTTCCCGATTCCCAAGTGGCGTGAGCGGAAGTAGTCCGGAACCGTAAAGGACAAAGAGGGAGACGGGTCGATGTGGGTACAGCTTGAGGTCTTCCTGCAGACGCTCATCGCGGGCGTGCTGCTGGGAGGATTGTACGCGCTCATTGGCATAGGCATGACGCTCATTCTGGGCGTCATGAAGATCATCAACCTGACGCACGGCCAGCTCATGATGGTGGCCATGTACATAGCCTTCTGGCTCTTCTCGCTGTTCCACATCGACCCGTACGTCTCCCTGCTCGTGGCGCCGCCGCTGCTCTTCCTGCTGGGCATGTTCCTGCAGAAGGCGCTCATCAACCCGGTGCTGCGCGTGGAGTCCATCCTGCCCCACAACCAGGTCATCCTGACCGTGGGCATCGGCATGGTGCTTCAGAACCTGGCCACCATTTTCTTCACCTCGGACTACCGTTCCACGCCGGTGGATTACGCCACCGAGGCCTGGTACCTGTCCGACTACTGGCGCGACGCGCCCTTCGAGCTCTCGCTCTCCTACCCCTGGACCGTGTCGTTCTGCCTGTCCGTGATCATCACCACGGCGCTCTGGTTCTTCCTGACCAAGACCGACACCGGCAAGTCCATCCGGGCCACGGCCCAGGACCGCGACGCGGCCATGCTCATGGGCGTCAACGTGGGCCTCATGCGGGTCATCACCTTCGGCCTGGGCGCGGCCCTGGTGGGGGCGGCGGGCTGCCTGTTCATCCCCATCTACTATCTGTTCCCGGCCCTGGGCGCGCAGTTCACGCTCATCGCCTTCGTCATCACCATCCTGGGAGGGCTGGGCTCCACCATGGGCGCCATCCTGGGCGGCCTCATCCTGGGAATCTTCGAGTCCATGACCGCCACCTACGTGGGCATGGGCTGGGCCCCGGTGGGCCGCTTCGCCATCTTCGTGGCGGCCCTGGTCTTCCTGCCCGGCGGCGTGGCCTCGCTGCTCAAGCGCAAGGCGGTGAGCAAATGAAGCGCTTCCTGCCCCTCATCGTCCTGGCGGTCATGGCCGTGCTGCCCCTGCTGGGCCTGTCCAGCTACGTGATGCACCTCTTCATCCTGGTGGTCATGTGGTCGGTTTCGGGCATGGCCTGGAACCTGCTCGGCGGCTACACCGGCCAGGTCTCCTTCGGCCACGCGGCCTTTTTCGGCCTGGGCGCGTATTGCGCGGGCCTGGTCTCCTTCCACCTGGGGCTTTCGGCCTGGTGGGGCTTCGCCGTGTCCATCCCCTTCGTGGCGGCCACGGCCCTGGTCATGGGCATGATCGTGCTGCGGCTGCGCGGGCCGTACTTCGTGCTGGCCACCCTGGCCCTGGGCGAGATCATGCGCATCACGGCCGAGAACCTCACCGACCTGACCCAGGGCAACCTGGGCATCATGATCCAGCGCACCTGGGTGGAGAAGACCGGCTACTACTACATCGTCCTGCTCATGGCCGCGGCCACCTACACGGTCATCAAGCTCCTGGCCGAGAGCCGCTGGGGCTACTACTTCGTGGCCATCCGCGAGGACCAGGACGCGGCCGAGTCGCTCGGCATCAACACCACGCTCTACAAGACCATCGCCCTCACCGTGAGCGCGGTGCTCACGGGCTTCTCCGGGGCCTTCTACATGAACTACATGGGCTACATCGATCCCCAGGTGGTCTTCTCCCTGGGCGATATCTCGATCCTGACCATCATGGTGGTCATGGTCGGCGGTGTGGCCACCTACTGGGGACCCATCGTGGGCGCGGTGATCATGGTGCTCCTGGCCGAGGTCATCCGTTCCCTGCCGTACATCGGCACGGCCTACCAGACGCTCTTCGGCATCCTCCTCATCGTGATCATCATCTACCTGCCCAACGGGCTGGTGGGTGACCGCGACAAACTCGCCCGCCTGTTCGGGAAGAAAGGAGCGGCGCACTGATGGCTCTCCTCGAAGTGGACAAGATATCGATGTTCTTCGGCGGCCTGGCGGCGCTCTCGAACATCTCCTACTCGGTGGAAAAGGGCGAGATCCTGGCCCTCATCGGTCCCAACGGCGCGGGCAAGACCACGCTCTTCAACGTGGTCAACGGCTTCTACAAGCCCTCGCGCGGCGAGGTCCGCTTCAACGGCCGCAAGATCTCGGGGCTCAAGCCCTACCAGGTCTGCGCCCTGGGCCTGGCCCGCACCTTCCAGGTGGTCAAGCCGCTCCAGCGCATGAGCGTGCTGGACAACGTCATCGCCTCGGCCTTCCTGCGGGCCAAGACCAAGGCCGGAGCCGAGCGCCGGGCCATGGCCATCCTGGAGTTCACCGGGCTCACGGAGGACAAGGACGTCATCTCCAAGGGCCTGCCCCTGGGCAAGCGCAAGCGCCTGGAGATCGCCCGGGCCCTGGCCACGGAGCCGGAGCTCATCCTCCTGGACGAGTCGTTCGCCGGCCTGAACCCGGCCGAGCTGGACGTCTCCATCGAGATCATCAAGGAGATCAAGAAGAAGGGCATCACGATCATGATCATCGAGCACCACATGAAGGTCATCATGTCCATCTCCGACCGCATCGTGGTCCTCAACTACGGCCAGAAGATCGCCGAGGGGTCGCCGGCCGAGATCAGCGCCAATCCCCTCGTGGTCGAGGCCTACCTCGGGGAGGCCGAAGGTGCTTGATATCAAGAACATCAACGTGTTCTACGGCGACGTCCAGGTCATCTGGGACGTCTCCTTCCGGGTCAAGGAAGGGGAGATCGTGGCCCTCATCGGGGCCAACGGCGCGGGCAAATCCACCATCCTGCGGACCATCTCGGGCATCCTGCGCCCGGCCGCGGGCGAGATCGTCTTCGACGGCCGCCCCATCCACACCCTGGACCCGTACCGGCTCATCGACCTGGGCCTGGCCCACTGCCCGGAGGCCCGCCGCCTGTTCGTGGAGATGAGCGTGGAGGAGAACCTGGACATGGGGGCCCTGCGCGGGGCGGCCAAGGCCCAGCGCAAGCAGACCAAGGAGATGATCTACGGCCTCTTCCCCCGGCTCCGGGAGCGCCGCCGCCAGCAGTCCGGCACGCTCTCCGGCGGCGAGCAGCAGATGCTGGCCATCGGCCGGGCGCTCATGTCCCATCCCAAGCTGGTCATGTTCGACGAGCCCTCCCTGGGCCTGGCCCCCATCCTGGTGCGCGACATCTTCGAGATCATCAAGAAGATCCGCGCCGAGGGCCGTACCGTGCTCATCGTGGAGCAGAACGTGCGCCAGACCCTGGCCATAGCGGACCGGGCCTATGTCCTGGAGACGGGCAGGCTCGTCATGGAGGGCGAGGGCCAGGCCATGCTGAACGACCCCCACGTCAAGGCCGCCTATCTCGGCGTCTAATCACGGAGGAGAGACACCATGCTGGTCAAGGACTGGATGACGACATACGTGCACACCGTGGCTCCGGGCGATCCCATCACCGACGCCGTGCTGCTCATGAAGGAGAAGAACGTGCGCCATCTGCCGGTGCTTGACGGCGGCGTGGTGGCTGGCATCCTCTCGGACCGGGACATCAAGGAGTTCGCGCCTTCCAAGGGCACCTCCCTGGACGTTTACGAGCTGAACTACCTCCTGGCCAAGACCACCGTGAGCCAGGTCATGAAGAAGCCGCCCGTGACCATCGCCCCGGACGTGCCCGTGGAAGAGGCGGCCATGCTCCTCTTCGACCGTCGCATCGGCTGCCTGCCGGTGGTGGAGGGCGGCCGCCTGGTGGGCATCATCTCGGACCGCGACATGTACCGCGTGCTTGTGGAGATCACCGGCGCGCGCCAGGGCGGCTCCCGCGTGAGCCTGCCCCTGGAGGACCGTCCCGGCTCCATCAAGGAGGCCACGGACATCGCGCGCAAGCACGGCTTCCGCATCCAGAGCATCATGTCCACCCACGAGAAGGCCTCGCCCAGCCAGCGCTACGTGGTGATCCGCACCTACGGCAACGGCGATTTCGAGGCCATGCGCAAGGAGTTCCTGGAGACCTTCAAGAACGTGCGCATCCGCCAGGCCTAGAACGGTTCCCTCCCGCGGCGGCCGCCGGGCCGCCGCG
>Ga0067045_1002654_pt1 | contig 59111 bp, 55 predicted proteins | sample TerdegcTABiofilm_FD_59184 | JGI IMG/M metagenome (GOLD analysis project Ga0067045, IMG submission 59184) | Combined Assembly of (Gp0054472, Gp0054536) Wastewater bioreactor microbial communities from Singapore -Terephthalate degrading...
CTAGTGATCGTCGATGAAGCCCATCTCATCCCCCCCGACGGCGAAGGGATGTACCGCACCTTTCTGGCCGAGGCGAAGGTCGTGAGCCCGCACCTGCGGGTGGTCGGGCTGACGGCCACGCCGTTTCGGCTGGGGAGTGGGCCGATCTGCCGACCGGACGGGATTCTCAACCATGTCTGCTATGAGGTCGGGGTGAGGGAATTGATCCGCGATGGCTACCTCTGTCCCTTGGTGACGAAGGCCGGTCGCAGTCAGGCGGATTTTGGGCGGCTCCACGTTCGCGGCGGGGAGTTTGTGGCCGACGAGGTGGAAGAGCTGATGGACGACGAACGGTTGGTGATCGCCGCCTGTGCTGAGATCGTGGCCCAGACCCATGATCGGCAGAGCGTGCTGGTGTTTGCGGCCGGGGTGCGGCATGGGCGCCACATCGCCCGTGTCTTGGCCGAACTGTCAGGCCAGGAGGTGGGCTTCCTCGACGGCCAGACACCGGCGGCTGAGCGGGCGGAACTGATCGCACGGTTTCGTCGGGAGTCCCCGAAGACCTTGGTGCCCCAACCGCCCCTCAAATACCTGGTCAACGTCAATGTCCTGACCACGGGCTTTGACGCCCCGAATATCGACTGTGTGGCGATCTTGCGGCCGACGATGTCGCCGGGGCTGTTCTATCAAATGGTTGGGCGATCGTTCCGGCTGCATCCGGGGAAACAGAACGCCTTGGTACTGGACTTCGGCGGCAATGTCCTGCGGCATGGGCCGGTGGATGAACTAAACATTCCCGAAGCGCCCGGGCGCGGCACCGGCCATCCACCGGCGAAAGAGTGCCCGGAGTGCCACGCGGTCATCGCCGCTGGCTATGCCCACTGCCCGGAGTGCGGGTACCAGTTCCCGCCGCCGGAACGACAGAGGCACGAGGCCAAGGCCAGTGAAGCGGGCATCCTGTCGGGCCAGGTGACCGATACCCAGTACGAGGTCTTGGATGTCCGCTACAGCGTCCACAGCAAGCGTGATGCGCCGCCGGACGCCCCCAAGACGATGCGGGTGGATTACCGTGTCACCCAGTTCAGTTGGGTCTCCGAGTGGGTCTGCTTTGAACACAGGGGCTATCCCCGGCAGAAGGCCGAGCAGTGGTGGCGGCGTCGTTCCCCTGATCCGATTCCGGACACGGCCGAGCGGGCCGTCCAGATCGCCGAGGGCGGGGGTCTGGCGATCACACGAACGATTGTCGTGCGCTCCGTGGCCGGTGAGAAGTATGACCGGATCGTGGGCTACACGCTCGGTCCGAAACCGGAACCGGTCCCCGCCGGTGAGCCGGGAGGCGACCTGGACGATGTCCCGTTTTGAGGAGCAAAGGATGAGCCCAGTGGCGGAGTGTTTACCGCTGGGCCTAGTGGATAACCACCGCGACAATCCACGGCTGGTGTTCCGCGAGGATGTGATCGCGGCGATTGCCGCCAACCTGAAGGGCCGGTATTGGCCGAAGCATGCCATCCATGAGCGGCCTGTAGGAGGGCGGTTTCAGCGGGTGGCGGGTTACCACCGGGTGCGGGCGGCCCGCCAGGCGGTCCTGGAACAGATCTGGGCCTGGGTCGAGCCGCTGGACGACGAGACGGCCTTGATGGAGCTGGTGCTAGCGCGGGTGGCTGAGGCCTCTGCCGAGGGGGCAGGCAAGTCGGGCGTGCACCACTGGGAACAGGGGATCCCGGCCAGCGTCCTGCGCAACCACGCCGTCTTCGAAGAGGCCCTACCCGAGATGATCGACCTTCCGGCACACCGTCAGGAGCGGGGATGATCGAGACAGCCCTCCGATACCTTCGTGCGGGTTTGTGCGTGCTGCCGGCCATTCGGGCGGAAAAACGCCCGGCCGTAGCACGCTGGAAGCAGTTCCAACAGGCGCTTCCCGGCGAAGAGCAGCTGAGGACCTGGTGCCGCCGCGGCGACGCCCTCTGCCTGGTCTGCGGGGCCGTTTCCGGCAACCTCGAGATGCTCGACTTCGACCTTGCTGGCCAGGCCTTCGACGCATGGTATGCCCAAGTCCCCCGAACGCTCGCCGATCGGTTGGTCGTCGAGCAGTCCCCCTCGGGTGGCTGGCACGTCATCTATCGCTGCCGGGAACCGGTGTGCGGAAACCTCAAGCTGGCCCAGCGGGTGGAAATGGTCGGCGGCCCCGAGGAGGTGACAATTGCCGGGAAGACCTACAAGCCACGGCAGGACGACCAGGGTCGCTGGCAGGTCGTCCTGACGATGATCGAGACGCGGGGAGAAGGGGGTCTCTTCCTCTGTGCCCCGACACCGGGTTATGAACTTGTCCAAGGCGACTTGGTTGATCTGCCGGTCCTTTCGGCCGAGGAGCGGGAAACGCTCTTGGAAGCGGCCTGGGCACTCAACGAGTTCTGGCCGACCCCGGTCGGGAGCAGTGCGGGTAGAGCGGACCCCAACGGCCGACCGGGTGACGACTTCAACCGGCGGGGCGATATAAGGGCGGTTCTGACCCGCCACGGCTGGACGTTGGCCAAGCCAGCGGGGAGCGACGGCAACGAGCACTGGCGGCGGCCGGGTAAGACCTCGGGGACCTCGGCCACGCTCAAAGACGGTGTGTTCTATGTCTTCTCCAGCAGTGCCGCACCGCTGGAACCCAACCAGGCCTATTCGCCCTTTGGGCTTTACACCCTCCTCGAACACGGTGGCGATTACGTGGCGGCGGCCGCGGCCTTGCGGGCCCAGGGCTTTGGGGACCAGGGTGTGAACCTGCCAGTGGTGGACCTCTCAGGCCTGCTCGGCTCGGACGAACCGCCGCCTCCCAGCGAAGCGGCCATCCCCGACCCAGGGCCTTTACCCGAAGAGCTGTTGCGCGTCCCCGGCTTCGTCGGCCAGGTCATGGAGTTCTGTCTCAGTGCCGCCAGGTATCCGAATCTCCCCTTGGCCTTCTGCGGGGCGATGGCCTTGCAGTCGTTCTTGGCCAGCCGTAAGGTCCGTGAGCCGGGCGGCTTGCGGCCGAACTTGTACCTGCTGGCCTTGGCCGGAAGCGGCACCGGCAAGGCCTATCCCCGCAAGATCAACGCCTATGTGCTGGGCCGCATCGGTCTCGGGGGCATGATCGGCAACCAGATTGCCAGTGGTCAAGGCCTGGAAGACGAGATGCTCGTCCATCGCAAGATGCTCTATCAGACCGACGAAGTGGACCACCTGTTGCGCTGCATCGCTGCGCCGAAGGAATCGTACTCCAGCATGCTTCTGGCCATGTTGCTTCAGCTCTACACCGAGGCTGATGAGGTCCACGTGGCCCGCGCCCGGGCCCGTGACCGCCACCGCAAGCCCGAGCCACGCGGGGAGATCGATCAGCCCGGGCTGGTGATTTTCGGCACCGCGACCCCAGACTGTTTTTTCGAGGCCCTCAGCCCGCAGCTTTTGACCAACGGCCTGTTTTCGCGGGCCATCGTGCTGGATGCCCAAGAGCGAGGACAGAAACAGCGGACGCGGGACGTGAGTGAAATCCCAGAACAGATTCTGCAGACGGCCGCCTGGTGGCGCGACTACAACCCAGCCCCGCCTGATCCTGTCACCGGTCGACGGCCAAACCTCGACGATGAGCACCCCACGCCCGCCGTGGTCCCCTACACCGAGGAGGGATACGTCGTGCTCGACACCTTCGCCACGGCGGCGGATCAGGCCTACGACGCGGCCACCCGCCGGGGGAACCGCGTGGAGGCCATCCTCTGGACCAGGGCCTGCGAGAACGCCACCCGCCTGGCCCTCAATTACGCCGTCAGCCGGGACCGGTTCGCACCGCTGATCGACCACGAGGTGGCCACCTGGGCGGTGCGATTCGTGGAACACCTCGTCCGCCGGATGCTGTTTCTGGCCAGCACCCATGTGGCCGAGAATCCGTTCCATGCCGAATGCCTGAAGTTGTTGCGTAAGCTCCGCGAGGCGGGCGGCCAGATGGCCCGCCGTGAACTCATGCGGCTGATGCACTGCAAGGCCGCCGACTTCGATCAGATCATCGGCACCCTGGTCCAGCAGGGAGACATCCAGCTCGTGGAGGTGCCGACGCGAACCAAACCTGCCCTGGGCTATCGCCTGACATGACGACCTCACCATCGTATCCGTCACAAATCCGTCGCAATCCGTCACAAAGTTGTGACGGATCTCAATTTGACCTGGCAAGGTAGAGAAGATGGTTAAAAACACCAATTCGAATCCGTCACAATCCGTCACAAATCCGTCACAGCCCGTTTGTGACGGATTTCTGCGCCGTAAAGCTAATAATAATAAGCACTTACTCTTCTCTCTCTTTTTTTGTCACATAGATCCACCCACCCCCGCAGGCGCGCACGTACGCGTGTCTATATGGGCTTGTGACGGATCCGGCTGTGACGGATTTGCCTTCCCCCCCGTTCGATGGGTCCTACCTGATAATCTGGGCAAGCTAGGGGGGCGGGAACGGTCACCAAACCGCGTTGAGTTTGTTTTTCTGGTCCGAACTTGGAAGGAGTCTTGAAACATGAAGATTGAGCTATGGGACCTGGGTCGGATCCGGCCCTACGAGAACAATCCCCGCATCAACGACCAGGCCGTGGAGGCTGTGGTCACCTCCATCCGCCAATTCGGCTTCCGCCAGCCGATTGTGGTCGATACCAATGGCGTGATCATTGTCGGTCACACTCGCTACAAGGCGGCTCAGAAGCTGGGTCTGGCCAAGGTCCCCGTCCATGTCGCCAAAGACCTCTCCCCCGAGCAGGCCAAGGCCTACCGGATCGCCGACAACAAGACGGCCGAACTGGCCGAGTGGAATTATGAATTGTTGCCGATTGAACTCTCGGAACTGGCCGGGATGGATTACGACCTGAATCTCTTAGGTTTTTCGTCGGAGGAGTTGGCCAAGCTGCTTGACCCCGGGGTCCAAGAGGGTCTCTGCGATCCTGACGAGGTCCCGGAACCGCCCGATGAACCGATCACCCGGCCCGGCGACCTCTGGATCCTCGGTGAGCATCGCCTCCTCTGTGGGGACTCCGGCAAGACGGAGGATGTGGACCGGCTGCTGGATGGAAATCCCGTGCACCTTGTGAACACCGATCCGCCTTACAACGTGCGGGGTGGAGCCCCGCAGCAACAATGCCATCGCCGCAGGTCTCAGTTCCTTCCCCTCATCCGAGGCCATGCAGGAACGGCATCACCAGGCCCTGGACCTGGCCCGACATCCAGAGAAGGCCAAGCCCACCCATCGCAAGCTGCGGGCCAAAGACCGGCCACTGGAAAACGACTTTGTCTCCGACGAGGAGTTCGAGCGGCTCCTCCATGCCTGGTTCGGCCAGATGGCGAGGGTCTTGCTCCCTGGCCATACGGCCTACATCTGGGGCGGCTATGCCAACTGTGCCAACTACCCGCCGGTGTTGAAGGCGGTGGGCTTGTATTTCTCTCAGGCCATCATCTGGGTCAAGGAGCATCCCGTGCTAACAAGAAAAGACTTCATGGGCAACCATGAATGGTGTTTCTACTGCTGGAAAGAAGGGGCCGGGCACCGCTTCTTCGGGCCGAACAACGTGACCGACGTCTGGTCGGTCAAGAAGGTCAATCCCCAGAACATGGTCCACCTTTGCCTCCATCCGGAGGCCCTCGTCCTGACGGACGCCGGCTACCGGCCGATTCAGTCCCTTGGGATAGGCGACCGCGTGTTCTCTGGCGACGGCACCTTTCATCGTGTGGAGCATGTCTCGTCTCACCCCTACACGTCGGAGCACCTGTATCGAATCACGGCCAAGGGTGGCAACCTAACGACCATGGCGTCGGACAACCACCCGTTTCTCATCTGGCGTCCGGCACGCCGCGGCCGGAGCATCCTGGGCGGCGAGGTGGGTTGGGTGCGGGCCGACGAACTAAAGGCTGGCGACTACACGATGACCCCCGTGCTTGCCAGTCAAGGCCCCGACCCATTCCCCGAGCTGGATGAAGACTTCTGGTTCTTGTTCGGCTTGTACCTCGCCCAGGGACATCTTCAGACCGCTGGCCATGGTGATCATCGCTACCCCGTCTTCTCCATCCATAAGCGACGGCAGGACTTGGCGGAACGGATCCACAAGCGGTGGCCCCGTGCCAGCGAGTACGATCCGAACGACTACGGGCAGCGGCCCTCCAGCGGGATGGTGGTGATGGCCTTCGACGCCGAGGCCGGGGAGCGGTTCGAGACCCTGGGGGGCCGTCATGCCCACGCCAAGCGGATGGCAGCGGAAGTCTTTTCCCTGCCATACCAGAAGCGTAGCGCCATCCTGCACGGCTGGCTGAACGGAGACGGGTGTAAGGTCCACGACCGCACGTATTGGCAGGGGAACACGGTATCCCCCGACCTCGCCGCCCAGCTGGCCTTGCTGGCCGAATCGGTGGGTTACCGGGCGAACATCTATGCCTACGCACCCCCGGCCGAGCTGGGCGGAATCAGCGGCCGTCCATTTCAAAGTCGGCGACGCGTGTACAACCTGTACTTCTACCAACGAACCTGCCTGGCCAAACGGGGCAGCCCAACCTCAATGGAATACGACGGTCGGGAGTACTCGCTGCGGTGCATCAAGAGCGTGGAACAGGTGCCCTACACCGGAACGGTCTGGAATCTGAGCGTCGAGGGCCACCCGTCGTTTCAGACGGCTGTGGGTCTATCGCACAATACCGAAAAACCGGTCGAGCTGGCGGTGCGGGCCATCCAGTACTCGTCGCTCCCCGGCGAGAACGTCCTCGACCTCTTCGGTGGGAGCGGTTCGACGCTGATTGCCGCCCAGCAGACGGGACGACGGGCGTTTCTCATGGAACTCGACCCGCTGTACTGCGATGTGATTGTCAAACGCTACGAGAGCTTCAGTGGGACCAAGGCCGAGCGGATCTCGGCTGGCGAGGAGGCCGCCCGATGATTTATCTGGCCAGTCCTTACTCACACCCCGATCCGGCCGTACGTCAGGATCGCTTTGAGAAAGTCTGCCATGCGGCGGCGGCACTCATCCGGCGGGGCCATGTGGTCTTCTCGCCGATTGCCCATAGCCACGGGATGGCCCGGCTGGGACTGCCGACCGACTGGTCATTCTGGGAGACCCAGGATCGCTGGTTCCTCTCTGTCTGCGCGGAACTGTGGGTTTTGACCCTCGATGGCTGGCAAGAGAGCCGGGGTGTCCAGGCCGAGATCACCATCGCCCAGTCACTGGGGAAACCGCTCCGCTTGCTGAGCGGAAGGAGGCCGTCGGAACCGGAGGTGATGATATTCGACTACAGAAGGACCCAAGAGGGCTAGGAAAGGACCAAGAGTTCCTTATGACCCACGATACCCCCTGGAAAGGCCAGCAGGCTGGCGCGGTCGTCGGCCACCTCCAAGACCCGCCCCGGCAGCCCCTGCGGCAGACTGGCGAAGTAGACCCCGGCCCGGGTCTGGGCCACGCAGAGGGGATTCCCCCGTCGCACCACCAGCAGCCGCACCGGATTCCGCCAGAGACCCAGCAAGGCCAGGGGGCCTTCCACTTGATTGACCACCCAGGCCACCCGTTTCAAGAGGCTCCCCGGAGAGCGGATCATGAGCAGTCCCAGGACCTCACTGTCACATTGGGTCTTGAGAGGCAAGCGATAGCGGCGGACGAGGAGTTCGTAGTTGCGGACCACGCCGTTGTGGACCAGCCAGCCGCGTCCCGCCGGGTGGGGATGGTTGTTGCGATTGTCTTGCGGGTCCCCGTGGGTGGCCCAGCGGCAATGGCCGATCACGGCCACGGCGCGGCGGCAGCAATGCAACTCCTCCAGATGGGCCGTAGCCGCCCCGGGCCGCTTGAAGGTGTGCATCTTCCCCCGCTCATCGATCCAGGCCAACCCGAAGGCGTGCCGCCCGCGGGTCTCCGTCTGGGCGGCGATGGTCTGCAAGGCGGCCACATCGGGGCCCCGTCCCTCGGTACTCAAAAAGCCAAAGATCCCACACATGCTGTTCTTCTCTCCCTTGGGGGTTCTCGTTCACTCGTTGACGGGGACGCTCATGATCCGCCCGCTGGCCTGGTTGTAGGAGAGGTAGGCGAATCCGATCCCGGCGGCCTCAAGCCGCTCGGCGTCGCCGCGGGCCAGCGTCAGGTAGGCGACCCGTCGGCCCCCATCCACGCCGATCATGATCGCGCAGATCGTGGCGGGATTCTTGCGAGCTTGGATCGCCTCTCGGGCGTTGGTATGTTCCCTGGCGTTGATGGTTTCGTTGCCGAAGGTGAATTCGTTGGCGTTCATCGTGGCGTCTCCCTTGTGCTAGAATCCGATGTTCGTTTGTACATCACCCATCAAGCCATCAAAACGAGAAAACATCAAGGCGAGTTCCCGCGGCGAAAAGCAGATTTTTTTCGGGCCAGTCTTCAATCGGCGGCGAGGGGACGTGAGCCGGGATTCCCGATTTCTTGGGCGAGGTTGGTCCGTGTTTGGCTCGGCCTCGCTTGGCGGAGTGAATCCCGTTGCGACGGCCCCCGGCCCGCAGGGCGGCCAAATCGGGGCCTATGCCATCTCGTCGTACTTTTTGGCCAGGCGGCGGAACTCGGCCTTGATCGCATCCTGGGGGATGGCCTCCGAAATCCATCCGTATTGCTTCCCCTTGTGGATCCGGGCGTAGCCCTTCCCCCAGGCCAGGTAGCCGAGGAGGCGTTCCGTCTCGCTCTGGCCCGGCCCGGCCTTCTTCCAACCCCCGCTCGGATCCTTGGGGTTCCAGGTCGGCATCCGCTTGCTGGTGAGGGCCCGCTCGACCAACCCCAGGCAGACCTGGATCCACCCGACGATCTTGGTGGCGTTGAGCGATCCGGAGAAGACCCGGAATTCGACCGTCCGCTTCGATCCGTAGGTGAGGTTCGTGATGTTCAAGGCATGGTAGCGGTTCCGATCCAGGGCGGGTTTGGCGTCTTTCTCGTTGCCGTATTTGCGGATCCCGGCGCAGTACCGACAGCGCTCGCGACTCTTGGTTCCCGTGATGGCGTAGAGGCCCTTTTCCAGGTAGGCCACAATCGTGATCAACCTGGCGAGTGCCTCGCTCGACCACTCGGGGTTCCAACCAATGTGGATGTGGACCCCGCAAGAGGCGTTGACCCGATGGCCCTTGGCGACCAGGATCTCGACGACCTGGATCACCTGGCGGATCCCCTCGTCGCCCTTGAGAATCGGGCTGACGATCTCGCATCTGTAGCCGCCGGCCGAGTTGTCGATGGAGCCGTCCTGCTCGGCCTTCCAACCGCGGGGGAGGTAGGGGACCTGGATCCCGTGGCGATAGGAGCCGATTCGCAGGCCGTCGTTCTCCACGGCGCTGGGCGGGGCGATGGTTTCGATCTCGATTCCGAAGGTCAATTCGTTGGCGTTCATGGTTGCGTCTCCCTCGTTCGTGTGATGTTCTTTCGTACATCACACATCAAGCCATGAACGCCGCAAAACATCAAGTCGATTTCCTGTGGCGAAAAGGAGATTTTTGAGGATGAGGCAGGTGGGACTGACAAAAACCCCGAGCGATCAGCCCGGGGTCTTAGAGATGCACGCTCGATTTAAGATCATGAGCTTAGGCCTCTTCGAACCGACCCCGCTCGACCTTGCGGAAGCGGGCCTCGGTGCCCTTGGCGGCGATCTCGCGGAGGATCGCGGCGTAGAGGGTCCGGTCGGGGGTCTTTCCACCAGGCGAGGTCCAGTAGCCCTTGGCCTCGGCAAGGGCCAGGATCTCCTTGACCGTCATCGGCCGGCCTGCCTCGCGGAGGATGCGGCAGGCGGCCTCCAGGACACTGAGCCGTTTGGCCTTACCATCGGGGCCACGCGTCGGCGGGATGGCGGTTGCAACTTCGGGATTGTGTTGGGGCGTCGAGTTCTCTTTCTCCGCAGCCGCTGGACTTTCGGCCGCAGCACGTCTTTGCCTCGCCGGGACGCCGACATCGCCGGTCGGATGGGAGGCACCTGCCTCACATCGCAGCCGCCGGGCGGACTTGATCCGGACCCGCCTCCCGGTGCTCAGGTTGGTCCCTTCCCAACCACCACGAGGGTTCGCGCTGTCGATCCGCACCCGCACCAGCCGCTCCGAGACCTTGACCAGATAGACCTTCCCAATTTGCACTTCGTTCTGTCGCATCAGATGGCTCCTTGTTGTTTGAGGAGGGTTACCAGATTGCTGTTTCCATCACCCATCAAGCCATGAGCGCCAGAGAACATCAAGCGGAAACCCCTCCCCGATGGAGCGGATTTCGGGAATACTTTTAAGAGGAGACGGAGTAGCGGATGACGGAGAGAACATCACATGGACGGCCGGCGGGTCCGCTCAATCCCCAGGCCTTACGGCCGGAGGATCTGGCCCGCCTCTTGTCCGCCGCCGGACCCAGACAGGTTACCCTCGAGATGCTCCAGGCTGATATCGCATCGGGGGCCCCCACCAATCCCAACGGGACGATGAACCTGGTCCACTACGTGGCCTGGCTGGTCAAGGAGATGGGCCGTGGCGATTGACCCCAGGCGACTCCGCCCCAGCGAACTCTGTCGGCTTATCAATTCCACACCGCTGGGTTCGGTGATCGATGAGCGGCAGTTGCTTCGTCACCGCACACGGGCCGGCTTCCGCATCGGCGATGAGCGGCATGTCGATCTATTCCGCTATGCCAACTGGCTGGTGGAACTGAGGCATACGCCCAGGTCTCAGCCGGAGGGCGACCCCTATGAGAAGCTCAAAGAGCGGGCCGCCGCCCGCAATAAGGCCCTCTCCCTGGCCGGACGGGATATCGGCGAACTGCCACCGGTGATGAACCCCGAGCGGAAACAGCAGGCCGCTTTGGAATTTCGTTTCTTCTGCGAGCAGTACTTCCCGCTGACCTTCCATCTCCCCTGGTCGGATGATCACCTCAAGGTCATGGCCAAGATCGAGCAGGCCGTCCTGCGGGGTGGCCTGTTTGCCATGGCCATGCCCCGGGGGGCGGGGAAGAGTTCCATTGCGGAGACGGCCTGTCTTTGGGCTGTGCTCTACGGCCATCGGGAGTTCGTCTGCCTGATCGGCTCCGATGAAGGCCATGCCCTGGAGATGCTCGATTCGATCAAGATGGAACTGGAAAGCAACGAGCGGCTGCTTGAGGATTTTCCCGAGGTGGTCTATCCCATCCGCTCTCTGGAAGGGATTGCCAACCGCTGTGCCGGACAGCTTTACCAGGGACAGCGGACGCATATCGTCTGGACCAACAAGGAGATCGTCCTGCCAACAGTGGCAAACAGTCCGGCCTCGGGGGCGATCATCAAGGTGGCAGGTCTCACGGGGCGGATCCGGGGGATGAAGTTCAAGCGGGCTGACGGAAAGACGGTCCGCCCCAGCCTGGTGGTTCTGGATGACCCGCAGACCGACGAGTCGGCCCGTTCGCCGAACCAGTGCGCTGTGCGGGAGAGCATCCTGGCGGGGGCCATCTTAGGCCTGGCCGGGCCGGGGAAGAAGATCAGCGGGATCATGCCCTGCACTGTGATCCGTCCCGGGGATATGGCCGACAACATCCTCAATCGGGAGAAACACCCGGAGTGGAACGGCGAGCGGACGAAACTGGTTTATCGCTTTCCGACCAACGAACGACTTTGGCAAACCTACGCCGAACTGCGGGCCGAGAGTTTTCGCCGGGGTGGGCGAGGGGAAGAGGCCACCGAATTCTATCGGGTTAACCGTGAGGCGATGGACGAGGGGGCGATGGTGGCCTGGCCCCAGCGCTACAACCCCGATGAACTGTCGGCCATCCAGCACGCCATGAACTTGAAGCTCCAGGATGAGCGGGCCTTCTGGGCGGAGTACCAGAACGAGCCGATGCCGGAAGAGACGGAGCAGAACGTCATCCTGTCGGCGGACCAGATCGCCGCCAAGCTCAACCACCTGCCACGGGGACAGGTCCCCTTAAACGCCAACCACCTGACGATGTTCATCGATGTTCAGCAGAATCTCTTGTACTTTGTCGTGGCGGCCTGGGGAGAGGATTTCACCGGGTGTGTCATCGATTACGGAACCTTTCCAGAGCAGAAGAGGCCATACTTCACCTTGCGGGATGCACGACCAACCTTAGCCGATATCACCAAGGCCAGTGGTCTGGAAGGGGCGATCTATGCCGGGTTGGAGCAATTAACACAGCGCTATCTGGGACGAGAATTTCCCCGAGAAGATGGGGCCTATCTGCGGATTGAGCGGTGTCTGGTGGACGCCAACTGGGGGCAATCGACAGATGTGGTCTATCAGTTCTGTCGCCAGTCGCCGCATGCGGCGGTGCTGATGCCCAGCCATGGGCGGTTTGTGGGGGCCTCCAGTCGGCCGCTCCATGACTACCATCCGCGGCCTGGTGACCGGGTGGGATTGAACTGGCGAATCCCCGTGCTCCAGGGTCGCCGGGCGGTTCGGTATGTGATCTACGATACGAACTACTGGAAGTCCTTTGTCCACGCCCGGCTGGCCGTGACGATGGGGGATCGGGGATGTCTCAGCCTGTTCGGAGATCGACCTGATCAGCATCGGCTCTTGGCTGAGCATCTCACCTCGGAATCCTGTGTCCCGACGACGGCCCGCGGGAGGACCGTCGATGAGTGGAAGTTACGTATGCCAGGGTTGGACAATCACTGGTTCGACTGCCTGGTGGGCTGCGCTGTGGCCGCCTCGATCCAGGGGGTGAGCCTACCGGGTTTATCCGCCACCCCGGGCCGGGATCACCGGCGGGTCAGTTTCGCAGAACTTCAACGGAGGCGTCGTCAGCGTCATGGATAATCCCTTCCCAACCCCAGTCCCCAGGTCCTCCAGTCCCCCTCGGGGGATCCCCTGTCCGCGGTGCGGATGCTGCCACTTCCGCACGACCCATACCGAGCCTTTGCCAAGCGGTCGCATCCGCCGCCGGAAGGTCTGCCGCCACTGCGGCCGACGGATGGTGACCTACGAGATCCCGCCGCGAGAGGTTGGAATGGATCGCTAGATGTAGCGTGATTTCGAATTTTTTGGCCAAACGCCCGACAGATCGCCTTGAGTTGGCATATGTAACAGATAGGTGGTCGTGATCACCATCGTCACCCGGGTTGCGACCGGGTGAGTTCCCATCGGGATCTTGGTTCGGAGACAAAAGAGGTGAGCGAGACCCTCACAGACAATATCCGCCAGAATGCCCAGGGGCCGGCCAAAGTCGCCGGTGAGGCGGGCAGTGTCGAGCAGCACCGACTCTCGGAGCAGATCGTGGCCGACCGCTACCTGCTCAGCAAGGAGGCGGCCAAGCAGCCGAGGCGCGGTCTCCGTTTCAATAAGCTCGTCCCACCGGGGGTGAGCTGAGGTGTGGGCCTGGATGCGGCATCTCTGGCCAGGGAAGGGCACCCCTGCCCGGCGGGTCCCGCTCCCCTTGCGGGCCCGTTACGACGCGGCCATGACCAATGAGGACAACCGCCGCCATTGGGCGGCCGCCGATGGTCTGTCGGCCCGGGCGGCCAACAGCCCGGAGGTCCGCCGCATCCTGCGGAACCGGGCCCGCTACGAGGTGGCCAACAACAGCTACGCCCGGGGCATCGTCCTGACCCTGGCCAACGACCTGATCGGGAGCGGCCCCAGGCTCCAGATGCTCACGGCCAACCCTGAGGCCAACCGGCGGATTGAACAGGAGTTTTCCCGCTGGGCCAAGGCCGTGAATCTGGCCGAGAAGCTCCGCACGATGCGGATGGCCCGGGCCCAGGACGGCGAGGCCTTCGCCATCCTCACGAGCAACCCCCTCTTGCCCACCCCGGTCAAACTCGATCTGCGGCTGGTGGAAGCCGACCAGGTGACCACCCCGACCTGGCAGGGGCTTGAGCCGAATGCGGTGGACGGGATCGTCTTTGACGCCTTCGGTAACCCACGGGAGTACCACGTGTTGCGACATCATCCGGGGGATGGGCTGTTGGCCCTGGGTCTCCACTACGACCGCGTGCCGGCCGAGTCGATGATTCACTGGTTCCGCATGGACCGTCCTGGTCAGGTGCGGGGCATTCCCGACATCATGCCGGCCTTGCCCTTGTTTGCCCAGTTGCGGCGGTTCACCCTGGCGGTGATCGCCGCCGCCGAGACGGCGGCCGACTTCGCCGGTATCCTCTACACCGATGCCCCGCCGGGGGGCGAGGCCGACGCAGCCGAGCCGTTCGAGCCGATTGAGCTGGAAAGTCGGGCCCTGGTGACGATGCCCGGCGGCTGGAAGATGAGCCAGCTCCAGGCCGAACAGCCCGCCACCACTTATGCCGAGTTCAAGCGGGAGATCCTCAACGAGATCGCCCGCTGCCTGAACATGCCCTTCAACATCGCGGCCGGTAATTCCAGTGGCTACAACTACGCCTCGGGCCGGCTGGACCACCAGACCTACTACAAGAGCCTGCGGGTGGAACAGGCCCACCTGGAGGCCGTGGTGCTCGATCGCCTGCTGGCGGCCTGGCTGGACGAGGCGGTGCTCATCTCGCAGTTCTGGCCGGAGCGTTCGGGGCCGTTTGCCGACTGGCCGCACCAGTGGTTCTGGGACGGGCAGGAGCATGTGGACCCGGCCAAGGAGGCCACAGCCCAGGCCACTCGCCTGGCCAGCCACACGACAACCTTGGCCTACGAGTACGCCCGCCAGGGCCGCGATTGGGAGGATGCCTTACGCCAGCGGGCCAAAGAGCTGGCCTTGATGCGGGCACTGGGGCTGGATGCCGCCCAGGCCGTGCCGGGGCCGGCCTCAAGTGACCAGCACACGGACGAGGACGACGAAGAGGAGGAGGTGACGAATGCCGCTACCGCAGCGTAAACCAGGGGAGTCGCACGAGGCGTTCATCGAGCGGTGCATGGCCGATCCAGTCATGGTCCAGGAGTTTCCCGACGCAGCCCAGCGCCGGGCCGTCTGTGAAGGCCAGGCAGGGGTCCGCACCGAGACCTATCTCAATCTGGTGTGCGAACCGGGCAGCATCACGATCGAGGCCGCCGATCCACCGGCCGAAAGTGACAAGCCGAAGTTGCCCCGCTTCTCGATGGTGGCCTACACGGGCGGGGCCATGCGGATCGCCGGCTGGCGCTATCCGGTGGTGGTCGATCTGGCCGGATTGGCCATCCCCTCGCAGAGCCGTCCCATCCGCTTCGGCCACGATATGGCAAGCGGGGTCGGGCATACCGACGCGATCCGGATCGAACACGGGCGCCTCGTGGCCACCGGCGTGGTCTCCCGCGACACGGCGGCGGCGAAGGAAATCGTCGCCAGTGCCCGCAACGGCTTCCCCTGGCAGGCCTCGATCGGGGCGGCCGTCGAGGAGTTCGAGTTCGTCAAGGAGAACCAGAAGGTCCTGGTCAACGGTCGCCAGTTCGCCGGGCCGGTGAATGTCGTCCGCAGGGCCACCCTCGGTGAAATCAGTTTCGTGGACCTGGGGGCCGATGGGGCCACCACGGCCCAGATCAACGCGATCGGTCAAGAAGCAAGCAAGGAGGAGAACCTGACGATGGAACATCGTTCCCACACCCAGCAGCCCGAACCCCAGCCGACGGACGCTCCGCTGCAAGCCGGGGAGCCAACCAACGCACCCGTCGCAGGAGATGCTTCCGCTCCGGCCTCCAATTCCACCCCGGACCCGCAAACCGCCGAGGCGGCCCGCATCCTGGCCATCCGCATGGTCTGCGGGGGGAAGCACCCCGCGATCGAAAGCCAGGCCGTCCAGGAGAAGTGGGACGTCAACCGAACGGCCCTGGCGGTCTTGCGCGATCAGCGGCCCAAGGCCCCGGCCGTCCACGTCTCCACCCCCGAGGCCGTCACGGGACGGCTGCTCGAGGCGGCCTGCATGCTCACCGCCAAGGCCGCCAACCTGGAGAACCTCTTCGACGAGCCGACCCTGGAGGCGGCCACGCGACGGTTCCGGGGTGGCATCGGGCTGCAGGAGCTGCTCCTCGAGGCCGCCTGGGCCAACGGTTATTGCGGTCGCAACTTCCGCGATGCCCGCAGCGTGCTCCGCCTCGCCTTCCATCCCGAACTGGAGGCCGGCTTCTCGACGATCGATATCGGCGGGATCCTCTCCAATGTGGCCAACAAGTTCCTCCTCGACGGCTTCTTCTCCGTCGAGCGGACCTGGCGGAATATCTCGGCGACCCGCAACGTCTCCGACTTCAAGACGGTCACCAGTTATCGCCTCATCGGAACCGACCAGTACGAACAGGTCTCACCGGGCGGGGAGTTGAAACACGGGACCCTCGGTGAGGAAACCTACACCAACAAGGCCGAGACCTACGGCCTGATGCTGACCATCGACCGGCGGGACATCATCAACGACGACCTGGGGGCGATCACCACGGTTCCCCGCAAACTCGGCCGTGGTTCGGGCCTCAAGATCAACGATGTCTTCTGGAACACCTTCCTCGCCAACAGCGGTTTCTTCACGGTGGGGCACAAAAACTACCTGGAAGGGACCGACACGGCCCTTTCCATCGACGGCCTGACCAAGGCTGAGGTGGCCTTCATGGACCAGGTCGATTCGGACGGCAAGCCGATCGGCATCATGCCAGCGATCCTCTTGGTCCCCACGGCCCTCTCGGCTGTCGGGTCACAGCTCTACAAGTCGATGGAACTGCGCGACACGACCAGCAACAGGACCTACCCAGTGGCCAACCCACACCAGGGTAAGTTCCGCGTGGAGGTCAGCCGCTACCTCTCCAACGCCGCCTTCACGGGCAGTTCCAGCAAGGCCTGGTACCTCTTGGCCGACCCCAATGACCTGCCGGTGATCGAAGTCGCCTTCCTCAATGGCCAGGAAAGCCCGACCATCGAGACGGCCGAGGCCGACTTCGCCGTGCTGGGGATTCGGATGCGGGGCTATCACGACTTCGGCGTCGCCCTCCAAGACCCGCGGGGCGGCGTCAAGATGAAGGGCGAGGCCTGATTGTAACCCGTGAGTAAACACTAACAGCGACTATCCAATGGAGGACCAGAAATGACGACCTACGCAACCTTCATGCAGGACGGCCACAGCATCGACTACACCCCGTCGAGCGACGTGCTTAGCGGGGATGTGATCGTGCTGGGGAGTCTGATCGGGATCGCCACCCGGCCCATCCCAGCCAACACGATGGGGGCGTTGGCGATCACTGGCGTTTTTCGGATCGCAAAGCTCAGCACTGATGAGGTGACGACCGGGGCCGTCCTCTACTGGGACGACACCAACAAGTATGTCACCCTTAATGCCTCCGGTACCACCCGGATCGGCTTGGCCGTGGCGGACTCCCCCTCCGGGCAGGCCAGCGCCGACGTGCTGATCAATAGCTGAGAAACGGGAACCGTCCGATGGATGCACTCCTCACTTCTGGAGTTGACACGCTCCTCGCCACGATCCGCCAGCTGGGAAGCAGTGTTACCTACTGGCGGGCGAGTCAGTCGATCAGTGTGCGGGCATCCACCAGCAAGACCCGCTTTGAGGTGGACGACGGTTATGGCGGGACAAGGGTGGTTTGGACCGATATGACCTTCCTTGTCCCCGCCGCCGACCTGGTGATTGACAGTCAACAGATCACACCCCAGCGGCACGACATCATCGAGCTGGCAAACGGACGCCGTTACGAGGTCCTGGCCCCCGCCGGCCAAAACGAGTGGGAATATGTGGATCCATTTGAGAAGATCGTGCGGATTCACGCGATGGCTATTAGCTAGGAGAGATTTATGGAACGGTTGCGCATTATAGACCTGCTCGCCATCGTGCGGGCCATAAGGGACACCGCCCAGCTCATCGCGCCAGAGATGTTTCCGAACATCAACGACCCGGCCAGCCTCTACCGCTGGGGCCATGCCGTCCTGTCCGCCTGTGCCAAGGCGGTTACCCTTACCCCGACCAAGGTCGATGACGCGATTGTGGCCTGGCTTCTCGCGCATCCCTTTGCCAGTGAAGAGGCCTTCCGACCGTACTATCAGTTCTTCAAGGTGGTCATCGAGGCTGTCACCAGTGGCCGGTCCGACACCGAAACCGCTCAACTCGTCGCCGCCACGCTGCCGCCGCGGGATATTGAGACGCTGCTTCCCGCCACAGCCCCGATGGAAGGATCGCCGATTGATAAGGTGATTCTCCTTGTGCGGCTTATCCGGTTGGTTATCGACCTCTTTGGGCCAGCGGTAACACAACAAGCAATCATGGAGTGAATATACCGATGCATGCCCGCAACCTTCGCACGTTCACCATCGCAAGTCTCGGGATGCTGGCTGTTGTCTGGGCCCAACTCAGCGGATGCACGACCAGGTTTGCCCTGGGGGACGGTCCCCAACTGGCCCAGCGTGTCCCTTTCACGGTCCCCCTGGCAGACGGACAAACGGGGACGGGCGTGATGCTCGACGCAAAACAACTCCTGGTGGCTGCGCCCGGACAACCGCCGGTGTTGACGTTCTTCGAAGTGACTCCGCTTTCGCCGACGCCTCCTGTCCCGCCTACTCCAGAACCATTACCGCCCAAACCGGAACCGCCGCCCCCTATTCCTGTCCCTCCGGGACCCGGCGCCCTCGATCTGTTGTGGATCGAGGAAACGGCAGCAAGGACGCCGCAGCAGGCCAAGGCCCTCACGGACCGCGCCCTTCGTGAGGCCTTGGCCGCCGCCGGGTGGTCACTGCGGGTGGTGGACCAGGACATCACCGATGAAACGGGCCAAACCCCGCCGGAATTGGCCCCGTCAATTGCCGCCGCCAAACAGGCCGGCATGCCCTATCTCATAGTGCGCTCCGCCGATGGAGCTGAAGTCTACGCCGGAAAGGCCCCGCCGGACTTGGCGGCCTTCCAGGCCTTACTTAAGCGACTGGGGCTTCGGATCAATGAGCAAGCCAATCCCCGCCAAGATCATGCGACAGAACAAGCGACGGACCAAACCCCGCCCCAGGCAGAAAAGAACACCTGCCCAACCGGCCAGTGCCCAAGCGGAAACAACACCGGCCAGCGGGTCTATCTCTTCCGCCGACGGTAAGGCTAATAAGTAGAACATTATTATTGGGACAATAGATGCAGAGTAAAAGCCATGATTGTCTATGACCTGTATATCCGGGAAGGGAACCGCCAGTATCACCTGGGCTGTCTCCCCAGGCGGGCCGAGGTGGGAAGCCTCTTTCCCACCTTGGAGAGCCGCCCCGAAACGCCGCTCATTCCCCGGGAGAAGTGGCAACCCATTGACTTTCGCCACCTTGTGCCGAAGATTCTGGACCAAGATGGAACCAACGCCTGCAATGCCTTCGCCGCCGTGCAGGCCTTGCATGTCATTCGGGCCGAGGCGGGGCTGCCCTTTGTGGAACTTTCGCCGGGGAATCTCTACGGGCAGATCAACGGTGGGGCGGACCGCGGATCCCTCCTTGGCGACGCGGTGCGGGCCTTGGCCGATAGCGGTGTATGTAAGGCCGACACCGTCTCGCCGCTCCAGTGGCGACGCAGCCGCTGGCCCAACGCCTGGCGCGAGGAGGCGAAACGCTTTCGTATCTTAGAGGCCTACGACTGCCCCAGCTTTGACCACATTGCGAGTGCCATCCAGTACGGCTTCCCGGTGGATTTTGGAGTGTTTGTTGGCGGCCGCTTTCGACCTCATCCGGAGACCGGCTGGCTGCCAGAGTATCTGGGCGGGGGTGGCGGCCATGCCCTGTGCGGCGTGGGGCTGGCCTATCACGAAGGGCACAAGACCTGGGGGATCGTCGCCGCCAACTCCTGGGGCGAACAGTGGGGCCAACAGGGATTCTGCATCGTCCCCGAGAGCTATTTCCGCAGGAATAGCTTCGCCGACGCCTGGGCGGTCAGGGGTGTGGTGGACCCAACAGGACCAGAGTGAGGCCGACGATGGATGACCCTTACCCAGAACTGAAAGAACTCTGTCTGGAGATCCTCTCCCGGCTGGATGCCCAAAAGGCCCAGACCGAGGACCAGATGGCCGACATCCGCCGCTCGATTGCCGAGATCCGGACTCTCTATGAGGCCCACCACCGCCGACTTGACGGGATGGATGAGTCCCTCACCCGGATCAATCACGAACTCTGGGGGAACGGTCGGGCCGGGCTGTCTGTGCAAGTCAGGGCGATTCTCTGGATCGCCAGTGGGACGCTTGGCTTCTTGGTGATCCTGGCCGCGGAAGTGTTTTCCAAGTGGCTCTGACCGATGAGTGCAATCCTCAAAGAGAATGCCGATGCCGTGGCCACGGCCCTCAATGCGGAGGCCTTCAGCCTTCCTTTCGCCGCCCAGGTCAGCTTCCGCCCGCGGGCCGAGGTGCGGGAGCGGAATCAACTGGCGGTCCTTGTCGTGCCCGGCAAAACCATCTCGCAACGGGAAAACCGCGGCAAGCTCCGGCGAACGGTGGAGCTTTTTATCGTCATTCAGCGCCGGCTCTGGGATGAAGACGAGGACATCGAGGAACTCTTGCAACTGGCCGAAGAGATTGAGACGTTTCTCAACGGGCGGACCGTCGGTGGGCGATTCACCTGCACCCAGATCGAAATGGACCCGGCCTTTGTGATTGAGCATGTGGATCAGATGGCCCTCTTCACGACGGTCATGACTTCAACCTGGGTGGTGATAAAGCAGTAAGATGCTTCAGTTTACCATAAAACAGGCAAAAGACTTCTTTTTCGACCGGCAGGCCGTCATCTCGGCGGTGGATAAGGCCAGTCGGAAGGTCTTCACACGGAGTGGGGCCCTGGTCCGTGGGATCGCCCGAAGGAGCATGAAACAGGTGCGGCCCAACGCCCCGCCCGCCCCGGCAGGCTCGGCTCCGCGAAGCCGAAAAGGCTTACTGAAACGTTTCATGTTTTACGTCTTTGACCCGGCCAGTAAGACCGTGGTTGTTGGGCCGGCCTTGCTGCCGGGGCGTCGCCGCAATGTGACGGTGCCCCAAGTCCACGAGCATGGCGGCGCGACCCGGACCGTGGTCCGCGAAATCCGCTGGGAGAAAGGCCGCCGCAAGGTCATTAGACGCAAGGCCGGTGTGACCTATCCCCGGCGACCCTACATGGAACCGGCCCTGGAGAAGGTCCGCCCCCAACTGCCCCAATTCTGGAAGGATGTCCTAAACCGATAAGGAGACGATCACCATGTCCATTGCCTCCGTTGTCCTCGGGCTGAACGCCAAGCTTTACCGTAACACGGGAACCCAGGAAACCCCCACCTGGACCGAGATCGCGAACGTCAAAGACGTAACGCTCAACCTGGAAAAAGGGGAGGCCGACGCCACCACCCGGGCCTCAAGCGGCTGGCGGCAGACGGTGGCCACGCTGAAAGAGGCGACCGTCGAGTTCGAGATGGTGTGGGACCCCAGCGACGAGGGATTCCAGGCCATTAAGGACGGCTTCTTCAACAATACCGCGATTGACATCGCTGTCATGGATGGACCGCTCCCACCTGCCTCCGGCGAAACGTCTCAAGGCCTGCGGGCCCAATGGGCCGTGACCAAATTCAGTCGGAACGAACCACTGGAAGAGGTGCTGACGGTGTCCGTGTCGATCAAACCGACCTACGGCTCGGTGCCCGAATGGATGATTGAAACCGGGATTTAATAAGGAGAAATCAAACTCATGAAAACGTTCCGTGACGCCATTGGGCGAGAGTGGCGGATCACCCTCAATATCTACACCCTGACCCGCATCCGCGATGGGGTGGGCCTCAACCTGTCCCGACCCGGGCAAGACCTGGCCGGGGTGATTGGCGATGATTTGACCTTCGCCGCGATCCTCTGGGAGATGGTTCGCGATCAGGCCAAACAACTCGGTTTGTCGCAAGAGCAATTCCTGGCCAGTCTCACCGGGGAGGTCCTGGAACAGGCCAAACCGCTCTTTGTGGAGGAACTGGTCAGTTTTTTCCCGAAGCTCCGCCCCGTCATGGAGACGATGCGGCAGATCGAGGAGACCTACAGTCAGGCCCTGGTAGCGGAGATGGAACGACTCAAGGCCGAGGCCCAGGACCCGGAGAAGATTCGCGAACAGATTCGCCGGCAGATCGAGCAGGAGATGAAGGCGGGATAGATATTTGGGCTGAGATTTACCGTTTGGCCGGGATCATCGGGATCGACCCGGGACCGTTCACGCTGCGGCAATTGGTCTGGATGGCCGAGGGTCGCCGCGACTTTTTCTGGGATCAGACGGCCCATGTCTTGTGTTACCTGTATAACGCCCATCGCAGCCCGAAATCGCCGGCCCTCATGCCCGCGGACTTTCACCCATTCGCAGATAAGCGGAAACGCCGTATGAAAAAACGTCTCCCGCAGGTTGGAATCGAGGCCTTAAAGGTCTTTTTGCCGAAATCGACGAGGGGGAATCATGGCAACGCCCGGTAGTATCCGTGCCGGAAAGGCCTATGTCGAGATCGGGGCGATCACCGCCCCGCTGGAGGCGGCTTTGCGCAAGGCCTCGATGACCCTCAAGGCCTGGGGGAGTCAGGTCCAGTCGATGGGGCAACGGGCGATGCTGGCCGCCGGGGCGATGGCCGCCCCCGTGGCCCTCTCCGGCCGGGTCTATGCGGGCTTTTCGGACCAGATGAAGGCGGTGCAGGCCGTCTCCGGGGCCACCGCGGCCGAAATGCGGATGCTCACCAACACCGCCGAAGAATTGGGCCGGACGACGAGTTACACCGCCGCCCAGGTTGGTGAAGCGATGCTCAATCTCGCCCGCTCGGGCTTTCGGCCCCAAGAGATCAAGAGTGCCATCAGTGGCATCCTCGCCTTGGCAACGGCGACCGGGACGGACCTGGCCTTGGCCGGCGACATCGCCGCCGGGACCCTACGGGCTTTCAATCTGGAGGCGAGCGAATCCCAACGGGTGGCCGACGTTCTCACCGCCACGGCCAACAACTCCGCGCAAACACTGGAGGACCTCGGGGAGGCCATGAAATACGTGGCTCCCGTGGCTCAGGAATACGGCCTCACTCTGGAAGAGACCGCCAAGGCTGTCGGGGCCTTGGCCAACGTCCAGATCAAAGGCTCGATGGCCGGAACGTCACTTCGGCAAATGATGGTGGCCCTCGCTGATCCGGGGATTCGGGCCAAGATCGAGGCCTTGGGGGTGTCTGTCACCGACGCCACAGGTGGCTTCCGTAAGGATTTTGGCAAGATGCTTTTGGAGCTGGGGGAGGCGATGAAGTCGCTCCCCGCCCCGGAGCGGTTGGCCCTCTTGTATGAACTCTTTGGCCAGCGTTCGATGGCCGCCGCCGCCAAACTCGCCGTCTCCAACTTCCAAGGCCTCAACGACGCCATCGACAACGCGGCAGGCAGTGCCAAGCGGGCCGCCGAGATCATGGACTCAGGCCTAGGTGGGGCCTGGCGGAGGCTCACGTCGGCCTTGGAAGGTGTGCAGATCGCCATCGGCAAAGTGGTTGAGCAAGCCATTTCACCCCTCATGGACGCGCTGGGCAACGTCCTGGTCCAGGTGGCACAATGGATTAACGCCAACCGGGCCGCCGTGATGGTGGTCCTGGGTGCGGTGGCTGCGGTGGGGACACTGGGGACCACCCTCTTCGCCGCTGGACTTGCGATGAAGGCCGCAGGCGTAGCCCTGGGTGCCCTGGCCGCCGCGATAAAACTGGTGACGGTGGCCTTCACCGTGATGCAGGCCGCAGTAACGGCCCTCCTCTCACCAATCGGGCTCCTTGTGGCAAGCATTGTTGGGATCGGGGCCGCGGCCCTCTATATCAGCGGGGCCTATAAGCCGCTCTTCGCCTATCTCGGACAGGGCTTCCAATGGATCGCCGACATCGCCGGCAAGACATGGAAAGGGATCTCCGACGCCCTGGCCGCTGGTAATCTGGCACTCGCCGCGGAGATCGGTCTGAACGGCCTCAAAGTGGCCTGGTACGAGGCCTTGATCTGGATTCAGGAACGCTGGATCGGCTTCAAGGCCAAGATTCTCGACATCTGGTACAGCGCCGTCTATGGGATCGCTCAGATGGCACTCACCGGCTTCGCCGCTCTGCAAACCCTCTGGGCGAATGTGCAAACCGGCTTCCGCACGGTCTGGGCCTACACGATGAAGTTTCTGGGGGACGCCTGGGACCATTTCGTGACAAATCTGCTGCAATCATTTCTCGATACGATCCAGGCCATGCCGGGTGGGAACACGATCATGACGGCCTTCCCCGGGATCAGGGCCGCCGCCGCATACCTGCGGGGGAAGGAAGTCGAGGAGCGGGCCAAACAGCGGGCCGCCCAACTCCAGGAGACGCTCGGACAGATCGAGAAGGAGGGGGCCGCCAAGCGGCAGCAAATCGACCAGGAGCTTATGGATTCCTTGATCACGCTGGAAGAAGACCGCAAGCGGGCGGTGGAGCAGGCCGGGTCCGTCTCGGAGGAAGACAAACGCCGGCTGGCCGAGCTGAAGGCTAAGGCCGACGCCGCCCGCAAACGACTCGACGAACTCACGAAGGAAGCCGAACTCGCTCGGGCCGAAGCCGAAAAGCCCCCGGAGATGCCGGAGCTTCCCGAGACCCCGCAACTGGAAGAGAAACTCGCGGCAGCCGGCGCGAAACCGGCTGGTATTGGTGGTGGAGGCACCGCGGGGACCTTCTCGGCCCTTGCCGTGCGGGGCTTGGCCGTCGGCGGTCCCTTGGAACGGATCGCGAAATCCTCCGAGGAAACCGCCGAGAACACCAAACGGATGATTAGACTCCTGGACGAGGACGAGGCGGAGTTCACATGATCGGTCGTTATCTCGAACATCTTGTTCGCAACTGGCTTGTGGCCCTCTTTGCCCTCGGGCTGGCCCTGTTCCACTTTGTCCATGGGATTTTCCCCTGTCGGCTCACCGATCATAACCGTTACCCCTTTTGGTCACACAACGGCAGATACAAGAGCAATAACAGGGAAAAACGATGAGTATCGTGGTTGCCGAACGCTGGAACTCCCGACGCTGGCAGGCTGGCGACACACCTGGTGTGGAGCTGGAGTTTATCATCACCGGGACCGACGACGATTCCGCCGCCATGTCGGCAGTGCTTGGGGCGGCCCCCGCCTATTATGCCAACCTTCCCCGCAAGGGAAGGCCGGCGCTGGAACGACTTGGTGACTTGGCCTGGCAGGCCACCGTCCGCTATGGCGGCCTGGAAACACAAGACTTTGGGCTCATCTCGACCGAGTTTGAAGTCGGTTCGCAAACCACCAAGATCATGCAGTCCTTGGCCACGGTGGGGACCTACCCCGCCCCCGACCACACCGCCCCCAATTATTACGGAGCGATCAACGTTACCCGGGATGGCGTGGAAGGCGTGGACATCGAAATCCCCACCTACGAATGGACCGAAACCTGGCGACACCCCAATGGAACGGTGGGACCAAGTTACGGAGTGGTCCTCTACGCCGTGACAGGCCGGGTGAACAGCGCCGCCTTCCGGGGCTTCGCCGCTGGGGAGGTCCTCTTCCGTGGGGCCACCGGGAGAAAGACCCGCGAGGACGCCTGGGAGATCACCTATCGCTTCGCGGCCTCCCCGAATGCCACCGGGTTAACCGTAGGCCCGATCACCGGGATCAGCAAGAAGGGCTGGGAGTATCTCTGGGTGGTCTATGAAGACTACGAGGACGACACGGCCATGAAGCTGGTCAAACGTCCTGCTGCGGCCTACGTGGAACAGGTTTATCCCACCGCCGACTTCTCAGTTTTGGGGATTGGAAGCTGATGTCACGCTGGCAGAAGAAGAAACCGGGCGATCCTCTGAAAATCCCCGCCGGGGCCTACAACGAGATGCTGGACCTCTTGGCCCAGCGGGAGAATTTGCAGACATCAGGCGGAGACATCACCCGACCCGCCGGACTGGTCAAGATCAAGAACAACTCCGGCACGTGGGTCCGACGCTTTGCCGTCCTCGGGATTGATGACCAACTGATTAACACCTATGCCCCACCGGTAGGAAACACCTGGGAGTTTCGTTCCTGTCCGCTCCTGGTGGGTGTCACACCGCGGGCACCGGATCATTATGGGCGGTTTGCCGTGACGCAGGAAGCGATCCCCGACGGTGGCATCGGCTGGGCGATGGTCAGTGGCCTGACCCCGGTCCGGGTCAATATCCGTGTGGGTCGTGCCGAGGCCACCTGGGCCGATTGCGAGCCAGGCAACACCTACCGCATGGAAGGCTATAACGCCGGGTCGGCCAAGATCCTCTGGCGTGTCTCCGGGACGGGGACCAAGTGGTCCTTAGTCAATTTGGGTGTGCCCGCCGTGGCCATCTTCTGGGCAAGGATCACGGGATCCACCCAGATCGGCGAGAACAAATGGGAATACACCTTTGAAGAGGTGACCCCTGCCGACAGCGGCGGCTGGACCACAACCTACCTGGGCATGACGGGAACGGCCTACAACACGATTGAGACGATCAACGACGGCCAAGGCGTCGAGGGGGCCGGTTGGGACGTGGACGTACTCAGCACGCAGTACTACCAGTGCTGCCTCGGCCAAACCTTAAGCCTCTCCGGGGAGCGGCCTTGTAAGCTCAAGCCAGTCCCGACCGGGACTATCGTGGCCATGCGGCGGGACCTCTATCTGTCCAGTGGCGTCTTCCAGATGACCTTCCGCTTCCAGTTTGTGAATCCGGTGGAGTGCCAACCGCCCAGCGACTCGGGGATCAGCGCCAGCAGCACAAGTGACGGCTCGGAAGGCTGCCAAACCATTGAAGTTGTCACCGGCGCGACCTTCGACGAGGAGGCCTGCGATGTGATCCTCACCAAACAGCTCATCCGTTACCGGCCTTGCTGAAAGGAACGCCCGATGGTCTGCCACTGCTGCCGCTCCAAGTCGTCATCGTCAAGTGCAAGCACCGGCAGTGCCGCATCATCGCAAGCCCCGGGATCGTCAGCGCCCCCTCCTGGGTCCTCAGCTCCACCGCCGGGATCGTCAGAAGGACCGCCGCCCGCCTCCATCTCGGCCAGTAGCTCCAGTTCCTCCTCAGGAAGTACCGAAGGAAGTACCGAGTCATCGGCCAGCTCTGAATCGAGCGCCAGCAGCTCCATCCCTGCCGAGTGCAATTGTGATCATACCTGCACTGCCGATTATCCTTCGCGTCCCCCAGCCATGGAGGGAGAAGAGTGGTATGCCTTCTGTCGCTGTGACATCTTAACCTACTGTTTCGGTGTCACATTCCTTTGGGTTGCCGTTTGGGACGGCGACCACTTGGGATGGATGCCGGCTGGGCCGATTCAACAACCGGGTGGCTGCGACTGCTGGCTGTAATTAAGGACACCACCATGCTCTGCGACCTACGCATCGTGAAAATACACAACGACGGCGTGATTGAATACAAGTGTCGCCACTGCGGGCGGATCGCTGCCGCCGCGGAAGGCGTTGCTCCCGATGAATTAGCCGCTAGCCTTCCGCCTTGTGGTCATGGTGCCTTTGAATCGGGTGGGCACTTCTTTCTCCCCGACGGGAGTGTCCCCGGTGTAACACGTTACCGCTGTCAGCGCTGCGGAATCATCTTGGAGTCGTCCCGCCTGGTGGGACAGGCCGCCATCCGCCGCACTGCCGAAAAGATGCCACCCTGCCAGGGAACGAGCACCACCCAACCCCCGTCCGTCCTCACCCAGGCTAAGACCTATGCCAAGGCCGTGGCCCGCTGGGCCGCCGATGGATTCAAGGCCAGAAGCGAAGAAGAGATCGCCCGTCTCCACGCCATCTGCCTGGAGTGTCCCGAGTTCGACCGGCAACATCGACGCTGTCTGGTCTGCGGTTGCCACGTCGGCACCGAAAAGAATCCCATCCGCAACAAGCTGGCCATGCCGACCGAAAAATGTCCACGGGGGAAATGGTGATGGTGGATCGCTGCTACATCATCAATCTCAAGCGCCGTCCCGACCGCTTGCGGGCCATCCTGGAGAAGATCGCCGCCACCGATTGGCCCTTCCCGGAGCCGATCATCTTCGAGGCCATCGATGGTGATAAGGTAGGAGTCCCTCAAGAGTTCACCCAAGGGGGCGGGGCCTACGGCTGCCGCTGTTCGCATGTCGCTATCCTCCAGCGGTGTCTGATGGACGATGTGGAAAGCGTCCTCATCTTGGAAGACGACGCCGACATCAGACCCTGGACCGGGGCCGCCTGTCGGGAGTTCTTAAGGCGGGTCCCGCCGGACTGGCAGGGGATCATGCTGGGGGGCCAACACCACGCCGAGCCGATCCGCGTGGCCCCCGGGTTAGTCCGGGTCCGCTACGCCCAAAGGACCCATGCCTACATCGCCCGGGGAGTGTACATGCGGGCCTTGCAGCGCCGCTGGGGCAACGCCACCGTCCACATCGACTGGCTGATGGAAAACTGGCAGGAACGCTATATCGTTTACGCCCCCGAGAAATGGCTCATCGGGCAAGCCGGGGGCCGCTCCGACATCCGTGGCCAGGAGAAACCACCGGAATGGTGGAACGATGGACCAAGCGGCGAACCGCTCTTTCTGGTCGAGACCTCGACGGAAGTTCTGGAAGCCCTCCGCGATGCCGGATTGTGCGACCGGGTGGCTATCGATCCCAAGGCACCCCAACATGGGCTGCGGCAGTTGGCCCAGGCATGTAGCTCCGGGCTGCTGCCGATGGTGGCGGCAAGGCCGGACCTTACAGAAACCATGCTGCGGATCCACTGGCAAGGTCCCGTGATTCGCCTCTCCGGGCAGAGTTACGCCGAAGTCGTGGAGCAAATCCCGCCGGAGTACCGCCCGCCGGTCCGCCGGCCTAAGGCCATGACTAAAGCGCCGGTCGTCATCTTGCACTGTCCCCGCTGTGTGATGGAGCAACTCCGTCTCCAGGGCTTCCATACCGGTTACTTCCGCGACGAGGCCACGGGGATTGATCGGGGACTCGTGGCAATCGTCACCGAAGGCCTCTCCCGGCAGAGGCTGGCAAGCTGGCTGAGTGTGATCGAGGTGGACGCAGACCGGGACGGCATGGTGCCCACCATCTGGCACCCTGCCGCGGAGATTGCTTCCGACCTGGTGAAGGCTGTCACCACTCGGCCTGTGCTGACTCTGGAAGGCGAAAACCCGGAAACCATTCTGCGAGAGTTCATTCATGCCACGCTGTAACGTTCTCTCTGCCCACGTTGGCTTCGCCGAGTTGGCCCGCAACACGCTCGGCTACAACACCGATGAGACCGAAGGGGAAGTGGTGTTGCGCCCGGGCACAGTGCCGACGGAAACAGAAATCCTCTCCGCCCACGCCCCCAGCACCCTGGAAATCGAGCTACCCGAGCCGGTTCGAGTCGCTGCCGCGGCCAATGCCAGCTTCCACGCCCCACAGCCTATCCGGGCCTGGATCGACTGGCACCATATCGGGGACTTGGCCAGTCCGTGCGATATCACCCCCTGGATCGAGCTTCCCCCGGGGCGGTATCTCTTGCGGCTTATCCCCGAAGGCAAGGCCGACGCCGCCCATACCCTCTGGCTTGTCGCCCCCAGCACGAAACCCGCCAATGGACGCCTAGCCTTGGCCACCGTGGGGGCCTATCCCCAAGAGGAGCTTCCCCACGCACTGCGGGGTCTCTATCGCACCGCTGCCGCCCGGGGCCTGTTTGTCCACGTAGATCAAGCCGGGCAACCCTTCTGGAATCTTTTCACGTGCAAGATCGAAAAGTTTCTGGAGTTCCTGGAGCGGCTCCCGCCCTGTTATTCCCACGTCCTGTTTGTGGACGGGGCCGATTGTCTCATCACCGCTGGCGAAGAAGAGCTACTTTCCAAACTGGCCACGCCGATCATCTCGACCGAAGATTGCTCATGGCCGGTCCGCGATGATGAAAGTTGGAAGGCCGCCTTCCCCGCCGGGCCACACCGCTTTCCCAATAGCGGTGTCATCGGTGGCCCGCGTGAAGCCCTGATCGAAGTCTATCGCCGCCTTGTGGAGCTGCACTACTTACTCAAGAACGGCAAAGGTCCCGTCTGGGCCTACCGCAATGACAACCCCTGGACCAACGCGTGGATGGACCAATATCTCTGGCAAATTACTATCCGTATGCGCGCTGTGGACATCGCCCTCGACAACGCCTGGGAACTCTCCGCCTGTCTGACCTGCACCCACCCCAAGCTCTCAAGCAATCCCCACTTCCGCCTCATCCCCGGCGGGATTGAGCTGGCCACCGGTCAACGCCCCGGCGTGATTCACCTGGCGGGACCAGCAAAAAGTCTTGTCGATCATTGGCTGGCGGCGTGTGTAGAGTAGAAAACTTGGTGATTCGCACGCGTCCAAACCTCCTAATGTGTCTAAAATACTAAACTAGATGACTCCACAAAAAACCGCAAGTGTTGACAAGAACGATCGGGCCAAAAATAGGCTTGGTTGTAGGGTTATCTTTAGTGAAAGACCCACTAACCGCGGAGCTCCGGCCATGGACGGTAGTATCCATCTTCGATCCTCGCAACGCAAGCGCCTATTGGACGTTTATCGCAAATCGACCGATCCGGCTATCCGCTTGTAGGCCTATATCCTCCTGTTGGCTGAGGGCTATACCTGGCGCTTGATCGCAGGCACGTTGTACACCAGCACCCATACCATTCATCGCTGAAGCATCGGTTTGAGCGGGAAGATCTGGACAGCATTTTGAAAAATCGGCGGAAACGACCGTTGGTCTTCCCCTACTGGTGGGCGACCCTGGTCGTCCGGTGGGTCACCCAAAAGACCCCACGTGATTTCGGATTTGTGCGAAGCCGGTGGTCATGTCCCGCCGTGGTGTTGCTGTTGTGGGAAGTACACCAGGTGGAGGTCAGCGCGGAGACGGTCCGTCGCCGGTTGCATCAATCGCAGATCGTCTGGCGGAGGCCGCGTCCCGTGGCTGTGAAAAGGTGCGGAAGTTTCTGACGCGGTGGGCCACCGGATCGTCCTCCACTTTTTGCCCAAGTACGCTCCGCACACCAATCCGATCGAACGTGTTTGGTGGCATGTGCATGAGGAAATAACCCGTAATCACCTCGCTAAACAATCGAGGAATTGAACGAACTGACGTTTAAAAGGATTGGATACAAAAAAGCTTTCACTCTCGAGACATCCCTGTACCCTCACGCGGCAGCTGCCTAAAGCACTTCAGGTTTTGTGGAGAGTTATTTAGATAGTATCCTCTGCGACGAGCGGACTGGCCAGCGCATGCAGTTACCCAGGCGACACCCTGTATTGGCCATCGTCACTGCCGGGCCGGAGCATCAGCGGCTGGCCACCGGAGCTTGGCTGACGCAGAACGGAGCCTTGTATCACCAACTCCTGATGGGCCCTTGGCAGGACGTTCCCAATGACGGCGAGACCATCGGACAGTGAAAAGCCGAACAGTCCCGAGCGATCGGGGCCGCCTTGTTCGCCGAAAGCGACTTCCGCCAGGTGCGGTGATCCACTGGGCTACCGTTATCCCTGTCGTCTGCCTAGCGCTGGGCGAACTGTTCGCGTGTTGAGGTTCTGCACTACGGCAAAGAGGCTGATTGCCGTTTTTGTCCGTAGACCCCATCGGCCAGCCGCCCGAGGGCCCCTCCTTACATCCGCCCCGGCCGTAGTTCACGGATTGCCTTCCTGTGCGTCGGGAAAATGCAGCGTAAAACTTGCCACCCGCGGTCGCTCCATCCCCGCGTCCTCCCAACCAAAAGCGTAGCTCCCGATATGCCACAATCGCACCGCCGTATCCGCCATGATCCGATACCCGCACTGCCGTGCACGCTCGCAAAACGCATAATCCTCGGCCAGGTACCAATGCCCATCCTCGCAGCCCTGCGCCAGCGGTTGGAAAAACGGCACCATCGCCGTGCCAAATCGCTCGTTGCATACCGGCAACTGCAATTTCTGCTGCATCCGCTCGTACACCCGCCGGTGCACCAGCATGAACCCTGTGGCCCCATACAGCAGTTCCACCAGCCCACCCCCTTCCCCAAACACCATCTGCCGCGTCCCCGGCAAAATGTGGCAGGCCAAGGCCCGTTTGCCCTTCTGCGGGTAAATGCCGCAGACGATCGGCAGCCGGTGCGACCGCAGCCGCTCCACCGCATCCGGATGGAAGTCGATATCGGCGTCCACCCACATTGTCTCCTCGAACCCCGCACGCAAAGCGTCGGTGGCCATCTGGTTCCGCCCCTGGTCGATCGCCGCATAGCCCCCCACACGCCACACTGCGTAGCCCCGCCGTTCCAGCTCCTTGAGCGCCCGCTCGCAGTGCGGCAAAATCTGCCCCGCAAACGGCACCAAGATCACGCACCGCCGTGGGTCCAGTTCCGGCCTGCCCGCCCGGAAAAACGCCCCCGGCCCCGGCCGGTTGGGCACCTTGTTGGCTCGCAGCCCCACCGCCACCACCTGCCGATCCGCCGGAATGCCCGCAAACACCAACACCTCGCGCAGACCCTCCGCCGTGTTCAACGCCCAGTCGGTATCGAACACCCGAATGTGCTCCGGATACCGCCGGCAAAGCTCCTCCACCCGGCCATAATACTCGTCCCAATACCGGCGGATACCCGCCTCGCGGTCCTCAATGGCGTACTGCGGGAAGATGCGGGTCCACACCGGATCGTGGTACCACCCTGGTGCTGGCTCCTCCGCCCAGTGGTTGGTCGGCAACGGCTGCACCCGGTCCAGCCACTGGCAAAAGCTCCGCACTACCTCCTCCCGCGGCCGTTTGAGACAGATGATCCGAATACCCGGCTCGACCGCAATCGCCTCCTCCACGTAGGGCAGATAAAACGACGCCACGTCGCCCACAATCTGCCCCCGCCGAGTCCGACGCCACCGGGCAAACCGCTGGCCGATCCTTCCATCGCCGGGCTGATGCCGCCAGGGTAGTAGCGGGGGCTCCTCGTGCGAGACCACCACCCCCGGCTGCTGGCTCAACACTCTGGCCAGCGAGAGCGTCCCGCACCGCCCACTGCCCATCCCCAACACAATCGCCGCCTGCATCGCGACCCCTCCACCTCGGCCCATCTCCCATCCTCGTCCGCCGCCCGACACCAGAAACACCTCCACCCGGATTTACAGCGTAACCGCCTGCGCCCCCGTAACCCCCTCGCTGTCCTCACAGTTAACGTTGCCCTTCGTTTTACGGCTCCTTTTCGAAAAAACCCCTTAAGTCCTCGACGTGGCTTACGAACCGCTGCTGCGAGAACGTGGTAACCCATCCATCGAGCCCCAACAGCCACCCTTCAAGCTCACCGCGGCCTTCCTCGACCAAGTCTACAAGCTTCCCGTCCCCCGTAAGGAACAACAAATGCAGATGCTCATGGTCGATTGCGCGGAGGAGCTCCGCTAGGCAATCGTCCACGCAGTCCGGAATGATTTCTCGGATCAATTCCGTATTCGAAGCAACATTGGCGACCAAGTTTCGCCATCGTTCGGGCATCGGTCCCTTCGCATGCGGCGCGATTGTCAAATTCCCCTGCGCAATCGCGCCATCCCGGACCAACCTAACAAGCAGTTCCCCGAATTCTTCTGTTTCCGGCGCGGTGACTACATCCCCGGCGTCAGCTAATTCCCGCGAGAATCTGGCAACCCACCCATCGCAGCCAAAGTACCGTTCTTCCAGTTCTCCGCGCCCTTCTTGGGTAAGATCCACCAGCTTGCCGCCACCAGAACGAAAGAAAAGCCGAAGCACGCCGCGGTCGATCGCTCGCAGGAATTCCGCCAAGGTATCATCAACGATATCCGGAATGATCGCTCGGATAAGATGCATCGGCGACGCAGCCTGCGACAATCTTCGCCATCGCTCCGCCCGTCGGTCCCTGGGCTGAGCTGTGAGCCTTGCGTCGGCGTCGGTAATGGCGTTGTCCCTGACATGCCGGACCAACAGCTTGCCGAACTCGTGAATGGCAGATAGCCACACGTTACTGAGCCCCCCAAGGAATTCGAGTAGAAGCAGTGACACCAGCATCTTTCAACGCTTGGATTGCCTGCTGCACGGTCGCCGCCGCCTGCTCAGGGTTCATGCCCGCCTTGATTAAGGCCTGCGTTTCGATTCTCTCTATCACCTCCCATGTCGGGGCGACACCGCTCCGCGCCAGCTCTCGATACAGTGCTTGCTGAGCAGCGGTTATCGCGCTGTGCTTGATTCCGAGCCGCGCGAGTTCTGCATCAGGTATCCCTAGTGCCTTGCTCGCATTATACCTGGGGGCACCCGCAAAGGCACCCTTTGCTGGAACATGGTGCCCGCCCCCCGAGCTACCATAGGGTCGCAACTCCCCGGGCGCCGACGGCCGTACGAACGCGCCGCTGAGGATCACGGCGTTTGCATGGACGCCCGTCTCGGCGAGACCTCGTATCATCCCATTTTCGCCGGGGCCGGTGCGTTGCGCCGGGCGCAGATTGTCGGCTAGTGCGCCAGGGTCAATAGAGTGCTCCAATATCCACTCTCTTCTCTCCTTATCGATCTCAGAATAGTACCACATGTTCCACATCCAACCGGAGAATGGATTACCCCAGTTCCAGTACAATCCGGTTGGGTCCGTGGAATCGCCCGGACTATTGTGAATATAGCGAAAGAGATTGGGATCGCCGGCCGAAAGGCCCAGGGGGTCGGGGCTCAGCCAGCGGCCGACGGCCGGATCGTACCAGCGGTTGAGGTTGTTCTGAAGGCCCGTGGCCGCGTCGAACGGGCGGCCCGTAAAGCCGAATAGGAAATCCACCGCGGCAGCCGAGGGCCCGTCCTGGGCGCTTGCCGTCTCGGAGCGCAGGTTGCCAAAGGCGTCGTATACCCGATGACTCACCACGACGGTCGTCCCGCTCTGAGCGTCGTACTCGGCCAGGTCCCGCACCGTGCCTATGTGGTCGGCCAGCGGCCAAACCACACTCGCCGGGCTGCCAACGTCGTAGCCGGCACCCTCTTCACCCGGCAACAGAGAAAGCCGTTCGTCGGCCAAAATCTCGTCCACGGCTGGCCCCCACAAGTACCGATGGCTCTCGTCCTGGCCCGTCACCCGCCCCGACCCCTCCCGGTCGAACTGCACGATATCTCCGAGCCATTATACCGTAACCGGCGGACAAAAATCGCTGACTCTAACCTTCTTGGGGGCCCTTTCAAAATCCTTCGCATGTCCTGCCGCTCCCAGCGTGCCGCCAAAGCGGTAAACGGCTGCGGCACCGCTCGCGACTTCTCGCACCGAATGCTTTGCCCAACCCGCCAAGGCCAGGCAGGAAGAATTCCAAATGCCAGTAAACCAACAGCCTTCAACCGTCCTCGAGGGCAAGCTGAACCAGTTCTTCTGGCGAAAGCCTCTCCTCTGGCTCCGCCTGAATCACACCTTTGACAACCGCCGGATCGCCCCTTGCCACGTTCGAAATGTCGTACGCTATAGGAAACACCTCAGTCACCCTTAGGCCCAGAAAGGCGGCAAGTCGATCAGGGCTCCTCCGAGCATAATCCGAATCAAAGTATCTCGCCAACTCAAACCACTCGCCTCGGTGTTCAATCTTCACCGTGCAAAACTGGGTGGTGGCTCGACGGCTGTTGAGCGCGACATTGCATAGAAGTGCCCACTTCTCCGCGCCGTTTTGCAGGCGAACCCGCGTCCCTACGAGTCTCCCATTCAACGACGATACAGGAAGGTCTATAACCGGTCGAACGAGATTGGCTTGGGGATCAAGATACTCCCATACAGGATAAGCCCTTATGTCCTCAATCGTCAGCGCGTCTGCCGCTTTGATTAACTGGACCATGGTCACAGTGCCTCCGCAAACCCAGAATCTGTCTTAAAGACCAGCTGCGGTACGCTTTATGGCTTCCCATAGCTTTGTGCCGTGCTTTGCGTCGAACTGCTCGGTATACAAGCGCAGTAAGTCGAAGTTGCGCGCTTGCTCCTCGGGTGAAAGACTTCGCCAATAGTCCGCTGATCTCCATCGCGGTAGGAGACGGTCCAATCCAGCGTGATAGGCAACGTGGAGATCTTCAGGCAACTCCACCAGGGCCTGCTTGGCAGGGCCGCCAAGATACATTGGCCACGGATGATGCTGGGCGGACCGCGCAACTTGGGCTCCAGCTTGCGCAGCCGCTGCTCGCCGCACCTCGGTCGCCTTGTCCAGCCCCTTCAACGCCCCAGCGGCCTCATCACCGTATTTTGCCGCGTAGCGGGCAAGCTTGCCAGCCTTGCCAACGGCGTCCCCGTAGATCGGGATCATCGACGCCGCCGACAGGCCGGCACCCGTCCAGTCACCCCGGGCAGCGGAGATGACCGCGTTCAATCCGTCGGCTGCCTCACCAACCACAGGGGCGCAACCGGCTACGTCCAGCGCAGTCTGATAATGGTCGAGATTCTGACTGAAGTAGTGGGCATACAGACGGAAAAACTCTGGGACCCCGCTAAAGAAACCGCGGATTCCGCCGCCACTTTCCTGATTGCTCGCAGCTTCAGTCTGACGCGCGGCTACCCATGGTGAATGGGATCGGCCCGTCCCGTCCGCATCGAGAACCACGCGCCCCAAAGCAGAAGACTCCCCGCCAGCCTGCTCTGGCGTTTGCCGGGCTTGGTTCCGTGCTTGAGCCGAGCCGTCTTGCGGTGATACTAGGCTGGTGGGACTGGGCGCGCTTGTGTCACGGAGACCTTCGCCAGCGGGGCCACCGGACCGCTCGGGAGCCACTTGGCTCCGCCCCAGTAGCAACTCTTCACCACTGTACACATACGGGAAGAAGCCGGTGTCGCTGCCGGGGGTGTCGGAAAAGGCGTCGCCGATATACGCGATGAGCTGTTCTTCAGTGGAGCCGCCCCCGTAGTCCCGGCCGTAGTAGCGGTAGTCAGAAAACCCAGGATAGGTGATGGTCTCGTCGTAAGAGTGGCTCCACGAGCCGCCCCAACTGCTGCTGGACGATGAACCGCTGCCCGAACCGCTCCCTTCCGGCACCGTGTGCGTCCACCAGCCGCTGTCGGAACCGCTCTCCAGGCCGGTCACGTGATTGCTCACCGAGCTACTCACCGTACCGTCCCCCTGGCCCTGCCAGGTCTTGGTCCACCGGTACAGGTAATTGTAGTCGTCGTAGGTGGCATTTTGGTAGGTCCCGCCGCTGGCCCAGGTCTCCTGGTCCATCCACCAGTGGTCCTCCCACTCCCGATGGTAGAATGAGTCGGCCGAGCCGCTGGCCGAGGCCGAGCGGGTGTCGGTGCCGTTTTTCAACTCCTGGCCCTGGTCGTTCCAGGTGATGGTGCGGTCAAGAGTCTCGGTAGAGGTGCTCTGCTGGCGGATGGAACGCACGCCGTTCCAGGATTCGTCGCTTGTGCCGCCCATGAACAGGTCGCCCCAGCTGGCCCAGGAACTGCCGCTGCCGGAGTAGTCGTAGCTGAGGCTGCGGGTGGCGGTGGCATCGCCCGACTCTTCGATGCGAATCCGCCTCCAGGGGCTGGAGGCCGAACCGCTGGCCGAGCCGGAACCACTCCCCGAGCCCGACCCAGGGACCCAGGTGTAGCGGTCAGTCCGCTCATAGGTCAAGTCCTTGCTCTGGCTCTGGGTGAGGGTGCGGAATTCGGTGCGGTTGCCGCCACCGCTCCAGTTGCTCCAGGTCACTTGCTCGTCGGTTTGTCGCGTGCCAGTGTGTGAGAAGCGTTCCTCGCGCGTGGTCGTGACGCTCCCCTGGCCGGTCGTGGGCACCCAGGTGTCGTTGGCAAACTCGAACTCCAGAGAGAAGTTGTAGCCGGTGCCGGATGAGCCGTGTTCGCTCGTGGTGGCGTTGTAAGTGGAAGTGCAACCAGCTGAGCTGGAACTGGAGGAGAAAGAGCCGCTGGCGGAGTACGTCCAGGTGGCCTGGCCTTCGGCCTGGGCGGTGGCCCCGCCGTTGACGATCCGGAGACCTTGGCCGCCCACGCCCGCCAGTGTGGAGTACGAGTAGGAGAGTTGATCCGTGATGTTTTCGCTCCTGGTACCGGAGACAGAGTAGGTTTCGCCGTCAGTGCGGCTGTAGGGCTTGCTGCCGCTGCGGTTGAAGGTCCAGTGGCCGCTGCCGCTCGCTTGGCCGCTGCCGGTGGACCACGACCAATCCCCTTGGGCGCTTAAGGCCGGCGTGCCGCTGTACTGGTACTGGAACGACTCGTAGCCGCTCTCGCGCACGGTCCCTGCATAGCCATCGGCGGTCAGATACGGGCTTTCGGCGGAGAACGAACGGTTGCCGTGGCCTTGGTCGCTCCAAGTGCCGGAACCGGAATAGGTCCACACGCCCCCCACAGCCGTGTCGCTGGTGGTGTAGGAGTAGAACATGTGGTCCTCGGCATACTCCGAAAAATCTCCGCTGACGGTGCTCAAACCCACGGTGTACCAATAGTCGCCATCGGCCGAGTAGAACCAGTTGGCCATGCCGCTGTCGCTCATGCCGCCGCTTGCGGTATCCAGCGTCCAGCCGCCCTGGTCGTCCAGCACGTAACCGAGATTGTAGTTGTAAAGGTAAGAATCGGTGCCGTTTTCGTTCACGGTGACCGAAGCGGTCCATTGCTCGCCGGACATTCCCACGGTGCCGCTCCCAGTGTAGTTGGAATTGCCTTGGCCAGCGGCGGTGGCCAAAGCGGTCCCGCTCTCGCTCCACAGCCCGTTGGCGTACGTGGCGGACGTGGAGAAGATGTAGGGGGCTACATGCGCTTTGGTCGTCAGGCTGAAGGTGCCGCTGATGGTGCCGTTACCCAAAGCGTAAGAATAGGTGCCGCTCCCGGTGAACGACTGGTGCATCTCGCCCAGCCCCGAGGAGCCGCCCGAGCCGCCGGTGGCTTGCCAGGTTCCTTGGGCGTCCAGTTCCAGTTCCAGGCCGTACGACCAGGAGGTGTTTTGGTCGCCGCTGCTGGAGACCATGCCGGTTATGGTCCACCCTTCGCCGGCCAAGGCCAAAGTGCCGCCTTCTGAATACGAAAACTGGTTCTCGCCGCCGAGAGTGGCGGTGCCACTGCCCGTCTGCTCCCACTGGCCCGCGATGTAATTGCCGCTAACGGTGTAACCGAACGAGAAGGTGTCAGTTCCCTCGTCGGTGAAGCTCCCGGTCAGCGAGAGCCCCTCGCCGCTATAACCATAAGAACCATCGAAAGTGTACGACCACGAGTCGCTGCCGCTGCCCGAAGCGCTGCCGGTGGTGGGTTGCCAGGCACCTTGGGCATCGAGGATCAACTGCGTGGAAGCGGTGTAAGACGACTGGTTGCCGCCGTGCTCGGTGATCGTGCCGCTGTAGTTCCAGCTATACCCGGAACCGCCCCCGGAGGCGCTGGCCTGTCCCGCGCTGGTAAAGCTCCCGGTGCCGCTGTAGCTGGCGGTGGCCGAACCCGCCTGGGTCAGCGAGGCAGTGCCGCTTTGGCTCCACTGGCCCCCGCTGGGGCTGGCGCTGAGGGAGTACTGGTAGGAAAACCCCTCGGCGCCGGAGGCGGAGAAGTCCCCGCTGACCGAACCGCCGTCAAAGCTATAGGTATAGGTACCGCTTGCCGAGTAGCTCCAGCTGGCCGAGCCGCTCCCCGACAGGCTCCCCTGTGTGGCTTGCCACAGCCCCTCCGACGACAAGCTGAATTGCGTGCTCCCCTGGTAGGCATCGCTCGCCGTGGCCGTTTCGCGCAGCGACCCGCTGTAGCTCCACTGGAACACAAAGGGTATGCCACTGCCGGACGACGATGCCGAGCCGCTGCCGCTTTGCGCGTAACCGCCCGTCCCCGTGTGCGAGTACTCGGCACTGCCGCTTTCGTCGACCGTGGCGCTGCCGCTCTTGGTCCATTGGCCGTCAGAGCAGGAAGCGGCGACCGTGTAGCCGTACGACAAGCCCTCGCTGCCCGAGGCGTTCAAGCTGCCGCTGGCCGAGCCTCCCGCGAACGTGTAGAAACAGGAGCCACTGGCCGAGTACGAGAACTCGCTCCAGCCGCTGCCCGAGGCACTCCCCGAACCACTGCCAGCAGCCAAGTCGGTGCTGTTGCTGACCGTATCCTGGAAACCCGCCGACCAGTTCCATCGGTAGGTACTAGTGTCGCTCCAGCCCCCAGAACTGTAACTCTGAGTAACCGAGCCGCTGGCACTACTGGTGCCGTTGGCAGTGAAGGTGTAGCTAGTGGTGCTCACCGCGCCGTACTCGTCGGTGGTACCGGACGCCATGAAGGTGTAGTTGTACGTGCCCGACTCGGAGGCGGTCGAGCCGTCGCTTCCGGTGGTGGTCACCGTGTAGCTAGAGACCAGCGACTCCTCGTAGGTCCAGGCATAGCCGGGACCGAATGTGGCCGTGATCGAAAGCGTGGAGTCCCTGACGATAATGGCCGTGTAGGTGATGCCGCCCTCTTCCCACGTCTCTTGGGTGGTGGTGGTTTCCGGGATGGTCGAACTGTAATTGCCGATCTCGGCCAAAATAAATGGGACCGCCGGATCGACGACATAGCCTGTGTGCAAGATGTGCCGCGGCGGCTGGAATACAGGCTGCACAAGCCCGCCAGAGGCGGACCCGCCACCCCCGGACCCGGAACTCGAACCCGAGCCGCCGCTTGCCGAGCCGGACCCGGAGGCCGACCCACTGCCACCGTATCCCGACCCAGAGCTCCATCCGGAACCACTTCCCCAACCCGAACCGCTCCCCCACCCGGAACCACTGCCCCACCCGGAACCGCTGCCGCTGCCCGACGATAGCACCATGGAGCCCCCGCCTGGCCTTCCACGCACTACCGGATCGCCCCGCGACGGCTGCTTGGGATGCGGCAGGGGGGCACCGGGCACCTGCAGGCCCGACCATCCAGGCTTGGCCACACCCATTCCTACCCCCTGGCCGACAAACTGTGATGTGGCCCCTTCCACACCTGCGGTCCCCACCCCGCCGCGCTGGCGAGCTTGATCCCGCTCCACAGACGCCGCGCCGGCAGACATCAGCCCGACAGGAATCGCACCACTGCCCGGCTGGACTGCCCCCGCGCCCTGCCAGGGCCCCGCACCGCTTCGGCCCGCCGCCAGCTGGGCCCACTCCTGTTCCTCCACCGGGACGTCCCGTTTCCACACCGGACCGCCACCAGTGTGCTCCCCAGCGATCCCCACGGCCCGGCTCCCCGCAGCCACTGCCGGCATCCCACTGACCGGCACCTCTCGCTTCAGAGGCGAACCGCCCTGCTGTTGATCGGCTGCGACCCCAAAACCGCCCGTCCCAGCAAGGGACTCGTCCACCCATGCCAAACGCCCAGAGGATGAACGTGTGCCGGAGGTTGTCTCGCTTTGCCACAACAGCCCGGAACGATCACCGCTGGCCACAAGGATCGCTTCGGTCAGGCCGTCTTGATCCGCCGCATCCAGTATCGTGGCGGACCGACCGTCCAAAAGCTCCTGCCCCGCTCCACCCCACACCACGTCCTCCCCTTCCGCCGCCACCAGCGTGTTTTCTCCTCCGCCCCCATGAAGCACGTCGTCCCCTTGCCCCCCGTGGAGATAATCGTTCCCCTCCCCCCCAACCAACACGTCGTTGCCCGGACCGCCGTATAGCCGGTCGTCCCCCGGCCCGCCCACCAGCAAATCCTCTCCGCTTCCCCCAAGCACGTAGTCGTTCCCCAAACCGCCGAAAACCCACACCGGTACGCTCACCGAACCGCTAGCCGCAACCACGTCGTCCCCCTGGTGCGTGCGGATATGCACGGCCGACACGGCGTGCGGCCTGTACGAATACCACCTATCGTTCACCCGCACACGAATCCCATCGGAATCGGCGACTGCCACCGCCACCTCGTCATCCTCAGCCGTCCCATGCACGTGCAGGGTGCCGTCGGGAGCCAAAAACGCCCCGCCATCCAACATGCGCACGCTCTTCGGCTCGCTGGCTTCCCGAACGGTAGAAAGATCCGGCGCGGTATCGCCTTCAATCTTGGCCACCAGCACGTAATCGGCTTCGATATCGGCAAAGGCCGCTTGGATTACCAGGCTGTGGGCTCTACCCGCTGCCAAGTCGGCCGGGTTGCTCACCTCGGCGCTGCCCACTAAGGTCTCAGCCCCCGCCCCGTCCCCGCGTTCCCCCCGCCGATACACCGCCACCTCGAACGGCTCGGCATCCTGCCCCACCACATCGTACTCAACCATCAGCCGGGTACCATCGCCATAAAAGGCGGTCAACAACACATCCCCGGCCAGCATCTCGCGAGGCGCTAGCGCCTCAATCCGCAAGCTGCGCGGCTTCAGCCCAGCAGGCCTCGTCCCAAACCTCGGCTTCAAGCCCAGCCACCGAAAGATCCGCCACGACCAGATTGGCTTATGCATGGTCCCACCTCATGCCAACAGAAAGCTGTTGGAAACCGCCCACAGACAAACAGCCCTAGGCCACGCTGGACTGATAGACCCGGTTCTGCTGCAAGTAAAGACCGCAGCCTTCGCCTGACATCCCGCGACCCCTGCCATCACGACCCCCGTCGGCCCAACGCCACCAACCCGATTGCAACAAGGCGCCTAAGAAGAGCCCGATAGTTGCTCCGATTATAGATCAACGCCACCCCACGTCAAGAGGACGGCAAAAGATTTTTCCCCACCGCCCTCCGGACGTTGGAGCGCTGCCCTCCAGGGCCAATCGGCATCCCTGGTAACCCCACCGCTGGTCTGGCGGACTGAGTTGGGTGTGGATTCTGACTCGGAGTACCCTTTTTTCGGTCGCGTCTCTGGACGAACGGCAATTCCCTCTCCTGCCTTCCCGAGGATTTGAATAGCGACGGTCTTCCTCAGTGAGCCAAACCCGGCGGGAACACCAAAGCGGCGGAGGTGTCGTCCCGCGTGTCTCTCACTGTTGCACGCAGAATTCCTAATACCGTCCAACCTGCTGTACTTTTTTCAATCAACCCGCGAACCCCGTTCCCCGGCGGTTAGAAGCCTTCGGGGCCGCGACCGAAAGGGAGCGGGGGAAACTCGACGCGACGTATCACCATTTGTCGCCGTAACTTACAGCATATCCCCGTGTCTCGGCTGGTCTCTCTTGACGTCCCGGCGCGACATCTCCGGGTGCCGCCTCCGGCCCGGTTCACTTCTTCTTACCTCGAAGTCTCGGTGTCTCTCGTTGCCGGCAACCGGGGATTTAGAATCTCTTGAGCGCGACACGGGGGGCATGAAACCCGACTGGCGGGTACTTCGAACCTGCAACCCGCCGTTTATGGTCTCGAGACTTCGCGCGAGTGTCTCTCGTTAGTCGCGCCGACAGTTTGAACTCCGCTGAATCCCGACACTTGCGACGGAAACGGCATATATAAACGGCAGGTATCTTCATCACGGAGCCTGTCGCAATGTCGGATCGATTGTTACGGGAGGTAGCGCCGCGGGAGCGGCTTGAGCAAGTGGCCGCCATCTTGGCCTGCGGCGTCCGCCGCTTTTTGCGGAGCTCGCGTGCTGGTGCTCGTCACGTACCCCATCGGGATTACGGGGCCACTGCCCTGACGGTACCCCGTGGGCCGGGAAAACCGTCGGAATTCTCGCCCGAGGGCCTTGAGTTTTTGGAAAGCCCGAGGCTCACTGTGTCCAGGTCCCGGTAGGGCCGCCTGGTTGCTTATCCCTGTACCGGGTCGTTGCATTAGACAAAGTCGGAGACGGTCTATCATGCCCGACATGCAAAAGGAACTTGCCGCGCTTTGCCAGATGACCACGGGCGAACTGGCCCGTCGGTACGCGGAGTTGTTTGGCGAGACAACCCGCTCTCGGAATCGCGCGTATCTTGTGCGCAAGATCGCCTGGAAGCTCCAGGCCCTGGCCGAAGGTGACCTGAGCGACCGTGCTCGACGCCGGGCGGAGGAACTGGCCCAAGGCACGCCGCTGCGGGTCATGCCGCCCAAGGCCCGGCGGTCGCCTCCAGTGGGCGAGGTTGTGACGTCCAGCCCGCCGACGGTCGATCGCCGGCTGCCGCCGCCCGGCACCGCGATGATCCGCCGGTACAAAGGGCGCATGCTCCAGGTGGTGGTCCTGACCGACGGCTTCGAGTTCGAGGGCCGACGCTACCCGTCGCTTTCGGCCGTGGCCAAGGCGATCACCGGCAGCCATATCAACGGCTATCGCTTCTTTCGTCTGGAGGGCAAGAGGTGAGCCGCAGAAAACCGCCAACCCAGTCGGCAAACCCCAAGGTCCGCTGCGCGATCTATACCCGCAAGTCCACCGACGAGGGTCTGGACCAGGAATTCAACTCGCTCGATGCCCAGCGTGAGGCGGCTGAGGCGTACATTCGCAGCCAGGCTGGCGAAGGCTGGATTTTGGTCCCAGACCGCTACGACGACGGTGGCTACTCGGGGGGCAGCATGGACCGGCCTGCGCTCAAGCGGCTGTTGGCCGACATCGAGGCAGGCCGCGTCGATTGCGTCGTCGTTTACAAGGTGGACCGCCTCAGCCGGAGCCTGTTGGATTTTGCCCACCTGATGGAGACCTTCGAGCGGCATCGCGTGTCGTTCGTTTCGGTCACCCAGCAGTTCAACACCGCCACATCGATGGGCCGTCTGGTCCTGAACGTGCTTCTGTCGTTCGCCCAGTTCGAGCGGGAGATCATCGGCGAGCGGATCCGCGACAAGATCGCCGCCACCCGGCGCAAGGGCAAGTGGACCGGCGGGACGCCCATCCTCGGGTACGACGTGGACCGTTCCAATGGCCGTCCCCGCCTGGTGGTCAACGCGCAGGAGGCGGCCCGAGTCCGGGAAATTTTTCGGCTTTACCTGTCGCTGGGGTCGCTGCTGCCGGTCGTGGAGGAGCTTGCCCGCCGGGGCTGGCAGAACAAGACATGGAAGACCAGACGGGGCCAGCTCAAGGGTGGCCGGCCGTTCGACAAAGGGAGCCTCTACGCCTTGCTCACCAACCCACTCTACGTCGGCAAGATCAGGTACAAGGGGGAGTTGCATCAAGGCGAACACGAGCCGATCGTCGATGGCGAGGTGTTTCAGCAGGTCCAGGCCACGCTGCGGCACCACGGCCGATCGGGCGGTGTGGCCGTGCGGAACAAGCACGGGGCTTTGTTGCGGGGATTGCTCTACTGCAAGGCCTGTGGGAGGGCGATGACGCATACGTTCACCTGCAAGGGGCAGCGGCGATATCGCTACTACACCTGCACCCGGGCCATCCAGAACGGCCGCAAGGCGTGCTCTTCCCCCTCGTTGCCCGCCGGCGAGATCGAGCGGGTGGTGATGGAGGAGATTCGTGCCATTGTCCGCGACCGCACGTTACGGGCCGAGGTGCTCCGGCAAGCCCAAGAGCTGTTTGAGGACGAGCGGGCAGAACTTGCCACCGAAGAGCGAGGACTGAAGCGGAAATTGGCTTGGCACCATGCGGAGCTGCGGCGGGTGGCCGGGGATGCAACGGTGTCGGCTCCCGACCGGATGGCGGAACTCCACGAGCGCATTGCCCAATGTGAAACACGGCTGCGGGAGGTCCAGCGCGAGCTCCAGGAGCCCGAGCAAGACCGTCTGACTGCCGCCGACGTTGACGCCGCCTTGGCCGACTTCGACAGCGTGTGGGACGCCCTGAGCACGCGTGAACAGGTCCAACTGGTGGCCCTGCTGGTGGCCCGAGTCGAGTTCGACGCCGCCCAAAGCACGGTGGCAGTCTCGTTTCATCCCATGGCTATCAAGGCTTTGGCCCGCATGCAAATAGGAGACGTCAAATGATCACTGTCACCAGGCAGGTCGTCTTTGCCCGCAGTGCCCGGGGCCGGAAACAACTTGAAAACGAACCAACCGTTAGCAGGCCGCTGCCTGCAGGCCGCGTACCGCGAGTCTCTCGCGTGATGGCCCTGGCGATCCGGTTTGACCGCCTACTGCGGGAAGGAGTGGTGCGCAACACGACCGAACTAGCTCAGCTTGCCCACGTGACTCAGCCCCGGATCACCCAGGTCATGCAACTCCTCCATCTTGCCCCTGACATTCAGGAAGATATCCTCTTCCTGCCGCTTGTCACGCAAGGCCGAGATCCGATCACCGAAAAGAACCTCCGCGCGATCGCCGCCGAGCTGGACTGGAATCGTCAGCGGCAGCAATGGGCTTCCCTGCGAAAAGCTGCGGCGCAAACATAACCTGCGGGTCTCTGCTAGAACTGTGCGTGTTTAGGGTAGGCGCATATCCAGCGGAGCCTACCATGAACTGCTTCCCGTTGATCACGACGGTCCCTTGACGCGGCCTGTGCCGCGCTCCCTGGTATGGCAGCCGGCCCGGAGAATGTATGGTTCTTGCGGGGGGCTTGTCGTCGACCGACTCGCGGGTTATCATACTCTTGTGAGCTATTCAGTAAACAGCGTCCGACGTTGCCGTCGAAACAGCAGGATGTGCGAGTGAACCATGCCAAAGGACAACGGGATTAAGAGCAACGGCGCCAACCTCGGCTTCGAGGCCACGCTCTGGAAAGCCGCCGACGCCCTCCGCGCCAACATGGACGCGGCCGAGTACAAGCACGTCGTCCTGGGCCTGATCTTCCTCAAGTACATCTCCGACGCCTTCGAGGAGCAGCACGCCAAGCTCCAGGCCGAACGGGCACATGGGGCCGACCCGGAAGACCCGGACGAGTACCGGGCGGTCAACGTCTTCTGGGTGCCGAAGGAAGCCCGCTGGTCGCACCTGAAGGCCAATGCCAAACAGCCTACTATCGGCAAGATCGTGGACGACGCCATGCTCGCCATCGAACGCGACAACCCCTCGCTCAAGGGCGTGTTGCCAAAGGACTATGCCCATCCCCGCCTCGACAAGCAGCGGCTCGGCCAGCTCATCGACCTGATCGGCAACATCGGTCTGGGCGACAAGGAGAACCGCTCAAAGGACATCCTCGGCCGGGTCTACGAATACTTCCTGTCGCAGTTCGCCAGCGCGGAAGGCAAGAAGGGGGGCCAGTTCTTCACCCCGCGCTGCGTCGTTCGCCTCTTGGTCGAGATGCTTGCCCCGTACAAGGGCCGCGTTTACGACCCCTGCTGCGGTTCCGGCGGCATGTTCGTCCAGTCGGAGAAGTTCATCGAGGAGCACGGCGGCAAGATCGGCGACATCAGCATCTACGGTCAGGAATCGAATCACACTACCTGGCGGCTGTGCAAGATGAACCTAGCGATCCGCGGCATCGAGGGGAACATCGCCCACGGAGACAGCTTTCACAACGACCGTCACCCCGACCTCAAGGCCGACTACGTGCTCGCCAATCCGCCCTTCAACGACAGCGACTGGCGCGGCGAATTGCTCAAGGACGACAAACGGTGGAAGTACGGCACGCCGCCGGCCGGTAATGCCAACTTCGCCTGGGTCCAGCACTTCATCCACCACCTGGCCCCGACCGGGTTGGCCGGCTTCGTCCTGGCCAACGGCAGCATGTCGAGCAACCAGTCCGGCGAGGGGGAGATTCGTAAGAACATCATCGAGGCCGACCTGGTGGACTGCATGGTCGCCTTGCCGGGCCAGTTGTTCTACTCGACGCAGATTCCCGTCTGCCTGTGGTTCCTGGCCCGCAGCAAGAAGAACGGCCGCTTCCGCGACCGGCGCGGCCAAACCCTCTTCATCGACGCCCGCAAAATGGGGACGATGATCGATCGCGTCCACCGCGAACTGACCGATGCCGACATCCGTAAGATCGCCGACACCTACCACGCCTGGCGCGGCGACAAGTCGATCAAAACGAAGTACAAGGACGTACCCGGCTTCTGCAAATCCGCGACGCTCGACGACATCCGGCATCACGGCCACATCCTGACGCCGGGGCGCTATGTCGGCGCAGCCCCGCAAGAGGACGACAGCGAACCGTTCGAGGAGAAGATGAAGCGGCTGACCGCCGAGCTGAAGCAGCAGCAAGCCGAGGCCGCCCGGCTCGACAAGCTCATCTGGGCCAACCTGGAGGACATCGGCTATGGCAGATAAGCGGTCCCGGAAAGCCGTCGTCGTCCGCGACAACTTCCCGGCCCTGCTGGCCGACGTCAAGGGCCGCATCCAGGCCGCCCAGACGCGGGCCGTGCTGGCCGTCAACGCCGAGCTGGTCCGCCTCTACTGGGACATCGGCCGCATCATCGACCAGCGCCAGCAGCAGGAAGGCTGGGGCGCGGCCGTCATCCCCCGGCTAGCCGCGGCCCTCAAGAACGAACTGCCGGAGGTCAAGGGCTTCTCGGAACGGAACATCGACCTGATGATCCAGTTCTACCGCGAGTATCCCGAACCCGCCGCAATTGTGCCATCGGTTGTGGCACAATTACCCGCCCCGCCAATTTCGCAACCGCCGGTTGCGAAATTGTCCGCCGCGGAGAAAGTGCAACCAGTGGTTGCGAAAACGCCTGAGTCAACCTTCTGGGCCATTCCCTGGGCACACCACGTCATCCTGATGCAAAAGGTCAAGGACCTCCCCACGCGCCGCTGGTACATGGAGCAAACGCTTGCCCACGGCTGGAGCCGTAACGTCCTGGCCGCCCAGATCGACGCCCAGGCCCATGCCCGCCAGGGCAAGGCCGTCTCCAACTTCGCCGCCGTCCTCCCCGCGCCGCAGTCCGACCTCGCCCAGCAGACGCTCAAGGACCCCTACATCTTCGACTTCCTCACCCTCGCCGAGCCGTTCCAGGAACGCGAACTCGAAACCCAGCTTGTCCGCCACCTGGAAAAGTTCCTGCTCGAACTCGGCCAGGGCTTCGCCTTCGTCGGTCGGCAATACCGCCTCGCCGTCGGCGACGACGACTTCTACATCGACTTGCTCTTCTACCACCTGCGGCTGCGGGCCTTCGTGGTCATCGACCTGAAGACCGGCAAGTTCAAGCCCGAATACGCCGGCAAGCTGAACTTCTACTGCAACGCCGTCAACCAGCAGCTCCGCCACCCCGACGATGCCCCGACCATCGGCTTGATCCTCTGCCAGTCGCACGACCGGTTGCAAGCCGAGTACAGCTTCGCGGGCATCGACAAGCCGATCGGCATTTCGACGTATGAGTTGACGCGGGCCTTGCCGCCGGCCGTGCAATCGGCCCTGCCGACCGTGGAGCAGATTGAAGCCGAGTTGGGCGCGACCGTGCAGCGCAGCGAACATGCCGAGCCGCCCAGGCCGAAGAAGCCCGGCCGCAAGAAGAAAGGGGGTGGGGAATGAGCATGTCTACAATCGCCGATTGGCGCAAAAGCACTTGGGGTGAAGAAATCTCACTCGAGTACGGCAAAGCTTTACGCGATTATGACACCGACGGGGGCAACTACCGCGTCTTCGGTAGCAACGGTCCGATTGGCTGGCACTCGGATTATCTCGTTCCTGGCCCAGGTGTGATTCTTGGGCGTAAGGGCGCCTATCGCGGTGTTGAGTTCTCTAGAGATCCGTTTTGGGTCATCGACACCGCATATTATGTTGTACCCAAAACAGAACTCGATCATCGCTGGTTGTATTACGCGATTAAGCACTACAAGCTGGGTGAGATCGACGACGGCTCCCCCATTCCGTCTACCACTCGCGCCGCAGTTTACGTCAAAGAGTTGCAAGTTCCCCCCGCCCGCGAACAGCGCGCCATTGCCCACATCCTCGGCACGTTGGACGACAAGATCGAGTTGAACCGCAAGCGGTGCCGGACGCTGGAGGCGATGGCGCGGGCGATCTTCCAGAGCTGGTTCGTCGATTTCGACCCGGTGTATGACAACGCCCGGCGACGAGGCACCGACACGAGCCGACGACACGCCGACACGAGCCGACGACACGCCGACACGAGCCGACGACGCCAGTCGTCGGGTGATGATCGCGAGAATGACCCGTCGACTCGCGTCGACGGCTCGAAGGAATTTTGCTTGTCGCCCGAACTCGCCGCCCTGTTCCCCGACCGCTTCGAAGACTCCCCCCTCGGCCCCATCCCCGCCGGCTGGCGCGTGGGAACGGTGGGCAATAACTTCCGTATTACGATGGGACAGTCACCACCTGGCAATACGTACAACGAAATCGGAGATGGTATTCCGTTCTATCAGGGACGCACTGACTTTGGGTTCCGGTTTCCAAATCGGCGAGTGTATTGCACCGCACCGACTCGGCTGGCGCAAACTGGCGATACCCTCGTAAGCGTTCGTGCTCCTGTAGGGGACGTGAATATCGCACTAGAAGTGTGCGCTATTGGTCGCGGCGTTGCAGCAGTTCGCCATGTAAGTGGAAGTCGATCACTGACTTATTACGCGATGTATAACCTGCGCGATCACTTCAACACGTTTGAAGCCGAGGGCACTGTTTTCGGATCCATCAACAAGGCCGACTTTGCTAAGTTGCCATTTGTTGAACCCACAGTTGCAATTGTGGATGCGTTTGAGCGAGTGGTTGGCCGAATCGACGATCAAGTTGAAACCCTTGAGCGAGAGAACGTTACCCTCGCCGCCCTGCGGGACGCGCTGTTACCGAAGCTGATCTCCGGCGAGTTGCGGGTGCCGGACGCGGAGCGGATCGTCGGGAGGTGCGTCTGATGGCGACTCCCCCTCAACAGCCCGCGTTCGTGATGTACAGCGCCCGCGCTGCCATCGCTGGAGGGTTGCTGCACATCGAAGAGCAAGTGAAGGCGCTCGAACAAGCTGTCTTCGAGAAACCAAGCCTGGTATTTGACCTAGCCAAGACCTTGGTTGAAAGCGCATGCAAGACCATCATCACGGAGCGAGGCGGCACCTTCGAGAAAGACGACGATCTTGGCAAACTCTTCAAGATGGCGTCGCAATGCGTGCCGTTTCTTCCGCCCGCGATGGGGTCCGACAGCTCCGCGCGAAAGAGCTTGCAACAAACGCTCAGCGGGTTGAGCACGGCGTTGCAAGGCGTCTGCGAATTGCGAAATGCGTTTGGGTTCGCGTCACACGGCAGCGATGGACCGCGACCCGTGATGGAGGCCGTTCAGGCGTTGCTCGCGGCCCAGGCCGCCGATGCGATGATCGGCTTCCTGTACCGCGTCCACCAGGCGGACCTGTCGCGGCCGAACACGCCACGACTGGAGTTTCAAGACCATCCCGAATTCAACGAGTGGATCGATCAAGAGAACAACCCTGTTCAGATTTTCGCGTTGCCGCCGTACCGCCCCAGCGAAGTCTTGTTTGCCGTGGACCTGGAGGCCTATCGAGATTTGCTGGCGGAATACTCGAAGGAAAAGGAAGTGGAGGAGAAGACGACCGATGCGGCGGGAGAGGTGATCCCATGAGTGCAAACAGTTTCACGGAATCGGTCGTCGAACAGGCGGCGTTGGCCTGGCTGGAAAGCCCGGGCTACACGGTCCTGTCCGGCCCGGAAATCGCGCCAGGCGAAGCATCTGCCGAGCGTGCCGATTATGGCCAGGTGATCCTGGAACGCCGGCTGCGGCAGGCGCTGGAGCGCCTCAATCCCAACGTGCCGCCCGACGCGCTGGAGGAGGCGTTTCGCAAGCTGACCCGGCCCGACCTGCCGTCGCTCGTCGCTAGCAACCACCTGGTCCACAAGTCCCTGGTCGAGGGGGTGCCGGTCGAGTACCAGCGGGCGGATGGCTCGCTGGGGGGCGATCTCGTGCGCGTGCTGGACTTCGACAACCCGGAGAACAACGACTTCCTTGCCGTGAACCAGTTCACGGTCGTCGAGGGTCGCCACGAGCGCCGGCCGGACATTGTGCTGTTCGTCAACGGTCTGCCGCTGGCGGTGATCGAGTTGAAGAACGCCGCCGACGAAGACGCCACGATCTGGTCGGCGTTCAACCAGCTCCAGACCTACAAGCAGCAAATCCCGTCGTTGTTCACCTTCAACGAGGCACTGGTAATCTCCGATGGCGTCGAGGCCCGCATCGGCACGCTCTCGGCGGACCGGGAGCGTTTCGCGCCCTGGCGGACCATCGAAGGCGAAAAGCTGGCCGACACGAAATTGCCCCAGCTTCAGGTGATGCTGGAAGGGGTGTTCGAGAAGCGCCGGTTCCTCGACCTGATCCGGTACTTCATCGTCTTCGAGGATGCGGGCGGCGGCGTGCTGATCAAGAAGATGGCCGGCTATCACCAGTACCATGCGGTGAACCGCGCGGTCGAGGCCACCGTGAAGGCGACAAACGAGAAAGGCGACCGGCGCGTCGGCGTCGTCTGGCACACGCAGGGATCGGGCAAGAGCCTGACGATGGCCTTCTATGCCGGGCGCGTGGTGCTGCACCCGGCCATGCAGAACCCGACCCTGGTTGTCATCACCGACCGCAACGACCTCGACGACCAGTTGTTCGGAACGTTCGCCCGTTGCCACGAACTCTTGCGGCAGCAGCCGGTGCAGGCACAAAGCCGAGCGCACCTGCGGGAACTGCTGCACACGGCGTCGGGCGGCGTGGTGTTCACGACCGTTCAAAAGTTCTTCCCGACTGAGGGAGAGGACCAGCACCCGCTGCTGTCGGATCGGCGCAACATCGTGGTCATTGCCGACGAGGCCCATCGCAGCCAGTACGACTTTATCGACGGCTTCGCCCGGCACATGCGCGAGGCGTTGCCGAACGCTTCGTTCATCGGCTTCACCGGCACGCCGATCGAGCTGACGGACAAGAACACGCGGGCCGTGTTCGGGGATTACATCAGCATTTACGACATCGAGCGGGCCGTGAAGGACGGGGCGACAGTCCCGATCTATTACGAGAGCCGGTTGGCGAAGCTGGAGCTCATGGAAGAGGAGCGGCCGCGACTGGATGAAGAGTTCGAAGAGATCACGGAAGGGGAGGAAGCCGAGCACAAGGAGCGACTCAAGACAAAGTGGGCGGCCTTGGAAGCGCTCGTCGGGACGGAAAAGCGGCTGCGACTGATCGCCCAGGACCTGGTGAACCACTTCGAGCGCCGGTTGGAGGCAATGGACGGGAAGGCAATGGTCGTCTGCATGAGCCGGCGGATTTGCGTTGATCTTTACAACGAGATCGTCCGCATTCGCCCGGACTGGCATCACGACGATGACGACAAGGGCATCATCAAGATCGTGATGACGGGTTCGGCGGCGGACCCGCCGGAGTGGCAGCCGCACATCCGCAACAAGGTTCGCAGGGAAGAACTGGCGAAGCGGTTCAAGAACCCGTCCGACCCGTTCAAGATCGTGATCGTCCGCGACATGTGGCTAACGGGGTTTGATGCGCCCTGCCTGCACACGATGTACCTAGACAAGCCGATGCGCGGCCACGGCCTGATGCAGGCCATCGCCAGGGTCAATCGCGTATTCAAGGACAAGCCCGGCGGGCTGGTGGTGGATTACCTGGGTTTGGCGCACGAACTCAAGCAAGCACTGGCGAGCTACACCGAGAGCGGCGGCACCGGGAGGACGGCCATCGACCAGGAGGAGGCCGTGGCCGTCATGCAAGAGAAGTACGAGGTCTGCTGCGGCATCTTCCACGGCTTCGACTGGTCCGTGTGGAAGACCGGCTCACCGCAACAGCGCCTCTCGATCTTGCCTGCGGCCCAGGAGCACGTCCTCGCCCAGACCGACGGGAAGCAGCGGCTCATCAAGGCGGTCAGCGAGCTGTCGAAGGCATTCGCCCTGGCCGTGCCTCACGACGACGCGCTGGCCATTCGAGACGACGTGGGGTTCTTCCAGGCCGTCAAGGCGGTCCTGGCGAAAAGCGCCCCCGGCGACCGCCGCAGCCCCGAAGAGATCGAGCATGCGATTCGGCAGATCGTTTCGCGGGCGGTCGCCTCGGACGAGGTCATCGACATCTTCGCGGCTGCCGGCTTGAAGAAACCGGACATTTCCATCTTGTCCGATGAGTTCCTCGCTGAAGTCCGTGGCCTTCCCCAACGCAACCTCGCGGTGGAAATGCTGCGGAAGCTGCTGGAAGGCGAGATCAAGACGCGCCGGCAGAAAAACCTGGTCCAGGCACGGTCGTTCGCTGAAATGCTGGAAAACGCCATCAAGCGTTATCAGAACCGGGCCATCGAGACCGCCCAGGTGATCGAGGAGCTGATTGCCCTGGCCAAAGAACTTCGCGAAGCCGACCGCCGCGGGGAACAACTCGGACTGACCGAGGAGGAGTTAGCGTTTTATGACGCACTCGAAACCAACGACAGCGCCGTTGCTGTTTTGGGTGACCAGACGCTGCGAATGATTGCCCAGGAATTAGTGAAGACCGTTCGTGCCAATATCACCATTGACTGGACGGTGCGAGAAAACGTGCGAGCCAATTTGCGCGTCTTGGTCAAGCGCATTTTGCGTCGGTACGGCTACCCGCCCGACAAACAGGAGAAGGCGACCCAGACCGTGCTCGAACAGGCCGAGGTTCTGTCGCGGGCCTGGTCCACTGGCGTGACCACTGATCCAGAGTGAAAGCAGATGAGGCATCAGCCATGACACATAAACGACGGACATTCGGAGAGCTGTTACGCGAGAAACGGATCGAGAAGGGATTCAGCCTGCGCAAGTTCGCCGAGCAAGTTGGCGTGAGTCCGACGTACTTGTCGCAGGTGGAGCAGGGCAACGTCCAACCGCCGACGGCCGATCGGGTGAAGCGGATGGCGGAGCTTTTGGGTGAGAACCCGGACGTGTGGATCGCCCTGGCAGGCCGGGTGCCGGAGGACTTGCCGAAGATCATCCAGAGACATCCCAGGGAGATCCCGGAACTGCTGCGCGAGGCGAGCGGTTTGACGGCCGAGCAGCTTGAGCGACTCCGGGAAGCGGTAAGAAAGATGAAAGAGGAGGAAGGGTGAAATCATGGCAAATCGCAACACGAGGAGCAGTCGCCGCGTACCGTTTTTGCCCGATCGGCACATCGAACAGGAGGCGGAGGTCCTTCTGGCCGAGTATGGTCAGGCGTACGGGGTAGTCACTGAACCGCCGGTGCCGGTGGACGAGATCGTCGAGCTGTACTTGGACCTGAGCCTGGAGTTCCATGACATGCGGGAGCTCTTCGGCGTGGGGGACGTTCATGGGGCGCTGTGGGTCAACGAGCGGCGTGTCGGCGTGGATGCGAGCCTTGATCCGGAGCGGCACCCGGCGAAGCTGGGGCGCTATCGGTTCACGCTGGCCCATGAGACCGGCCATTGGCAACTGCATCGGCACTTGTTTCAGCAGCGAGCTAACCAGCTTTCCTTACTGCCGGAAGATGTCCAGCGGGCGGAGTACGTCTGCCGTTCGACGGACCGCGACCCGATCGAGATTCAGGCGGACAAGTTTGCGGCCGCGCTCTTGATGCCGCGGGAGATGGTCAAGAAGGCCTGGCACCAGTGGCGTGGCCACATGGACCCGATCTGTTTGCCCGACTTGGAATCGAAGCGGCGGCAGATTCTGACTGCGGAAATACTGCGGCGCGGCGGTTTGAAGCAGAGCGAGAACGCGGCTGACGAGATGGTGTTGGAGCGCTTGGCCCGGCCGCTGGCCGAACGGTTTCAGGTATCGGCCGAGGCGATGCGGATTCGGCTGGAAAACATGGGACTCTTGCTCCGGACAAAGGAGACAACCCTCTTCGACTGAAGAGCGTTACTTTGCGGCGTTTCTTTTTTTGACCTGGCGTTTACCGTTTTCTGTACGGAGACGCCCCAGCTTAAGGAGGGCCAACTGATGGCCAAGCATTTTGACTTGAAAAAACAGCTTCGATTGCACGACAAGGGCCTGCTGCGGCGGTTGTTCGCCGAGCATGGGCTGTTGAGGGATTTCCCGTGGGAGGAGCTTTCGGCCCGCCGGATCGACCCGCTCATTGCGCGGTGGGACGCGATCGAGGAGCCCGTGCGGCGGGTGATCCAGGTCGTCTTGCAAGATGCCAACGAACTGGCGGAAGAGCGGGGCCAGCGGGTGCTGGCCGAGGAGATCGCGTGGCGATGCCCCGAGAAGCTGCCGGCCTTCGCCGGGTGGAGCAGCTTGGCCGACAAGGCCCTGTGGGCGTACCTCGAGGCACGCGAGGCGTTCGACGAGGCGGCCTTGTTCGCCCGGGCCGAAGCCCTGCGGAATGGGCAATTCGCCACCCGTTGGAATAGCCTACCGCCGGGTGAGATCACAGTCACCGAGCCGATGGTGGCTTCACTGGAACAGTCCATTCGGGACTACTACTGGCAGAAGGAACTGCGGGGGCCGGTCTGCCGGGTCCATCATTACCAGCGGCCCGGCGGGGCCGAGTACTTCTTCGCCTACTTACCTGACTGGCCAGACAAGCGGCTGGTCTTCGACACCGACGGGAACCTGACGGCCCGGGAGGAGGCCTATACGTTCAGCAACGTGTTCATCTATGAGCCGGCTGCGGGGGCGATCGAGCTGGTGGCCAAGGGTGGCAGACCCGTGCAATTGGCCTTACGGCGGGCCTTCTGCCAGACGGTGCTGGGGATTGATGTGGACGATGAGGAGCCGATCCGGCCGACCTATCGGCTCGACCACCTACTCGATCCGGGCTTTTCATTTCAGACCGAGCCGGAGGACCGGATCGCAGCCGTGCGGCTGCGGCGGATTCGCCTGGTGCCGACAGTGCCAGTGCCCGCGCTGGAATCCCTGGAGCCGAGACTGCTGGAAACCACCACGCAGGCCGAAGCATTGGATCTGATCGAGCGACTGCTTGCCGGGATCGGACTTGATCGCACGCAGGTTCGTGTGGTGCATGTGGGCATTCAGCTTCAATTCCTTAGCGACGGACACCGCCGGGGCAAGACGATGACCTTCCATGTCTCTTGTCCGAACACGTGCGATCTGAAGAGCAAGCCCGACGACATGCGGGTGGTCGGCGAGCGGTGCATCCGGCGGTGGGGGATGCTGCTGTGACGGGCGCCTTGGACTACTTGTGGCCTTTATTGGAGGCCAAGCACCCAATCGTAGCGGCTCATGTGGTAGCCGGCTGGCCAGCCGGTGTCCACGAGCGGTTGGTCGGTCAGGGATTGCTGGTGCGGGCCGAGGATGCCCAGCGCGTGTTGTGCCCCGAATGTCACGAACATTTCGAAGAGATCATCGCCTCGGATGGTCTGGAGGGCTCAGCGCGGCTGTTTGTCCCATGCCCCAGGTTTCTGCGGGCCCGTGTTCCGCCCGAATCACGCCACCAGTGGCAGGCGAACCTCGATGGTCTTGTGGCAAAGTTGGCTCTCACGCTGGGGCTTACGGGTCGCCCAGCGGAGCTTCTGCCAAGGCGCTTGTGGCGATTGGGTCGCACCGAGTGGCAGGGCGGACGGCGCGACGTGCTGTTTGCTCGGGGCTTGAGGTGGGAGGACGCTGCGGGGGTGCGGAGTGCGATCGTCCGAACGCACAGGCCGATCGTCTTCGTGCCCCAAAACAATCCCGAGGGCGATTTCTGGACAAGGCGAGTCCCGCCGGTTCTGGTCCTCGCGCAAGTGGCGACGCTAGGCGAGCAGGGGCTGGACGTGGACCGCCTGGAAATCGTCGCCGCCATCCAGGAGACCGAGCTGCGGCAGACAGACCAGATCGCTGTCGTGAACCAGGAGCAATTGAAGCTCATGGTCCGTCAGCAGGTCAAGGCCGAGGGCAAGACCAGTCTGACGGACGAGGTCTTCCTCCAGGCCTACCGTCACTGCGGCTCAGTGCGTGAGGCGGCGGCATTTCTTTCGCGAGAGACTGGCCGAGAGGTCTCCAAGGATCAGGTTCATCGGGCGCTGAAGCGGGCCGGCGGTGCGGCAGCCGTGTTCGATGTCGAGGACAGCGATTCGGTCCAGCGTGGTGTCGCGTCGCAGGGCCGCGACAGGTTCGGAAAAAGGCTCCCTCAATCCAAACCCCTTCCCTCACCGTGACTTACGCCGGTGGAGAAGGACCCTCGGACCGCGCGCAATGCTGAGTGATCGCGACAGGCGGCCATGGGGGCGAAGGCCGTGAGGCTCGTAGCCCGGTGGTCGCCAAGGGCGTGGGTGTATCAGTCGCGACAGGGTGCCGCGACGCCGCGTCTTCCTTGGAAAGCCGTCGTGGCGAGCAGCCTCCGGTCTTGGAGGTTGCCATGCCCCAAGGTAAAGACTTCGTCGTCAGCGAGTACGCCAAGGCGCTCATCCAGGCCAAGGCCCGGCAGCTTTGCCGCCGCAGGGACTTCAGTCCCAGCGAGCAGGGAGACATCGAGCAGGAACTCTGGCTGGCCGTGCTCCAGCAGGCCGAGCGGTTCGACCCGGCCCGGGCCCGGCCGGAGACTTTTTTGGACCGTGTGGTCTCGCGGGGGGCGGCCATGCTGCTGCGCAGGCGGAAACGCCGCAAGCGCGGCAACGGCGTCTTGCCCCTGTCCCTGGAGAGCGACTTCACCCCCGCCGGCGACGGGCTCAAGCCGCTTTCCGACACCGTCTCCTCGAAAGATGTCGCCCGACGGCTGGGCACGCAGTCCGCGGACGCGATTGCACGCCTGGAACAGACCGAGGCGGTGGAGTTCGCCCTGGCCCAGATGCCTGACCATCTGCGAGAGATCTGCTGGCGGCTGATGGCCGGCCAGTCGAAGGCATCGATCGCTCGAGAGTTGGGCATTTCTCGCCACCAGGTGCGCAAGGCCGCCCAGGAGGCCCGGCCCTATTTTGAGGATACCGGGCTGAAAACGGAGTGAAACGTCCGACAGATCGGCCGCAAACGGCATACATAAGGGATAGAGCCAGCGGCTGACTTGAGCGCGTCTTCGCCGGATCGACATCGTCCGGCAAAGACCCTTCTGTCTCAGTACGGTCGGCCGCTGACGCACCCACAGCCTTATGGAGATGCCACGATGACGGTCATCCCTTCGTTTCTGATCCGCGAATCGGCTGAAGTCTATCAGGCCAAGGCCGCGGAGTACCTGACGAGCCACCAGCTCGCCGATTTCCGCCGCAGCCCGCTGCTGTACCGCAAGAAGAAGCTGGGACTGATCGAAGAGGAGGACCGGCCGGCCTTTCTGGTAGGTCGGGCGCTGCACACCCTGGTGCTGGAAGGCCGGGATGCCTTCGAGGAGCAGTACGCCGTCGGTGGGCCGGTCAACCCGAAGACCGGCGAACTCTACGGCGCAAACACCAAGGCGTTTGCCGAGTGGGCGGCCGAGCAGGGCAAGCCTGTGCTCACAGTACAGCAATACGACCTGGTCGAGCGCATGGCCGAAGGCGTCCGTAGCCACGGCTTAGCTAGGGACCTTTTGAGCAAAGGTATTCCTGAGGGCGTCGTGCGTGCCGAGTATTGCCAGATGCCGTGCCAGATTCGCATGGATTGGTTCGACCCGCAGCGGGGGATCGTGGACCTGAAGACCTGCGACGACCTGGACTGGTTCGAGGCCGACGCCCGGCGCTACGGCTACGTCCACCAGGTGGCCTTTTACCAGGCTGTGCTCTCGCAGGTGATCGACTTGTTCATGCCGGTCCACTTCATCGGCGTCGAGAAAAAGGAGCCATACCGTGCGGGTGTCTGGAAGGTCCACGAAGACATCTTGATGCAAGTCCGGCGTGAGAACGAGGCCGCTATCGAGAGACTGCGGCGATGCCTAGCCACCGACACGTGGCCCACCGGCTACGAAGAGTGCCGCGTGTTCGATTACGTCTAGAGCCGGTCGCCTGTCGGG
>Ga0067045_1027807_pt1 | contig 59034 bp, 60 predicted proteins | sample TerdegcTABiofilm_FD_59184 | JGI IMG/M metagenome (GOLD analysis project Ga0067045, IMG submission 59184) | Combined Assembly of (Gp0054472, Gp0054536) Wastewater bioreactor microbial communities from Singapore -Terephthalate degrading...
TCACCAAACCGGCGGTTTCCCTTTACAACTGTTTCCGGCCGTTACCGGTACCGGGGCTAGATTACCACTTAGTCCACACTGCAATCCCCAACCTGCCCCGGCATCCCGGACAGCCTAGGAGTTTTCCTCTACAGAATTTACCTTTTTTAGCCTCTTTTGCAATAAAGGTTTCAATCACCAAGCCGGCCGCGCACGGGCCCATGACGGCAGGATTGGTAAAGCTGAAATCCACCTTTACCACTCAAGGCAGGCTACACTGCACGCAGCTTCAACCACATACAGGTTTAATCCCAAGCCATAGTTTACCGCACCCGCCAGGGCGGGCGGGGATCCCCACATACTTGGGTCTCCACGGAGGCAGGGTCAACGCCCGCATGCCATTGCGGGTCGCCCGACCTCCTTAACTCCCAGTACCAACCCCCGACTGGGCGTCGGCAGCCAGCACCAGGAACTTCATCGTTGTGCCCTTAACGGATTTTTAGGCCCGTCTTCAAAAAGGTGCATCTGACTAGGATACTGCGTCACTTATCGAATAAAGCTACGATATAATTATACGATGTAATTATAACAAAACATCTTTTTTCTTTCAAATACCGGTTTTTCTTAGTTTAAGCGGTTTAACTGCTTATCAGGATGAAAAAAGAACAACCGCCATGTTGCAAATTTAAATCGTAGCGGTGTGTCTTTATAGGTTGCGTTTTCATAATATATCTGTTAGAACCTTCTGGACTGGAGCATTATTTAATAATCCCTATCAATTATATATCGAACAAGCGTTCTTAAAAAATCCGCTTCTTTTCCAAAACATTCAAGCGCAGACAACGCATCGTCCGCAGCCTGGCGTGCTTTCGCTTTCGTTTCTTCTATTCCAAAGAGCGAAGGATAAGTAACTTTTTTATTCTTTATATCGCTTCCAACCGGCTTGCCGATTTTGGCTGCATCACCTTCAATATCAAGAATGTCATCTACTATTTGAAAAGCGAGCCCTAAATTTTCCGCATATCTGGTCAGATTATCTAATTCCGCTTCTTCCGCACCTGCAAGAATAGCCCCCGCTCTGACTGCCACCCGGTAAAGGGCGCCTGTCTTATGGCGGTGAATATATTCAAGCGTATCTTCATTGATATCCTCTCCCGCAGAAAATGTATCGACGACCTGACCGCCAATCATACCAAACGTTCCTGCCGCGTAAGCAATCTCTCGAATTATTTTTAAAGCATTATCCGGACTGGTGTTGCGTATATCCGCCAATATGGAAAATGCCAAGGTCAAGAGGGCGTCACCAGCCAATATCGCTACAGCATCACCGTAAACCTTGTGATTTGCCGGCTTACCCCTGCGGTAATCATCGTTGTCCATAGCAGGCAAATCATCATGGATCAATGAATAAGCGTGGATCATCTCAAGAGCGCAGGCCGCGGGTAGGACATCTTCCGCTTTACCCCCCACCGCTTCAGCCACGGCTATTACCAGGATAGGCCTGAGCCGCTTGCCCCCACCCACGACGCTATACCGCATAGCCTGGTGAATTAACGGCGGATAGGCGTTGGCCGGCGGCAGGTAATGTTCAAGGGCCTCCTCAACTATAAATCCGATCCTCTTGATATTTTCTTCAAAATTCAATTTTTTGTCCCCCTACTGCCAATGGTAACGCATCTATTTCTTTTAAATTTATCTCATCTTTTTCATTTGCAGTTAATATAGAAATGCGCTGCTCGGCTGCCGCAAGGTGTTCATTACAGATACGGGTAAGCCCGACTCCTTCTGTAAACAGTTCAAGTGCCTTCTCCAGCGGCAACTGGCTGTCTTCCAACTCCCGCACCAGTGTTTCCAAACGTGCTATGGCATCTTCAAAAGATATCTTATTAACCTCCGCAGTGTTTTTAGCAGTCATAAACGTCCTCCCAACCGGATACTCACCTTAAGACTCCATTATCCGCGCCCTCACCGCAGCCACGGCCTCATCTTTAAGCCGCACGGCTTTAGCGGCTATTGCCTCTTTTTCATCGATAATTCTTTTTATATAATCCTGATCTTTAATCATTGAAACGTTAATTTCAGCGCTCAAAAGCACACCGTTAAGCGCGGCCTCAAGTATCTCGGCGGCTACCCCGGCGTCGCTGACGGCTGTCTTGTTACCCACGTTGGAAAGACGCGTAGTGATCTGCAGCGCTTCCAGACAGACACGAGCTATCTCCAACGGGGTTTCCGTAGCGTTTTTCAATGCTTTTTGCATAGCTTCATCACGTTCTGTTTTCTCAATATCAGTTCCTTTCGGCATCCGGAAAGCTGCCATAAAATCATTAAACTCAGCCATATCAGCATCCACCAACTCCTCCAGCCTCTTCATCAGGTTGTCGGCGGTACTGAGAATTTCATTGACCTGAGGCTCAAAATCTTTATATTTTTCTTTCCCCACAGTCAGATTACAGACCATCGCCGTCATAGCCAGGCCAAAACATGCCACTATAGCAGATACACTACCGCCACCCGGTGTTGGGGAATTGGAGGCGGATAGCTCAATTACTTCCCGTAAGGTTTTATCGAATAATGCGCTCACCGACAACATCCTTTTATTTATTGAATTTTTAATATCAGGTATTTAGAATTCAGATGCCCATGAAGCTTCGTTTCACCATCAGACAGATGAAAATGGTAAAGATTTATTTTCAGGAATATGTTATTTCTTCTGAAGCTGAATGGCTTTAAGAAGATTTTTCTGGATCAAAACGGTGGTAAGACTGCCGACACCGCCTGGTACCGGTGAAATCGCACCGGCAACCTTTTGAACATTTTCAAAGTCAACATCCCCGCAAATGCCTCCCGCTGCTTCATTTATACCGGCGTCTATAACTACAGCGCCGGGTTTGATTAAATCAGCGGTAATCATTTTAGCCTTACCTACTGCGGCGATTAGTATGTCAGCCTGGCTGGTATATTGTCTAAGATTTTTTGTTTTTGTATGGCAAACAGTAACCGTGGCGTTTTGGTTGAGCATCATAAAGACCAGGGGTTTGCCCACTGTTTCTCCGCGGCCTACCAGGACAGCATGTTTACCCTTTATTTCTATACCGCTATGTAACATAATTTCAATACAACTTTGCGGGGTGACCGGGAAAAGCCCTTCGCTATTACTGAGGAGATAGCCCCGGTTGACCGGATGCACTCCGTCTACGTCTTTAACCGGCGATAGCGCCTCCAACAATATTTGTTTGTTTATTCCTTCAGGTAAAGGCAACTCAATCATTATTCCATGTACACTGTCATCTGTGTTCAATTTTTTGATTAAGTCGACCAGTTCACTTTCCGGCGTTTCACTTGGCAAGTTGAACAGCTTAAACTCAATACCGATGTTAACACAGGCTTTTTCTTTGGAACGGACGTAAATGACTGAGGCCGGGTCATTGCCGGCCAGGATAACGGCCAGTTTAGGAATGATTCCCTTTTTCCGAAGCTGCCTGACTTCTTCTTTTACTTCTTCCCTGATCAATTCGGCAATTTTTCTGCCGTCGATAATAATTGCCACTTTACTATCTCCATCCGCTATCTTTTTATTATATCTTATTATATCTTTTTATCTTCAACAATGCACTGCAACAGCCCCCTGTGCAAACGCACATCCAGCTTATCGCCTGCATGTACCTCACTTGCGTCACTGATGACACGCTTGCCGTCCGTGGTTGTGCAAATACTGTATCCTCTGGCCAGGGTGGCCAGCGGGCTCAAAGTGTTTAGCCGGGCAGCGAGATTAGCGAGGTGACTGCCTTCACGTTCGATCATGCTATGCATACTCTGGACCAGGCGGCTCGTCAGGAAATCAACTGATTGCTGTCTGGCGCTACAAAAAGCTTCAACAGGCCGGGTGAAAATCCTGCCGGCCAGACAATAATCCAGACGCCTTCTACCTTCCTTGATTTTTTGTTCTACAGCGCGGTTAAGCCTGCCTACCATTGTTTGTACATATCGTTCCATTTCCCTTTTATCGGGAACAGCCATTTCCGCGGCTGCAGAGGGGGTAGCGGCCCGGGCATCGGCTACAAAGTCGGATATGGTAACGTCAGTCTCATGTCCTACCGCCGATATGACAGGAATCTTAGAAAGAAAAATACAACGGGCGACAACTTCCGTGTTAAATGCCCACAAATCTTCAAGGGACCCGCCGCCCCTGCCGACAATAATTAACTCAATCCCGCCCAGTTTGTTCAACAACTGAATCCCCCGCGCTATCGCTAGAGGCGCGCCTTCACCCTGCACTAGTACCGGAACCAGAATGATTTCCAAACCGGGCCAGCGGCGCTGAATGATTTTTACCATATCCCGCACAGCCGCGCCGGTCAGGGAAGTAACAATACCGATCCGGCGAGGTAACAACGGCAAATTTTTTTTATGTTTACGGTCGAATAACCCTTCTTGCTTCAGCCTTTCTTTCATTTGTTCGAAAGCCATATACAATGCGCCGGTTCCGTCCGGCTCAATCTCATCGGCGTAAAGCTGGTATGTGCCGTCCCGCTCATAGACTGAAACATAACCGCGCACCAACACGGACATACCGTTTTCCGGTCGAAAAGGCACGGCACGGCTGCGAGAGCGGAACATAACCACTTTCAGGGAACTCAACTCATCCTTCAAGGTGAAGTAAAAGTGTCCGGATGAAGCGGATTTAAAGTTTGATATTTCCCCTTTAACACAGATATTGGCCAGTAAATAATCACTTTCAAATATTGTTTTAATATGCCTGGTCAATTCCTGAACACTTAGAACCCGCACCGACTTGGCTCCTTGTCATAAATAAAGGTAACCTGACTGCCGCGCTGAAAATAGCATACAATTAATTAAATGAAAAAACTTTTCCAAGATAAAAATGGATTGATAACTCCTCTATTAACATTGTTGCCTGAACATAATTTTAATTCTATATAGAAGATGCAATCCCTGCAATATTATAATAATACATAAATATATGAGCCATAATATATAAAGAGCAGTTACTAGATAAAATAACTACTCTTTCACAAGTTCTATGCGGTTCCGGTATTCTTCCGGGTTTTCCAAAACCCGCCCCAAAATACCGTTAATAAATTTCCCCGATTCTTCGCTTCCATATACCTTACCCAATTCTATAGCTTCATTAGCAGAAACATTGTATGGGATGTCCTCGCAAAAAAGAATTTCGTAAAGCGCCAAACGCATAATGTTTCTATCAACATTTGCCATCCGCTTTATATTCCAGTCCTTGCTTATATCTGCAATAATCTGGTCAATGAAACTCAAGTTAGCCAGTGTTCCGTTAACAAGCTCTTGTGAAAACTCTATGTTTTTTTTTAGTCTACCTAAACTCTCGTCCATTTTAAAAAAAGCTTCATTCGGATCTATGTTACCCAGATCAACTTGGAACAGGACCTGAAGAGCCCTTTCTCTGGCCTGTCTCCTGCTCATTAATACCGTTCCTTTCATAGTGGTTTAACGCATAAATATAGAAGTTTTTTATACTAACAGCCATAAAGCTACCGCTCCTGAAATAATCTTGAAATAAATTCCCGGAAGTCAATTTTTTCATCGAGGCGTTTGCCGAAATAGTAGCCGACGACAGCGCATCCGGCAACGAACAACGCTTTAAAAAAGCCGTACTTGATAGCAAACCAGCCAAAAATCAGACCCAATAAAACACCTGCCGCTTTACCCAGGTGTTTATCTAAAATTTCCTGGATTATGTTCAATTCGTTCCCCTCTTTTCTCCGGCATATTACTCGACTCTTGGCTTTTGTGCGGAAATGTTGTCAATAGTAACTTTAACAGTGTTTACAGTAACACCAGTTACTTCAAAGACTTTTTCCCTTACTAGATTTTGTATTTTTTCAGAAGTATCCGGGATATTAATATCGGGAGTCACCACGGCGCGAATCTGTACCCCCACCCCCTGTGACACAGATACTATCCTCGGTTTTACCTCTCTCACCCCGTTAACCTGAGCCACTACTTTTACCACGAGATTTTCCATGGCTTGGATTGACACACGGATTTGACCCATTGCACCTTCAGTAAGGATTACATACCTGCCGCCTCTGTCTGGTTTATTTATCCCGATCCAAAACAACCTGGCACCGGCAAGAATCAATATGATCATGAGCGGCCAAAAGACCTCCGGCCGGCCTGGATAAAAAAGATCCCTGAGCAGGAACTGGGGTGTTGACCAGCCCAGCATCACCGCTGAAAAAAGCACGAAAACCACCGTTAAAAAGAATGTGTATACAGCCAGTAAAGCGCGGTCAAATGGCCTCACCGGATATACCTCCTTTAAAAAGCAGCCCCCTTTTGGGGGCTGCATTTTTTATCTCACCCTGTGTTCCTCTTCTTTAATTTCTGAAGCAAAAGCGACACCTTGAATATTGACATTAACCTCAACAACAACCAACCCGGTCATTCGCTCAACGGCATTTTTAACGCTGGTTTGGATATCCGCAGCGATATCCGGGATTCGAACACCGTAATCAACAATTACATAAATATCAATGGCGGCCTCTTTCTCCCCGACCTCTACCTTAATACCTTTAGTAAGGTTTTTTTTACCTAGCAATTCGGCAATACCGCCGACAATGCCGCCGCTCATTCCAGCTACGCCCTTGATGTCGATGGCCGCCAATCCGGCAATAACCTTTACAACTTCATCCGCAATTTTTATTGTCCCGAGCCCGATCTTTTCCTCCCGGGCAACTTCCGAGGTATTCACCATAACTCCCCCCAGTCACGACAAAAAACATTATAAACTTTTTTTATTATAACAAAGATGGTAAATTAACGCAAACCAGAAGGAGAAAATGAAAATTTTACGTTGTCAATACTTGGGGATAATTATAATATTACTTGAATCAACGCCTGTACCCCGCGCAATCAAGTCGGTCAGGCATGCAGCTTCTTCCGTACTCAAACTGTTTGTCGCTACAACCGCCGTCACCGATCTGCTATCAATCAGTACCGCCGCGTCATTATATCCCTTTGCCTTGATCAGGTTTTCCATCTCAACTTCTTTTTCCATACAGTTACTGATACTTATCAGATTTTCCTGCGCCTTTTGTCTGGTTTCACTAGAAGAGTTGGCATTATTGATCACCTCGCGAAGCCACTCCACCCGCTGACCTCTGGTGCGATCCCTTTCTAAACGGTATTCTACATAGAAATCAGAATTCTTGCCTGACAAATCACCAGTTTTTTTCTCCCCGGGTACTTCTCCGTTATTAATAAAACGGACTTCTCCGGCAGCAGGACTACTTACCTGTATGCCGGGAACGACTTTTTGCTCCTTTATAGTACCGCTTCTGTACAATAATAACATGGCAACTCCAATAATACTCAAGATAGTCACCGTTAGAATTCTTCTACTAATAATAACTGTTCTCATTGTTCTCTCCTCTCTCTTGGCAATACGAGTATTTTCTGGGGTTCAATTCCCATGGCTACCCTTGTCGCCTGAAAGAGCATCGCCTTCACTTTGGCGTCACCGGCACCTTCCGCCACAACCAAGATGCCTGCGACATGAGGCGCTACTTCCCGTTCTACAACCGGTTGCTCTCCCTGTCCGCTGCGGTTCATAACCAGTTGGTTGCTGTCGTTGTCTTCTGTAGTCAACCGCGTTCCTCCCGACTGGTCACGTTCCTGAGTCGTTTTCCTGCCCGTAGTGGTATTAACCGCGTACTCAGACTGGGTTGTGCTTGACAGCCGCACGGACACCTCTACTTTTCCCGCTCCTTCAACTTGCCTGAGCATTTCGCAAAGTTTCTTGCTCAGGAGTTCTTCTTCTTTTGACATAACATTTTTTCCCTGTTCGTTAGCTTGTTGAGTAGATACGTCAATATTGAGCTGTTGTTTTGCGGTTGATTTCGTCCTGTCAATTCCGGAAAACACAAGCATCAGCACTCCGAGTACAGCGAGGCCCGCCAGCCAGAGGTTGCGCTTGTTTTGGCCTGTTGAGCCATTCCCCCCCTGCCCGCCGAACCCAAAAAATTCAAGCAACTTTTTCAAACCGGCACCTCCAAACATAATATATTGAACGTCTGACATCCGACATCCGATTTTCGACGATTGTTTTCAGCGGTATACACATTTAACCTGTTCTTGCTTTAAATTATAAAAGTTTGCTACTGTCTTAATCAGCCCGGCTACTGCTTCATCAGGCGGCACGGTTTCAGCCTCTATCCATTCCTTGGAATCCGGCTTTTGCCTGACTTGTACAGTAACCGGCTTAATACTGGCGGCGTCGCCTTCAACAATACGATTGTCAACCTTACCGGGGTCTTTTTCAACAAACATTACTATCTTACTAATTTGCCCGTAATTAGCTCCTCCTCTTTCTGTATTTACTATTACCTCCGCGTCAACCACCGGTACTTCCTTATTGATACCGGCCAGCGCGATTACCTGATTGGCAAGTCCACGCTTATAATGCTCAATCGCTTTTTGTTGCTGTTCGTCTGAGATTTTCTTGCCGGATTCCATTATCATGGAAAGACGTTCATCCCCTTCTTTTCCGGTTAGGGAAGGCAAGTCACCGGTATAATCACGGTGCACCAGTTCACCTACTGCCTGAACCACCGCCACAATAATCAGGAGACCTATGACCATTTGCACATATTTCCTCATTTCTCCAGCGGGCAGTAGCATTTCGAGGAACATTGCCAAAATAACAATTACAATCAGGTTTTGAATAAGTGAACGGATTACTTCCACCTGAACCCTCCTAAACTCGTCATCTAAGCATAACAGTAATGTTCGCCACGCCGACAATAATAGTAATGACGAAGAAGAACAGCAGGCCTACCGTCGCCACCGCGGCAAAAATTAAAAGCAAGTTATTGCCGAGACTGTTTAAACAACTGACCATTTGTCCATCTCCAATCGGTTGAATCAAGGCTCCGGCAAGTTTGTATATGAATGCGAGGGTAATAATTTTCAATAGAGGAATAAGCATTATCGTACAAATTACCGCCACTCCGGCAATGCCAACCGCGTTTTTTATTAAAAGCGACGAACTGACTACGGCGGCCAGAGCGTCGGAAAGCACCCCGCCCACTACCGGCACGAAGGCATCCACACCGAATTTTGCCGCCTTAAAGGTAACTGAGTCTCCGACGGCCCCGGCCACACCCTGTATAGTCAGGATTCCTAAAAAAATTGTTGAAAATATTCCCATTAAACCCATGGCTATACCTTTTAACAAATCAGCCAGATTTGACACTTTGAATTTTTCCGACAGATTGTTGACTATTCCGAGAATCGCTACAAAAAAGAGCAAAGGCAGTATTATGTTTTTTATTAAAGTGCCGAAAACACCCAGAGTGGTTAAAATAACAGGACTAAAAACTGCCGCGGAGGCCACCCCGCCGACCGCAACCAGGAGAGTTAACAGAACGGGCAAAAGCGCCTGCATAAATAAAACCATGTTTTCCACCACTTCCCTGCCGGCATTGACAGCCAGTGAAAAGGACCCGATGGCGATAGTGATCAAAACTAGATAAGTGACAGAATACGTCAGCTGACTCACGGTGCCTTTTTCAAAAGAAGCCATTAGATTTTGAAGTACGGCACAGATTACCGCGAGGATCACCAATTTCCCCAAGAGGTCGAAATTCGCCACCACTTCTTTAAAAAGTTGCCGGAGTAAATTTTTAAATATCTCGGCCGGTTTCCAATCTAATTCTCCTTTCACCAGTTTTATTACCATTTCTTTAAAATCCAGAGTGGGAATTGAACCCTTGATTTCCGAATCAAGTCTTTCAATGTATTGTTGCACTTCCGTCAAGTCCAAAGAAGAAATTTGCCCTTCTGGTGAAATAGCTGTGGTCTGCTCCCCAAATACAGGTACCGGAACGAACAGAAGTAAAGCTAATAATAATGGAAAGATCTTATACAATATCCCACCGCCTTATGGTACAAGTTTTAAAAGCAACTGAAGCACTGCGACTATAATCGGAACCGCAAGCACCATAATCATTATTTTAGCGGCAAATTCAATCTTTGTGGCAACTGCGCTTTCACCGGCGTCCCGGCAGATTTGAGCTCCAAACTCAGCAATGTAGGCGATACCAATAATTTTCAGGATCGTACCCAGGTAAACCATGCTGATTTCCGCTCTAGCCGTCAGATCTTTGATAATATCCATTATTGAGCCGATTTTACTTAACACCAGGAGAAAAAGAATTACTCCGGCCGCTACACTTAAGAGTACCCCTAGTTCCGGCCGCTGGCTCTTTACCACCACTATCAGGACGGTGGCGATCAGCCCGATGGCAACTATTTGCATAATATCCATGACTAGCTCTCCTGTTAACTCTCAATCAACATTTAAAATAGTTTAAATACAGATTTAACTTGATCGAATAAGTTGGCAAGCAGTTGGATAACCCACATAAAAACAATTGCCAGCCCCGCTAAAGTAACTAAATGCCCTTGTTCTTCCTTTCCGGCATGTTTCAAAATCGAGTTAAGAACAGCTACCAAAATCCCCACACCGGCAATTTTAAAAATCAAATCTATATTGCTTCCCATGCGTTAACCTCCTGTCTTATTAATAGTCCAGTTTCTTATTCAATAAAGGATCAATACAACCAGTAGCCCTCCCAGAAAACCAAGATAACTCCAAAGCTTGACATTCCGCGACGCCTCCTCTTCCGCAGAGGCAGTTTCGGTGCTGATTTGTTCCATAGCCAGGCGCAGGTGCTTGATCTGATCCTCTTTATCGGAAATCCCAAGGGAACAACCAAGGTTGCGCAGTATTGACAAATCACGGGGTTTTAAAGCAGTACCACGATAATAATTTTCAAGCGCCTTCTCCCAGGCCTCCGAGGCGGTTACTCCTGACATCGAAGACAGTTCCGCTGCCGCCCCGCCGAAAAGAATAGCAGAGGTTTTATCGCAGCGACCGGATACTTGCCTTAAAGCTTCGGGTAAATAAGTGGCACTGTATGCAACTTCTGTTTCGAGCATCTGAAGCGCTGAACGTAGCGAGCGTAATTCTTTAGGTCTGCGGGAGTAATTCCCTGCAACGGCCAACCCGCTAAGACCGCTGGCAACTATCACCATGACTGCTCCCACCAGCTTTAACATCTCTTCACCCCCAGTGTTCGCATAGTTTTACCATCAATTATATCTTCTACTGTTCCCACCCCCCGGGAGCGGCCAAGAATAACAAATCGCTCGATCATTTTCGACCGGATTATGCGTCCCAGCGCCGGCCGTTCAGCCAGTTCGGCCAAATTTTTTCCATGGGCGGTGGTTAAAACCTTTACTCCGGCGTTTAAAACTTCTTCCAGCGCGCCAACGTCTTCACTGCGTCCAATTTCATCAGCAGCGATCACTCGCGGGTTCATTGAGCGCAGAAGCATCATCATTCCTTCTGCTTTAGGACACCCATCCAGGACATCGGTTCTCAATCCTACGTCCAACTGAGGTATCCCTCTATAACACCCGGCAATTTCCGACCGCTCGTCTACCAATCCCACAGTTAGTCCTGAGAAACCAAGTTCCCTAACACCATTGCTTATCTGCCTGATCAAATCTCTGAGCATGGTAGTCTTGCCACAACAAGGCGGGGAAACCAGGACAGTGTGAAAAACACCGCCACCGTCATTGTCTATAAGGTAGGGTAAAACACCGGAGGCAGCACCTATGACTGCACGGGATATACGGATATTGCAGCCTGAGAGGTATTTCAGGGTCCTGATTTTCCCGCCGTCCAGCAGCGCTTTTCCCGTAATTCCGACACGGTGACCGCCGGGTAAAGTAATAAACCCCCTTTTTAATTCTTCTTCAATAGCATAAAATGATGATTTACTTATTAATTGGATTAATCGTTCCATATCAATAGGAGTAACATAGTAAGCCTCTCCGGCTTCATAAGTTGGCCGCCCCTCAGTAGTCAAAAAAACGTCGCGGTTTGACAGCCCCAGAACCAAGGGTCTTCCCTGTCTGAACCGGATCTCTTCGATATTATTCAAAATAGAATGAGATAACGCGGCAACCATGGACCGGATGTTGCCGGGTAACACCGGTAAAATACCTCTTACGGCATTATCACTCTGATCCAAGTTTGCTAATATCAAAGTTTGTCCCTCCTAAATTAATAAATATTGATCGCTGCGGTAAAATATGCCAGGACTTTCAATATAAAAAATTAGCCGCTTAATGACCGGCTTAAAAAAGTTAAACCAAGTCACCCAAGCGGCAATTTTCCATATATTGAATAGTAGGTAAAATAATAACATAATTAGAAAGGATAAAAGTGTTATGACAAAACCAATTATTTCTTATAACTGGCCGGCTAAATTTGTTGAACAATACAACGCGTGGTTGCAAAATCGTCAACCGCCTGTCATTGAAGACGCTAAAACAACCGGTGACGCGAAAGAATATCAAAATTATATGCCTATTTTCATACCAGTTTATCCAACATATCCTTATGTCGGCTTGCCTTGCACCACCCTGCCGTTTTTCCCCGCCGACTCTTCCGGTTCCAATCCATTAAACGGCCAGACCGCATGTCCTTGCTACAGGCAGGCGCCAGTTCTACCTATTGGTAATAATGCTTATATTTTATTCCTAATTTTTATCTTAATCATGCTCGGTACAAGGAAAGAGCAAATTCTGGCAGTCATACGTAAAATATTTAAACAAATAACCTGATTCAAAAAAACAGCGACAGCTCATAGCCGTCGCTCATAGTAATTATTATTTTAGGTATTCAGAATTCAGTAGTCGTAAATTCAGAATACTTCCTGATGATAAACCGTTCTTATTCTGACTCCTGACTCCTAAACAGTTCAAAATATGCTAAATATCTTCTTCCTGCATTTTTAACTCGTTATCAGTTGCTTGTCCTTTTATTGTTTCGGATTCATCATCATTTTGATATTTTTCATCGTTTACAAAAACTATTTCATCACAATTGGGGCAAGTAACTTCTACAACATCTTCGTCCTCTGGAACATGGGAATCAAAATAAACAGTTTCTCCACAACTGGGACACTCCACTTCGATAAAATCTCCTTCGCCGCTGTCATGATTTACACCGTTATCCTCAAATAATTCATCTTCCAAGTGGTACAGGTCCTCGTCGATTGTTTCTAAATAATCTTCAAGTTGCTCCTGTCCTTCTTCCAGGTCACTGAAAGATTCGGCAAAATCATCCAAGACCTCAATAATTCCATTAAAAAGTTTACCTTCTTTCGAATCAGGACTTAAGTCAAGCCCATTAGACAATCCTTGCAGGTACGCCACTCTTGCTTTCAAATCGGTCATCCAAACTATACCCCCTTTGGTTATACTGACCTTGGCCTGCTTTAATAGTATGTCTATAATAAGGGGGCTTTAAACACGTTATGCAAATTATGCCCGTTTAATATAGTTTCCTGTCCTGGTGTCAATCTGAAGTTTGTCCCCCACATTGATAAAAAAAGGCACTTGGACTACGGCCCCGGTTTCCAGCGTAGCCGGTTTAGAACCGCCGGAGGCGGTGTCTCCCTTGATGCCCGGACTCGTTTCGACAACTTCCAGCTCAACAAAGTTCGGGAGCTCAACACCGATGGATCTCCCTTGAAAGGTAAGGATATGGATATTCATATTTTCTTTTAGATATTTTACGGCGTCACCGAGTTGATCGGTGGTCATCGCCAGTTGATCATACGACTCCATATCCATAAAATTATAGTCCTTCCCGTCATTATAAAGGTACTGTACCTCGCGCCGCTCAATCCTGGCCTTTGGAATTTTTTCGCCGGCGTTAAATGTTTTCTCAATAACGGCTCCGGTACGCATGTTCCTAAGCTTCGAACGCACAAAGGCAGCGCCTTTGCCAGGCTTGACATGTTGGAATTCAATTACCTGGAAGACATCTCCTTCCAGTTCAATGGTAAGTCCCGTTCTAAAATCGTTGGTTGATATCACCGCTCCCGCCTCCTGATAATTTTTTATGATAAAGTGAGAAGGTTTAATAGTTTATCTTTGGGTACTCTGGTTAAAACCTTACAATCAGATTCTCCAACGACTACTGTATCTTCAATCCTTACTCCACCCCAGTCCGGAATATAAATACCCGGTTCAACCGTTACTGTCATCCCCTGCTGTAACATGGTTTCATCTTTCTTGGACAGCCTGGGGTTTTCGTGTATATTCAGGCCAAGCCCGTGCCCGGTGCCGTGACCGAACTGTTCCCCATAGCCTTTCCTGGTAATTACGTCACGTGCTGCACGGTCGACATCCGACGCCCGCACACCGCTGCGTATCGCTTCGATAGCCCGCATCTGGGCTTCAAGTACAATTGAATATATTTCTTGTTGTTTTAGAGTCGGTTCTCCCAAAACAACAGTTCTGGTAATATCAGAATGGTAGCCGCGATAAACCGCCCCGAAATCCATGGTAACCAGATCTCCCTCTTGTATTCTTCTGGAAGAAGCCACACCATGTGGAAGCGCCGACCTGGGGCCGGATGCGACAATAATTTTAAAAGCTATTCCGTCTGCGCCCATACGCCGCATCAAGCACTCCAGCTGAATAGCCACTTCATGCTCAGACACGCCCGGCTTAATCAAGGGCAGTACCTGTTCAAACGCCTGATCGGCAAGGCGTACGGCTTCCCGAATATTATTGACCTCATCATCATCTTTAGTTAACCTTATTTTTTCCACCAGTCCACTTGTCCCTATTATTTCAACACTAACTAATTTATCCTTTAAGACAAGATACTGATTGTAGACCAGATGCTCCCCTTCACAACCCAGCCTGAAGATGTTGTTTTCATTTAAAACCGGGACCATCGCTTCTGTGAAGGTATCAGTGACTTCTATTATTGTAAATCCCGGACTTTCATGTTTCGCTTGTTCCGTATAACGAAAATCAGTGAGTAAGAAGACATTATCCATACACACTAAAAGAGCGCCGGCTGTTCCGGAAAAACCGCTTAAAAAATAACGGTTTTCCGGGTTTGTCACGTACAAAGCGTCAACTCCGGCAGTCACCAATAGTTCTCGTAATTTATTTATTCGTGTTTGCATCCTTGCTTGCAATGTTTTTCCTCCAACAAGGTACTAGTTCAACTAACGCCCGCAATGCCAGCAGGTACCCGTTAGCGCCAAACCCGCTGATTTGGCCCGCAGCAACCGGCGCAATCACAGAATGTCGCCTGAAATCCTCGCGCGCGTATATATTGGACAGATGGACTTCGATAGTAGGGACGCCAATAGCCGCGACAGCATCGCGCAGGGCGTAACTATAATGGGTAAACGCCCCGGGGTTAAAGATAACCGCGTCCATCTCCGCAGCAGCGCGATGAAGCAAATCAATTAATTCACCTTCGTGATTTGACTGCCGGCAGGTTATCTTAACCCCTAATTCGGCAGCCAAATACGATAAACTATTGTTGATCTCATCTAAACTTAGGGAGCCGTAGACTGACGGCTCACGCCTGCCAAGCAAGTTTAAATTCGGACCGTTAAGTATTAATATATTCAATAAAAACACCTCTTGCAGACTGGAAACATTTTAGCATAAATTAACCACTTATTCAAAAGAGAAGTTCGGCTGGAGAAAACTATTGACCACTTATTGTCATTTCCGCCACCCGTAGCGTTGGTGAACCTTTACCGCCATAGAATTTCAAATCGTTTCCAACAGCTTCGACGGAAGCCAGAAGGTCGATGACATTTCCACCGAGGGCCATACCACGCACTGGTTTTGTTAATTGGCCTTCTTCAATCCATAGTCCTGCAACCCCAACCGAAAAATCCCCGGATATTGGATTGGCAGTGTGCATCCCCATCATTTCAGTGATATAAATTCCACTCGCAATATCTTTGATCATTTGCTCAACCGGGGTTGACCCGGCTTCGATAAAAAAGTTTGTACTTCCCACCTCAGGCGTACCTTTAAATGAACTGCGCACCCCGTTGCCAGTTGATTGTAAGTTTTCTTTAGACGCTGTATAAGTATTATAAAGAAATCCCTGAAGAATTCCGTTTTTTATCAACACGGTTCTTGAAGTGGCTACTCCTTCACCGTCAAATGGTGCTGAAGCGATACCGTAAGGCATGGTACCGTCATCAATAATCGTTATTTTCTCAGATATGATCTTGCTACCGACCTTACCGGCAAATAACGAGCGCCCTTTTTGTACCGCTTCACCAGTAAGCGCGGGCGCTACCAACCCTAAAAAGCCGGTCGCCGCATATGGGTCCAGCACAACAACCGCTTTTTTTGTTTGAGCCGGGGCCGCTCCCAGCATGCGCACAGCCCGCCGGGCAGCCTCGCGGCCAACATCCTTCGGACATAACTGCTTATACTTAAGCCGGTAGTCAAGGGCGAAACCATTCTGACTGTCATTGCCATCACTCGCTGCCAGCGCCATGAAAACACCACAATATCCTCCCTTGCCGGTCAAACTCATACCACGACTGTTCACGATTGTCACAAGCGTTTCGCCATCCTGATAGGCGGCACTTTCAATAATTTTTACCCTGGGATCATAGGCCAGCGCAGCTTGTTCCATAGATCTGGCCAATTCAATTTTTGCTTCAATAGCTGCCTCCCGGATATCAGGATCGTATATGTCCAATTCCGGGTAAGCTGTGGCCGGCGCCGGCAGGGAGTGATGGGGATCCGACGCTGCATTAGCGCAGTTGGCCAGCGCTCGCCTTACTGTTTCCTTTACTCCTTCAATGCTTAAATCGGTGCTGAAAGAGAAACCGACCCTTGCGCCGCGAATCACCCGCAGGCCCAGGCCACAATCTTCGGCAAATTTCATGGTTTCTACGCGGCCTTTTCTAACGTCGATATTCAACTCTTTAGAGTTGCTAATATAAGCTTCAGCCATTTCAGCCCCTAGCTTTTGGGATTTTAAAACCGCAGATTCGGCGATGCCAAGGTAAGCATCCTCTTTTCCCACTAGTACGGCTCCTTTCAACATCCTGGAACATAAGAACAAGTTGAGCACCGGCAGTAAAACAAGAGCCTGCTTGGTTAAGTAAGCTCTTGTTTTATGGATTTATTAGTATAATTCAATGTTAGTTAAAATATTCCTCTAAAACAACTCAAATTCCATGATATACACCTTGATTTCCGGCCTGCCAATTTTAAAACAAACTAACTTTATTAATAATACTGCCTTCCATTATTTAGTGAATAAAAGGCGCCGTTAATGCAAACAGATGGCGGGCTGAAATTGGTGCCAGATCTTGCACTGAAGCCTCAACAATTAAACTAGGGTCCAGGATGGCAAGAATAGCAACCTTTTCTCCCGTAGCCTGGTTGGTATAAAAACCGATTATACAAAACTGCATGTCCTCTCCGTATATTTTCCTGGTTACTATGTCCCCGATTTTCATCTGCGATACCCCCTGTGAAATCGGCGAAAACAAAAAACTTAATAACGATGATATTTTATTTTCTTATAACATATGCATTAAGAAAAGGAGTTGTGTATAATTGTGTATATAGTATGTAGTAACATTAGATAAAATATAAAATATTTATATAAGTTGAACTATTTTATTCAAATTAATTTTCAAGGTTATGAATATTATTTTTCTTTTACTTTCGGCTATTAAAGAATTGCACCGCTAACCGACCAGGATCTTTTCTTCAGGAAAGCGCAAAGAAGCCTTGCGCTGGTTTCGGGCCATTGCGAAGACTGCGGTCAGGAGACCCACCCTCCCTAAAAACATGGTCAGGATGATTAAAATACGCCCGGCCGTAGTAAGCTCGGGAGTAAGCCCCATGGACAGTCCCACTGTACCGAAAGCTGACGTTGCCTCGAACAATATTACCAGAAAATCCGCTCTCTCCGTTATTGATAACAGCAAAGACACAATTATAACCAGGGAGAAGGCCATTAACAGAATAGCAACAGATTTATTTATCTGTTCTTGACTAATCCGCCGGTGAAAAACCTCAGCGTTATTCTTTCCCTTGACCATGGACCAAACGGCAACAGCAAGGGCGCCGAAAGTCGTGGTTTTTAAACCGCCCCCGGTGGAACCCGGCGAAGCGCCGATAAACATCAAGATTATAATTAAAAACTGAGTGGCCGGCCTTAATGTCCCCGTATCAATTGTATTGAACCCAGCCGTCCGGGGGGTAACGGCCTGGAAGTAAGCAGCCATAGCCTTGCCCGCCGGACTAAGTGGTTTTAATGTATTATCCATTTCCAAAAGGTATATTAATAGTGTTCCCGTGATAATCAAGAGTCCCGTCACCGATAAGGTCAGCTTTGTGTGCAGGGATAATCGCCTGAATTTTCCTCCGCGCTGAAGAAGGTCGACAATAACTCTAAAACCAAGGCCGCCTAAAATAAATAAAGTTGTAATACAAAGATTTATTGTGATATCCTCAACATATCTGGTTAAGCTCCTAAAATTGCCAACTATATCAAAACCGGCGTTGTTAAAAGCTGATACTGAGTGAAAGAAACCGAACCAGAGACCTTTTTGCCAGCCCAGGTCGGTCGACCAGCGTGCCGCCAGGATCAGGGCAAAGCTAAATTCAGAGATAAAAGTAAAAATAAGCACATATTTAGCCAACCGGACAATGCCGGCCACGTTAGTCTGGTTTAACGATTCCTGAATAATCAACCTTTGTCTGAGGCCGATCCGGCGGCCCAGCAGCATGGCAAAGAAAGTGGCCATTGTCATGAATCCCATTCCGCCCACTTGAATCAAAATCAGGATGATCACATGACCGAATGTGGTCCAGTGAGTAGCTGTATCAACAACCACTAAGCCGGTAACACATACCGCGGATGTGGCTGTGAAAAGAGATGTCAAAAAACTGATTTCTTCACCAGGACGTACAGCGGCAGGCATTGTAAGTAAAATGGCCCCGGAAAGGATAATTATTGCAAATCCCGCCACTAGAATTTGTGGCGGGGGTAAACGCACTGTTACTCTCTTCTGATATTCTCCGTTTAGTGCTGTGCCATCTTTTTCTGAATCTTTAATTCTCACTTTTTCTCCTTTTTTCTCCTGAAACAAAACCCAGAATGAATAAATTCGCCTTCACTTATCCACAATTATCGAAAAGCATAATTTCTTAAGCAACAAAAAAGACACCTGAACTTTAGATAATATTTTGTACTGTTTATATTATAGTAATGCAATTTAAAAATACAAGTATCTCAGAACGTCGTGTTCACTCCTGATTAAAATCTCGTGACTAAGGCTATGACGTAATGATCGAAAAGTATTGCCGAAGCAGTATACCTGTATCGAATGCGAATGTCGCCGTCCTCTTAGAACAAACCGGGGAATATCGACGAGATAACCAGGAGAGTGGTCAAAACAATCATTATAACAGTAGTCACCCAAGCGATCAGGTTAAATACACGGGAATTTACATACTCACCCATCAAGTCACGGTCGTTAATCAAGTTCAACATAAATACCAACACTAAAGGCAGGAGTATGCCGTTAATCACCTGGGACCAGATCATAATCGGAATCAGGGGAATATCAGGAACCAGAATAATCCCCGCGCCGGCAACCACTAGAAAGGTATACAGCCAATAAAATACCGGGGCGTCTTCCCAGGTCTTATCTACTCCAGCCTCAAAACCAAGGGCTTCACAAATAAGATAGGCCGTGGAAAGCGGCAAAATTGACGCCGCGAACAAGGAGGCGTTAAACAGGCCGAAGGCAAATAACTCGGAAGCCCAGCGCCCGGCCAGGGGCATCAAGGCGCTTGCCGCGTCCTGGGCGGTTTCAATGGCGATGCCGTTTTTATGCAACGTTGCGGCACAGGCTACTACAATAAAGATGGCCACTACGTTTACCATGATCACACCGACAATTACGTCAAGTCGAGAAAGCTTATACTCTTTTACTGTTATCCCTTTTTCAACCACTGCCGATTGAATATAAAACTGCATCCATGGCGCAATAGTGGTGCCGACAAGACCAATTAACATGGCCAGATACTGACTTTCAAACTGAAAATGAGGAGTTACGGTTTCTTTCAGGACGATGTCCCATGGGGGTTCAGCCAGTATACCAGAAATCACATAAGAAAAATATAGCGCCGAGGCAATCAGAAAAATCCTTTCCACCCGTTGGTACGTTCCTTTAACTACCAACCACCATACCGCCAACGCGGAAACCGGTACGGAGATATACTTGTTGATATTAAAAATTTCCAGGCTGGCTGCTACTCCTGCAAATTCCGCAATTGTATTACCAAGGCCTGAAAGAATCAGGCCGAGCATAGCAAATAAAATCAAGCGCACTCCGTACTTTTCCCTAATCAGGTCTGCGAGGCCCTTACCTGTGACAGCGCCCATCCGCACACCCATTTCCTGCACGACAAAAAGCGCCAGAATCATAGGAATAAAAACCCAAAGCATCTGATAACCGAATGTAGCCCCGACAACTGAGTAAGTGGTGATACCCCCGGCATCATTGTCAACATTGGCCGTAATCACTCCCGGCCCTAAAATTGAGAGAAATATTATTATTCTTTTAAGCACGGCAGGTTTTCTCAACTATGCTCACTTCCTGCTAAAAGCTTTGCGCATCATATAATAAGAGAAACTCTCCAAGCTCTTGCGGTCAGGCACAATGGTGTTCAAAACGTCATCAACGGTAATGATCCCGAGCATGCGGCCTTTCTCATCCGCCACCGGCACGGCGATCAGATCGTATTTTACAATGGTATCCAGGACATCTCTGTGAGTGTCGCTAGATATAACAGTGATAATTCTATCCTTCATTATTTCCGGTAGAGGAGTACTGGGTTGAGCCATAATGAGTTCACGTAATGACAACACACCCAAAAGTTTTTTATTTTCATCCAGAATATAAAGGTAATAAATCATTTCCGCCGCATGAGCCGTCTCACGAATCTTGTCTATGGCCTCTTGGGCGGTCATATTTAAGGTAAGCGCAATAAACTCTGTAGTCATAAGGGCGCCGGCGGTGTCTTCCGGATATTCCATTAATTCCCGGACATCTTCCGCTTCCTCAGGTTCCATTAATTTCAACAGTTCATCCGACTTTTCTTGGGCCAGTTCTCCCAATAGGTCGGCAGCCTCGTCGGGAGCCATTTCCACCAAAATCCTGGAGGCGCGCTCGCTGTCAAGGCGTTCAATAATATTGACTTGCGTATCAAGGTCTACTTCACCAAGTGCCTCAGCGGCTGTCTGAGCATCAAGCGTGCTAATAAAGTCAGACCTTTCGTAGTGATCCAGTTCCTCAATGATCTCGGCAATATCGGCGGGGTGTAATCTGCTGAATTTATCGGTGGCCTCTGATAGTTTTAGGTTTGCCGTCCTGGCCCGGATCGGCTCAAGGTACTGCCAGCCTACCAGGCTTAAAGCCAAACGCTCCGTTTTTGGCTCATAACCGAAAACCCTCCTTAGTAAACCGCGCACCCCCACGTCTACCGCGGTAAGCATTATTTCATAAGAATCCTTCCGTTTTAGCCATGAGAGCTGGATATCATTCACTCTGACCAGCTTAAATCCCTTGATATCCACAATCTGTTTATCAAGAAGCCATTTCTTGACCAGCAGTTCATCTTCCCTGATATCAGTATTTTTCGTTTTATCAAACTTGTTCTTTAAAATTAGTCCTTTTTTGTCTAGTTTATTAATTTCCGAAATACTGATGATTTTTTGACTTCCTTTTGCGTATTTGATCCCTGTCACCCTAGGGTAATTTCCATCCCAAAGCACTGCAAGGTCCCTAATCGTCCCCACCTTTTTCCCCTCAGCATCATATATTTTTTTGCCAAGGAAGGCGCTGATAAAAAGCTCCCCTGGTATTTTGACTTCATTCATTAAAAGCCCTCCATATCCCCTAGGCGGTTAAATTAACTGTGTGATAAGGAAATATTTTATTAACACTAACAAAAATAAAAACGACCCGGGGAAAGTTCCAAAGGCCGTTCTTAATAAATCCCTTTCCCCTCTCGTTCGAGCTTTGGCACGTACATAGCTAGAGAGATAGTCTCAGCCACATTAGATAAAACCTTAAGCCGGTAATACCTGTTAACCCGTTACAGTCTTTCGACTTTTCCGGGCAGTGGCATATGGTCTATGTAGAAGCCTCACCTAACGAGGAAAATTATTAATTTAAGCTCATCAATTATATAAAAAAAATACATTCTTGTCAATAAGAAATAGGGCTATTCATCAATTTTGAAAGCAAAATCGACTATAATTTGACGACAGTGATGTCAACCGCCGTACTGCCGATAAGACGTTGCCCGGAAGCATACTTAAATTCTTAAAATAAAAGTAATTCAATAAATAATTACTATTTTGCAGGTAAAACTTCGAAATTTGCCGAAAAAAATTGTTTATAAAAAGCAATGATAACCGGGAGGTAAATAATTTGTTCCATCAAAAAATAGATACAGCTGTAAGGGAAGCACTCCAAAATATCAAGCCTCACAGTCACCTTTGCTTGATTTATGACACGTATGAAGAATGGCATGACATTGTCATCCCGTTTTTGGTCCTGGGCTTTGAACGAGGTGACAAATGCATTTATATTGTGGATACACATACCGCCGACCAAATCCGTAGCTTCTTAAGTGAAGAAGGCGTTAACATAAATGATGTTGAAACATCAGGGCAATTTGTTATTTTAACGGCAAATGATATTTACCCGGAAAATGGTATGTTTGATCCCGACCGGATGATTGCCTTATTAAAAAAAGAAACAATGGAAGCAATTAACGAAGGCTATAATATCTTAAGAATAACCGGAGAAATGACCCGGTTTCTTCGGAGCGAGTCAGACCCGGACAAGTTAATAGAGTTTGAGGCCAATTTAAATTATTTCTTCCCCGAGCACCCATGTGCTTCCATTTGCCAGTACGACCGGAAAAGAATCGACCCGGATGTTATCAAAGAAGTGATTATGACTCACCCGATACTGGTACGGGGTAGTCATATCCATCGTAACTTTTACTATCTGCCTCCAAATAATTGTCCCGGCAAAAAACGCAGTGAATATGAAGTTGAGCACTGGTTAAACAACCTGGAAAATGAGTATAACATGGAGGAACAGTATCGCCGGATAGTTGAGACTGCCAATGAAGGCATCTGGATAATTGATGCTGATTACATGACAACCTTCGTCAACGACAAACTGGCTTTAATGTTTGGTTATACAGTGGAAGAGATGATCGGCCGTTCATTATTTGATTTTATTGACAAGAAATACTGGGACATTGCTAAAACAATCATGAAACGTCGCAAACTGGGTGTTTTGGAACAATACGATTTTGAGTTCCGCCGGAAAGATAATTCAAAGCTTTGGGTGATTGTATCTGCCACGCCCTTTTTTGACAAAGACGGCTGTTATGCTGGCTCACTGGGGATGCTCACGGATATCACAGAGCGAAAACAAGCCGAGAGGGAATTAAAAAGAGAGCGTGACTTCATCTCGGCAGTTATTGATACAGCCGATTGTTTAGTAATAGTTTTAGATATTCAGGGAAGAATTGTTCGCTTCAACCGTACTTGTGAACTAATTACGGGCTACCAGTACAAGGAAGTGAAAAACAAGTACTTCTGGGACTTATTCCCAGTTCCGGAACAAGCGGAAATGGTAAAGGTTGTTATTGAGGAGATTTGTACCGGCCAGTTTCCAAAACGAATTGATAATTATTGGTTGATAAATTATAGCAGTAACCGTTTAATAGCCTGGTCGGCTACAGCTCTTCTTGATGAAAAAGATCAAGTGGAATATATAATAGCTACCGGAATAGACATAACTGAACGTGAGCAAGCACAAAAAGCACTACAAGAGAGTAACGAAGAACTAATATCAGCCAACGAGGAATTGATTGCCATCAATGAAGAATTAATTGCTACTGAGGAAGAACTTAGACAACAGTATGAGAAGCTGCAGAAACAAGAGGCAACCCTGGCAGTGGCCAACCAGCGGCTTCAGGATATTATTGAATTTCTACCTGACGCCACCTTTGTTATCGGGCAGGATAAGAAGGTAATTGCCTGGAACCGGGCTATTGAAGAAATGACAGGTATACCAAAAGAGCAAATACTGGGTAAAGGAGATTATGTTTATTCAATACCTTTTTATGGAAAACCCCGTCCGGGATTAGTTGATTTTGCCGTCGATAATGCTTCTAACCCTGACTCTTTATACGATAGCTTTGAAAGGAAAGGCGTCACTCTGCACGGGCAGTCTTATTTGCCCGGAATGTACGGAGGAAAGGGAGCCTATATCTGGGGAATAGCTTCGCCCCTTTATGACAAGAACAGGAAGATTGTCGGTGCTATTGAAACTATCCGTGATATAACCGAACAAAAGCAACTTGAAGAACGCTTGAAATATCTAAGCTTGCACGATTCCCTCACCACCTTGCATAATCGCGCCTATTTTGAAGAGGAAATGCGAAGGGTTGAAGGAGGTCGAAGCAATTCAACCGGTATAATTGTTTGTGACGTAGACGGGCTAAAATTTATCAACGATACACTTGGGCACGAAGCTGGGGATTCACTTCTGCTGACTGCCGCCGGTATCATCAAAAGCTCCTTTCGTGATAGTGATGTGGTGGCCAGAATTGGCGGTGACGAATTTGCCGCGATACTCTCAAACACTGAAGAGCATACTGAAGAGCATACTGTTGAAGCTATTTGTAAGAGAATAAGAGGCGCCATTGAAAGGTACAACGCTACAAACCCGGAACTGCCGCTTAGTATTTCCGTCGGTTTTGCGGCAAGAAGTGAACAATCGATAAGCATCAATGAGCTTTTCAGAGAAGCAGACAATAAAATGTACCGGGAGAAGCTCTACCGGGCTCAAAGCATACGCAGCGCCATAGTGCAAACTCTTATGAAAATGCTTCAAGTAAGGGATTTTATGACTGAAGAGCATGCTGAACGGTTACAAATTCTAGTGGTCGATTTGGCCTCGGCAATTGGTCTGCCCGAACGCAGTTTAACCGATTTGCGTCTTCTTGCTCAATTTCACGATATCGGCAAGGTGGGAGTGCCGGATAAAATTCTCTTTAAAGCCGGCCCTCTAACTGCTGAGGAAACTATCGAAATGAGACAGCACTGTATAATTGGCCAACGTATTGCCATACTTGCGCCTGATCTTGTTCCTATCGCTGATTGGGTTCTTAAACACCATGAATGGTGGAACGGTGAGGGGTACCCCCTTGGACTAAAGGGCGAAGAAATACCATTAGAGTGCCGCATCCTGGCAATTGTCGACGCTTATGACGCCATGATCAGCGACCGTCCTTATCGAAAAGCATTGACTCACGCGGAAGCCATAAAAGAGTTGAGGAAGTGTTCCGGAACACAATTTGATCCTCAACTGGTACAGAAGTTCGTTCAATTGCTTAAGTATAATAAACTTGAGTAATAAAGAAGACGCCCCCTGGAATACCAGGGGTTTTAGTTTTATTTGGAAAGAAAGGGTAGTTGTAACCAAAATTAAAAATATAAGCATATATTAAAAAAACAAATATATTTATGGGGAATTTATAAATATGAGTACCATAACCAATAAAACAGATTTCCAGTGTATCCGTAGCTTTCCAGGGACTGCAAACATTGACGGCGGAATTATTGATTATCCTTTACCCCAGACAAGCGGTCCGGCAATTTGTAACGAAGAATTATGTACTGTGGGTTGTAATTATGCCATGATCACCTGGGTAACACCGAAACGACTCGCGGATACGACTATATGTTTTGGGGAAGATCCCAAACAATTAATTAAACATACAATTAACCAAAATACAGAATTTCATTGGGTGGAAATTTATAATCTAAAACCTTCGACGCGCTACTGGTACCGGGTGGAAAGCGATGAAGTTAAAGGATCACTTAATTCATTTATGACTTTACCCAAACCGGAGGGAAAGTACCTGTTCAGTTATGCCCTGTTCAGTGACACACATATTGCTTTGCAAAACCCCGCCAAGGATGTTAATGAAATCTTTTTTGGCAAACTCGCTGAGTATTCAAGTACCCTATTAATCCAGTGTATACTTGACAGCAAAAGACGGAACATTGATCTGGCCGTAATTACGGGTGACCTTACTGACACAGCACACAGGCAGCAATATTTAGAACTACGCGATTATCTTCTTCCTTTCTTTGGTAAAACACCCTATTTTTTATGCATAGGCAATCATGATAAATATACAAAAGATTCCGGTATAGGTGAACAAGGCTTCCTTGAATATATTGCAAACAGGGAAAAAACTTGTTCTAGTGTAATATTTCGTGATTACCAGTTTATATTGGTTGATTCCTGCAGACAAAACAACAATTGGGGATACGTCGATCCCGTTCAGCTAAAATGGATAAAAAGCATATTAAATAGTGAAGGCAAGCCTTCCTACTTGTTCCTCCACCATCCATGCAACGGTTTTGATACATGGTTTGGTATAAAGAATCATATGGAGTTTCAAAAAACTATCAGAGAATTTTCCTGTGTAAATGGTGTTTTTTCAGGACACCTTCACCGGAACAAGGTAACCACCAACCGGTATACAACCGGAAATCTCCCCTATGTAGAAATACCCGCGACCGTACAGTTCCCCTGCGCTTATGCCGTCGTTCAGGTCTACGAGAATGGTTTTATTTACAATTCGTATAAAGTCAGCAGGTTGGATTTGTCGGAAATGTCCCGGGGAAGGTTCATTCTTAAACATGGAGGTAATGCCATTCTTACCTGGTACGGTTTTGGCGGCATCGGTGATCGTTGTTTTTCTTATTTTAACGGCCAGTTATTTCGCCCAGCGCAGTTTGAATTGTCAGTTACATTAGAACATCAAAGAGCCCTTGAATTTTATAAACAAATTCAGGCCGTTGCCGGAGCCAGTCTCGCTTCTTCGCACAAAACCGGCAAATCCAAAGTTATCTTGGGCCGCCACGAATCACTGCGCCTTGCTGTCCAATCATACCGGAATAAATTTTCACATTTTAACGTAAAAGTTATGATAAATAAAGAAGGGACTTACGATTTGCCTCAAGACATTAAGCTGCGTATCAAATAACACATGGTATATAAAAAAAAGCTCATGTTTATACATGGAAAATGTAACCATGGAGAATCACCTTCATATAATATAATAACTATCAACCCGAGAAAGGAAGGTCAATATAATGGATGCCAAGCAAGAAGACGTTATAGGCGTTATAGGCAGCATGATAGACGGTTGTTATCCTGACCCTCAAAGTATCTTAAAGATGCTGGCAACAAGTGAAAAAGAGGAAGCAGTTCTTTATACTCAGATTGCACAAGCCGTACCTTCAGAAGAACTCAGAAAAATAATCCTTTACAAGGCAAAAAGAGAACTGCGCATGGCAGAAAAACTTGCGATGCTATCTCAATGCTTCGGGGCAATACCCGCCGCGTCACCCGTTGGAACCATGCCTTATTCCGCGGGTGAAGAAAAAGAAAAGAAATGAGGTAATAAAAATGTCTGCTTTTCGTCCCTTGATTCACGAAGTAATCCAGATAGAACTACGTCAAATAAAACACTTGGCTATATTGGGATGTATGGCTCGAGATGAATTTACCCGGGATATTGTTTTGAGCATGCTCATGGAAGAAGCTGAGGAAGCAAAATTCTGGAATACAGTTGACGCCGCTTACCGGGGAGTTCCATTACCTGTGATAGCGCCCTGCCCCGGTATGCCGCCCGCACCCTGCCCCGGTATGCCGCCCGCACCCTGCCCCGGTATGCCGCCCACACCCTGTCCCGGTATGCCGTCCGCACCTTGCCCCGGTATGCCATCTACACCCTACCCAGGTATGCCGTCCGCTCCCTGCCCCGGTATGCCGTCTTGGCCTTATCCCGGTGTGCCGTCCGAGCCTTGCCCTGGTATGCCATCTGGACCTTGCCCCGGTATGCCGCCCGGGCCTTGCCCCGGATGGAGTCCTAGCCCAGGTATACCAACCGGTGGAACCACTATGCCGGCCTGGAATCCAGCACCAGGAATAACTCCCGGCCTTAGTGTGCCGGAATGCGGTGTTGAAAAAGGGTTTTATTCTGAAGAAGCAAAAAAAGATGTAAAAGATGATAAAAAATAATTATTTTTCCGGCCGGGTTATTAATACCCGGCCTATTGTTTTCAAAGTAGTTTATATAAAATCAGACAACTTCATGGTATAATTATCCAGTATCTCAATTATATCTTCTCCTTCGCCTAGCTGGCAGTAGCAAAGCCGCTCAGGGTTTATGCCTAATTGGACCAGAAGCGTCTTGGCGCGTCTAACCACACCCCCGGCGGAGACACTCCCGCTGGGATGGCGACACTGGCCTGAACCGCAGGCCACTATCACAACCCCGGCAGCCCCGTCCTCAAAAGCGTCCAAAATCCATTCCAGGCGCAGAGCACCGGCGGTGGGTATCTCTACCAAGCGCGTTTTCATAAGTGTTGATGATTCTTTTAAGCTGTCCTGAATTGAGTTATCGGTGCAGGCCCCTCTGCAGACAAAGAGTACCAGGTAACGTTCAATTGGTGAGTTAATTATTTCCATAGACACGCAAAGTGATTTCTTTATCGCGCTTTCGTTAATAACTTCCATGGTAATAGCGCCTGCCGGACAGGCTGCCGCGCAAATACCGCAGGCCAAACAGCCTTCCACAGAAATCACGGCGCGCTCCTCAACCACAGGTACACTGTAAGGGCAAACCCGCCGGCAGGTTAAGCAGGCGACGCATTTTTCAGCATCTACCTTTGCTCCCAGTCCACAATTCATGCAACGTCCTACTTCACGGAGCGCTTCGTTCTCACCTAATCCCAGTTCATAAGGCAAAAAGTTTATAGAACGCTGTTCAGGTGATAGTGACGGCATTTCCTGGCGTTCAAATTGAGGTACTTTTTCGGCGACTTCGGCGGGTAGTGCTCCAATTAGTTTCAGCTCTCTCTCAACCGGGAGTTTTTTTTCACCCCGCAGATAGTGGTCGACAATCCCAGCCACCCGGTGTCCCGATGCCACCGCTGCTATTGCCTGTCCAGGCCCGGTGACTATTTCACCGCATGCAAAAATACCGGTGGCACTGGTCGAAAGAGAATTCTTATCTATCAGTAAGTAACCCAGCGCGTCAGTTATCAGGCTGCTTCCTTCAAGGAAAGATGTTTCCGGTGTCTGGCCGATGGAAAGGATAACCGTATCACTTGGAATGGTCTTATAAATATTTGGTTCGTAAACTGGGTTGAATTTTCCTTCCCAATCTAATACAGTCTTGACCTTTTGTACTTTTATGCCGGTAATTTTGCTTCCATTTGACAGAACCTCCACTGGGCCGTACCCATGCTCTATTATCACACCCTCAGCCAATGCCTCTGCAATATCCCAAACAGATGCCGGCATCTCCTCCCGTTTTTCAAGGCAAATAACTGTAACCTCGGGCGCTCCCAAGCGCAAAGCGGTACGGGCAACATCCATTGCCACATTACCTCCGCCGATTACGGCAACCCGCTTCCCGATCCGCGGATTTTCCCCTAGATTTGCCAACTTTAAAAAGGGTAGGGCAAATAATATGTCGGGATGGTCAAAACCAGGCATGGCCACACCCCTGCCCCCCCATAGACCGGTACATATAATAACTGCATTATATATTTTCCCTAATTCATCAATTTTGATATCTTTACCAACCTCAGTTTCAGGGATAAAATCAACTCCGGCAGATAGGATCTGCTCAACGTCCCGTCTCAATATCTCTCGCGGCAGGCGGAACGTCGGCAGCGAGGCCAGGAAATGCCCGCCCGGCTCGCGGTAGCGGTCGTAAACAGTAACCCGATGGCCTAGGCGTGCCAAGTCGAATGCCGCGGTTAAGCCGGCCGGTCCTGATCCTACTATAGCGACCTTTTTACCGGTAAATCCGGCAGGGTTAACTTTTTCCGCCCTCAAACCTACCGCATCCACGGCAAAACGTTTCAAATTGCGGATGGAAAGAGGCGCGTCGACTTGTGCCCGGCGGCAGGCACTTTCGCAAGGGTGTGAACAGATCCAGGCGCAAACCGATGGAAAAGGATTATTTGCCCTGATTAAGTTGTAGGCTTCCAAGTAATCACGCCTTGATATAGCAGCGAGGTAGCCGCGAACGTCCGTATGTACGGGACAAGCGTTTGTGCAAGGTGGCAAAAGTTCTATCACTTATGGGACCTCCTTTATAACTATAAAAAATTATAGCCCTATGAACAAAAGTTTTGCAAAAGTTTTTTTTGTGATAAAATAAAACTTATCTTAATATAACAGGATTATTTTATTTCACCACGAATATGTGTTAATGCGGCATGTAATGTTAGTAAGTTTAAATGTGATATAATTTTTTTATCTGGCCGGGATAATAATAGTAAATAATGTTATAAGGGAGAATACATGTTAATGAAATTTCCGGAATTAAAAATCGGCCATCTGATACCAAGTTATCCTATTATTCAAGGTGGCATGGCCCTGCGAGTATCCACGGCCCCACTTGCGGCTGCCGTCGCCAATGCCGGTGGAATCGGGGTAATCGGTGCGTCCGCCATGTCCATAAATGAATTAAGAAACGAAATAAGAACAGCCCGAAAAAACACCAAAGGCATTATCGGTGTCAACGTGATGTTCGCTGTTCGCCAGTTTGCCGCACTTGTACAATCAGCCATTGAAGAAAAAATCGACCTGATCTTTACCGGAGCAGGCTTTTCAAGGGACATTTTTCGCTGGGGCAAAGAAGCGGGCGTCCCGATAGTACCTATCGTATCATCCTCAAAATTGGCTAAAATCGCTGAAAAACAAGGAGCGTCAGCGGTTGTGGCAGAGGGTGTCGAAGCCGGAGGACATCTCGGCACAAACCGTTCGATCGAGGAAATACTCCCGGAAATCGTTTCTGCGGTAAAGATACCGGTTATAGCCGCAGGCGGCATTGTAGACGGCAATGGTATTGCCAAAATGATCAAGATGGGAGCAAGTGGGGTCCAAATGGCCACCCGTTTTGTACTAAGCGTTGAGTGCGCCGTATCTGAAGCTTTTAAGCAAATGTATTTAAAAGCTAAAGCTGAAGACGTAGTAATTATATCCAGCCCGGTGGGTATGCCCGGTCGTGCCTTGCGCAACGCTTTTGCAGATAAAATAATCAAAGGCAACGCGCCGGAACCGGATGAATGCGACGGTTGTTTAAAGAATTGCTCACAGGAGTATTGTATCGTTAAGGCACTGGAAAACTCCCGTATCGGTCAAGTTGATGACGGGGTGGTTTTTGTCGGGAAAAATGTCTATAAAATTAAAAATATCCTTCCCGTGCAAACAATTTTTAATAAACTCATCAATGAATACGAACAGGAACCTGACAGCACCGTTTAGAAATAAAAGGCGGAAACCACCGGAAGTATCGTGGTTCCCGCTTATTATATCGCGAATGACATATAGTTAGTTATTAGGACCAATGTCCTATTAAAAGTGTATTATAGGACTATTTACATTAGCCAATATTTATAATATATGTATATCAATTGAGAATAAAGGCGTCTTCTAGGCCAACTCCAACAGTCTGAAAGGAGTGAAATACGATGAGAGAAACTGTATCGATTTTTTGTCCCAACACAAAACAAGAAGTGATTGGTTTATTTAAGCTCAATCCAAGCATCCACAGTGATAACATCAAGCCTGAATATGATTTTGTATACTGTACCGGTAAAATTGATAATTGTACAAAGGCTGATGTTAATTGTCCGTTCTCAAAAATTTGTAACTGTATATTTTATAAACGGCATCGCCAACGGTATTTGAGGCTTTGTTAGATATAAATTATATCCTCATCAAATAAAGTCAGAGATTCCAGTCCGTCCGCGGTTACAACAAAAGTATTTTCAATTCCTACCGCCCCGTCCTGAAAAACAAACTTAGGTTCAACGGCAATAACCATTCCTTCCGCCAGAGGAGTATTAATACCCGCTGCTATTACCGGCAGTTCATCCAGTTCTAATCCCACACCATGGCCTACAAATGATACCCGTTCAGGATAGCCCATAAAATGTTCTCCAAATCCACTAGCTTCCGCTTTTTCCAGCGCTATACCATAAAGCTCCGTACAAGTAACCCCCGGCTTTGCCGACATCTTTATTCGCTCCTGTATTGTCCGAGAGACTGAATAGGCGCGGACCAAGTGGTCCGGCAGTGTCCCTATACAGAATATCCTTGTTTGATCTACAATATATCCGTTATAAACAAACCCGTAGTCTACCAGTATAGGTTCATTTCTGCAAATCAACTTAAAACCGGCACTTTGAGGAAAGGAAGGGTCCGGCCCCCTACCGCCCGTGGGCCCGTCGAAGAAGCTTGATACCGCGAGGTTAGTGCCCGACATCAAATGGCCATAACCGAGTTCCTGATTGAACCCCCGCAACCTGTGCATACCATGGTGTCCCCTTTTCCTGCAAGCCGCCTCAACCATCCCCGCCAGTTCCAATTCAGTAATACCTTCCCGTAGATTATCCCTGATAAAACTATATATTTCCTGGTTCAGTGCCGCGGATTCTTTGATTATTTCCAATTCGTACGGTGATTTAATCATACGTAATGAACGAATATAAGGACTTACGTCAATAATTTTTGTTTTTTCAAACAACTTTTGATAACGCTGGTATTGGGCAACCGGCAGCACGTCCAGTTCGAATCCTAACTTGTCGAACGGACCATACCCGAAGGATTTTAAAACCGACGCCATTTCCTTGGGGTTGTCCAGGTGGATAATGTTATCCAGGGCTGATTCTTCACTTGCCCGTAAGAAACTGCGCTTTACCATCAGGACCGGCCGGCCTTCGGATGGAATAAAAAGATGAGAACGCTGCATTGTACCGGCAAAATAAAAAACATCAACATTTTGGATAATCATTGCCCCATCAATACCTTGCCGCTTTAAAATATCCTGAAACTCTTTTATCCGGCGTTCAAGCTCGAATTTTGGTGTATGACGCAAAAGTAAGTAGCCCCCTTTTTTTATTATTCAGGTATTCAGTAGTCAGGAGTCAGGAGTCAGAATATTTCAGGATAATAAATAATTCTCTTGAATCGGCTGAAGGATTTCAACTGACGTCTGGAGAATGTTTTCATCACAATTCAATTATACTGCTGTTATGAGGAGATTGCTATGAAATATGTTATTTTGTTAGGCGATGGGATGGCCGATGAGCGAGTGGATGAACTGGACGGAAAGACACCTCTGCAATTCGCCGCCACGCCTAATATGGATTACCTGGCGGCCAACGGAACAATAGGCTTAGTCAGGACAATCCCGGAGGGACTTCCACCAGGCAGCGATGTCGCCAACCTTTCTGTAATGGGTTACGACCCCCAGAAATACTATACCGGACGCTCACCGTTGGAAGCGGTAAGTATGGGTGTGGACCTGGGAGAAAATGACGTGGCCTTTCGCTGTAACCTGGTAACATTATCCGATCACGTCAATTATGAAGATAAAATAATGCTGGACTATAGCTCTGACGAAATCTCAACCCAGGAGGCAAGAGAACTAATCGAAGAAACAGATAAGCGCCTGGGTAGCGGCATTATTCACTTTTATCCCGGCATCAGCTACAGACATCTGTTAGTTTGGAAAGGCGGGCCTGAGGATAGTGAACTTACACCGCCACATGACATCTCAGGCCGGTTAATCTCTGAATACCTTCCTAAAGGTGAGGGGTATGATACTTTAATCCATATGATGATAGAGAGCAATAAGTTTCTGCCGAAACATCCGGTGAACTTAAAAAGAATAAAAGAAGGCCTTCGGCCTGCCACTTCGATCTGGCTCTGGGGACAGGGAAAAAAGCCGGCATTACCTAAATTTATCGACAAATACGGACTCACAGGCTCAGTGATTTCCGCTGTCGATCTAATCAACGGGATTGGTATTTGCGCAGGACTGGAAGTGGTTAAAGTAGAAGGCGCCACCGGTAATATTCAGACCAATTTCAGGGGCAAAGCCATGGCTGCTCTGGAAGAATTGAGGAAAGGAAAAGATTTCGTATATATTCACGTGGAAGCGCCGGACGAGGCCGGACACCGGGGTGAACTGGCAATTAAGGTCAGAGCCATAGAAGAGGTGGACAAGATGCTGGCTGAGCTGTTAAACGGCCTTAAACAATTTAAAGATTATAAAATTATGCTCCTGCCTGATCACCCTACTCCAATGAGCACACGCACTCATTCCAGCAATCCGGTTCCCTTTGTCATTTATACAAAAGGAATAAAAACCGCAAACAAAATTACATCCTTCAATGAAGAGGCAGCGGAACAAAGCGATTTAGTGTTGTCCAAAGGACACGAGCTTATGGATTATTTTATAAAATGTTAAATGTTTTTTATACTTTTTTTAAAGATTTTTTTTATTAATGGATAAAGTAAATATGAACCCAATATTACAAGGCCGACTATAGGCAACCTGGTATTCAAGTAACCGGCAATAGCTTGATAATTATGGCCAAAAAACATGCCGAGCATTAAGTATAAGAACCCCCAACCAAGTGCAAAGATGGAATTATAGAATAAAAAATATCCTATCCCAATCCGGCTAACACCCGCCATATAAGGAGTTAGATTGCTCAGGCCGGGGAGAAACCTCCCAAAAATAATAAAAGCAGGCGCGGAATGATCCAACCAGCCTTGAGCTTGTTCAAATTTTTCCGGTGATATTCTTAAATACTTGCCACTACTTATAAAAAACGGCCGTCCTAGTTTTCTGCCGATTAAATAAGCCGCCAACGAACCGGCGGTATAACCGGACAGCATCGTTAGCAAAGCGCTCAAAAAATTCATTTTACCCTGGTTAACCATAAAACCTGCCAAAATAACCATTATACCCCCAGGGAAAGGTATACCCATAGATTCGATTACAACACCGGCTAGCAGTCCCCAAAGACCGAGCGCGGACAGAATGTCGACAATCAAATCCAACAAAAAAATCCCTCCTCCAACACATTTTTAGGATGCCCGGAAAAAGGACTTTCTTCCGCAAGCTGCTCAAATTACTGACAAGGCATCATTTCAAATAGATAAAATATTAGCCAAGTTATACATATCGACATCAATTGTTTTGGTCTGATCCAAGGCGTCATCAAGATCAATGGCGGCTATTTCCCCCTTACTTACACCAACCATCATTTTGGTCGCCCCTTTCATTAACAGTTCCACCGACATTGCTCCAAGCTGGCTGGCCAGTATTCTATCCGCGGCGGACGGCGAGCCGCCCCGTTGGAGGTGCCCTAAGATGGTTACTTTTGTATCAATTCCAGTGCGTTCTTTAATTTTTAGTCCGACATCCATACCACCGGACGCACCTTCAGCTACTACAATTATGCTATGCAACTTACCTCTACGAAAACCCCGTAAAAGTTTTTCACAAATTTCATCATAATTAAAAGGCCGCTCGGGAATCAAGATCGATTCAGCCCCGCCGGCTAATCCCGCCGCGAGTGCGATAAAGCCGCTTTGGCGCCCCATTACTTCAATTATAAAGGCACGTTCGTGAGATGTAGCGGTATCACGGATCTTGTTTATCGCCTCAACAGCAGTATTTACCGCGGTATCAAATCCAATAGTTTGTTCTGTGCCGGGAATATCGTTGTCAATTGTAGCGGGGACACCCACGACTGGAAGGTTGTGTTCCTGGTTAAAAGACCTGGCACCCCGGAAGGACCCGTCACCTCCTATAACTATAAGACCTTGAATGCCAAAGCGCTTGATATTATTAAATGCTTTGGCCCGGCCTTCCGGAGTTAAAAACTGATCGGAACGGGCAGTGCGCAGGATTGTTCCGCCTTTCTGAACAATGTCGGCTACCGAACTAAGATTCATCGGTTCCATGTCAGCTTCCACAAATCCGTTAAAACCACGTTTAATTCCAATAACTTCAAGGCCATGGTAAATCGCCTTTCTTACCACCGCCCTGATACAGGCGTTCATACCTGGAGCGTCACCGCCGCTTGTCAACAACGCGATTCTTTGCATCGAAATTATACCTCCATTTAGATGAATATTATTACGAATAGCGGTGTAAAATTCCAGTTATAATATCTATATTTTTAAATGGAATTAATTATCTCCAGTGCCTCATCAACTTCAGATTCAGGAACCAGAATTTCTATTGAAGATGAAGAAGCATTGCCTGTCTGCGGCGGACCGATTGCCCTTAATTTTACTAAAAAACCCTCTGCTGTTAAATGTTTTTCTAACTTGTCAGCCTCTTTTTTATTAGGCGCAATATATACTACTGTCCACACATCGAAGCCTCCTCACTTTTTGGCCGTCATACCGTTAGTTTTTTCTACCCAGCCGGTCAGTATTCCTCTTTTTCTTTAAAAAAGTATACCCAGAGTCTACACCCTGGATATAATCTACTCATTTAATCACCCGAGCTGATCCGTCCGTGCCTGGTTAGTAACTCCACCCGACCTCTTATTTTTATAGCTGAAGTATGCTCGGTAAACTGAGCGATCATTATTTCCCCTTCGTCCAGTTTTTCCGTATGATGAAATTTAGTATCCTTACCCCGGGTCAGACCGATAATAGTTACCCCGCTTTCAAGGGCTTTAATTACTACATATTCGCCAGTAACAGCATCCCACATATCATGCAAAAAAACCACTCCCTGAGTTTCCTTTATTTGCAAATAATCATAGCACACGTTATTAAGTTTTGGCAAGTAAACCTGAAAAAGCTATGATATATGAGTAATTTAATTAAAGCTCCAGAATGCTGCAAAACTTTCTTTTTTTTCTTGCAGGCACAAGATCATCTATTATATGGCCACTATTATTTAATTCAGGATCATCTATTATTCTTCTAACCTCAACTCTGGACTGACCGAGCAAATCAACCAGTCTTCCGACAACCGGCTTTGATAAATCCACCCAGTATTCATCCCCTGTTTTATATACTTTTTTTTCTTTTTCAAGATGAAAGAATACAGGGGATTTTCCTTTAAAACTACTCAAAATCACTTGGACCTGATCCAGCAATGAGGATGAAGCACTATCTATTTTTATGTGAACTTCTCCTCCCAGATGGCTGTCAATAGTAGAAATCTCTTCACAAATGACCTTAACTTCTTCTCCGTTTCCACTGACTTTTCCTTTGATAAGTACTGCTTCGTCCACTTTAATGATCAGCTTGTTGAAGTTATAAGGCCGTGGAAAGACCAGCACTTCAACCGTTCCGGTAAGATCCTCCAGGGTTAAAAAAGCCATCGTGTCCCCTTTGCGTGTATTAATTTTTTTGACCCCGGCAATTACCCCTCCTAGTGTCACCTGACTATCATCAGGTAAATCATTAATTTCTACCACGGTATTCGTAGTCAGCCGGTTCAGAATTTCACGGTACTGTGAGAGCGGGTGGCCGCTGATATAAAGACCCAGGGTTTCTTTTTCCAACATCAGCAATTGACCCTTCGGAAACTCTGGAACCTCGGGGAGATTAATACCGACAGACTCTTTGGCGCCGTCACCGAAAAAATCCAAAAGAGAAATCTGTCCGTTTTCCCGTTCACGCTGAGATTGCTGAGCCAAGCCCAACCCCGCATCCACAGCCGCCATCAACTGAGCCCGCCGGTGACCAAAAGAATCAAAGGCGCCACATTTTATCAGGCTTTCAAGTACCCTCTTGTTAATCACTTTTGTATCCAGTCTCCGGCAGAAATCAGCATACCCGCTGAAATGGCCTTCCTGTTCCCGTACCCGGATGATGGCCTGTACCGCTCCCGGACCGACATTTTTTAGCGCCGCCAGGCCGAAACGGATTTTATTCCCGACCACTGTAAAGCTTTCCCCGCTCTCGTTGACATCAGGAGGAAGCACTTCAATCCCCAGCCGCCGGCATTCCTCAATATAGCCGGCCACCTTGTCCGAGTTATCCTTAACCGAGGTAATTAACGCGGCCATGTATTGAACCGGATAATTCGCCTTCAAATAGGCAGTCTGATAAGAAACTAAAGCATAGGCCGCGCTATGCGACTTGTTAAAACCATACCCCGCGAAATATTCCATCAGGTCAAAAACCTGGCCGGCAATATTCTGATCCACTCCGTTAGCCCCGGCTCCTTGAACAAACTGAGAACGCAAACCGGCAATAATCTCCGGCTTTTTTTTACCCATCGCCCTGCGTAAAAGATCTGCCTCACCGAGACTAAAACCAGCCAACTCGCTTGCTATACGCATAACCTGTTCCTGGTAAAGAATTACACCATATGTATCCTTCAGGATAGGCTCAAGTTTTGGGTGTAGATATTTAACTTTAGTCAAACCATGCTTGTTTTTAATAAAATCATCCACCATACCGCTGCCTAAAGGGCCGGGGCGGTACAGCGCGACAAGCGCCACGATATCCTCAAATACTTCCGGCCTCAAGTCTCTAAGGATTGAACGCATGCCGCTGCTTTCAAGCTGGAAGACGCCCGCTGTCTCACCTCTGGCAAGCATTTCGTAAGTGGCCTGATCGTCGAGCGGAATAAGATCAATATCGATAGAAATACCTGTGCTCCCGGCAATCAGTCGTACCGCATCGCCAATTACCGTTAATGTCCTTAACCCCAGAAGATCCATTTTCAATAGACCGAGTTCTTCTACCGTTTCCTTGGCAAACTGGGTGGTTACCGGACCATCGGACGCCTTGTATAAAGGAAGATAATGAGTAAGAGGATCTTGTGTAATCACCACACCGGCTGCGTGGGTGGAAGCGTGCCTTGGCATCCCTTCTAAAGCGGCGGCTGTATCAATCAGCTTTTTTACCTCCGGTTTTTGGTCGTATAACTCTTTTAATTCAGACACGTCATTAAGCGCTTTTTCAATGGTAACATGCAGCTCCGCGGGAACCAATTTGGCCACCCTATCTACATCTCCATAGGGCATGCTTAACGCCCGTCCCACATCTCTGATTGCCGCCCGCGCGGCCATGGTACCGAAAGTAATAATCTGCGCCACTTTATCGGCGCCATATTTTTGAACAACGTAATCGATAACCTCACCCCGCCGCTCGTAACAAAAGTCGATATCAATATCAGGCATGGACACTCGTTCAGGATTAAGAAATCGTTCAAACAGCAACCCGTATTTTAACGGGTCAATGTTGGTTATACCCAGACTATACGCCACCAGGCTGCCGGCGGCGGAACCGCGTCCGGGTCCCACCGGTATCCCTTTTTGCTTGGCAAAATGGATAAAATCCCAAACAATCAGGAAGTATGCTGAGTAGCCCATCTGCTTGATTACACCAAGCTCAAAACTCAGGCGTTTTTTGATTTCCTCGCTCAAATCACCGAAAATTTTATGGGCGCCACGGTAACATAGCTCCTCCAGGTAAGTATCAGCCGTGTATCCCTGAGGCACAGCGTAATGAGGTAAAAAGTATTTGCCGAAATCTATCTCAATATTGCAGCGCCCGGCAATTTCCAGCGTATTTTGTAGAGCCCGTGGAATTTCACCGAAAAGAAGGTTCATCTCTTCAGGGCTTTTCAGGTATAGTTCTTCTGATTGGAACTTCATCCGGCCGGGGTCATCGATACTTTTACCGGTTTGGATGGCCATTAGGACGTCCTGGCTCTCAGCGTCTTCACGCCTGATATAATGTACATCGTTTGTAACCACCAGTGGAATATTCATGTCTTTGTGGATATTTATAAGTTCCCTGTTGGCTGTCCTCTGTTCTTCAAACCCGTGATCCTGAAGCTCCAGAAAAAAGTTTTCCGGGCCGAATATGTCCCGGTAGCAACCGGCCGCCTCTCTGGCCTGTTCATTTTCCCCGGCCAGGATTTTAGCGGCGACCTCGCCGGCGATGCAGCCGCTCAAAGCGATGAGCCCCTTGCTGTAACGGGCCAGCGCTTCCTTGTCCACCCTTGGCTTATAATAAAACCCTTTTGTAAAACCAAGGGAAACAAGATTCAACAAGTTACGATAGCCTTCTTGATTTTCAGCAAGAAGCACTAAATGGTTATAGCTGTCATCTACACGCGGGGTACGGTCGTTCATGGTGCGGGGAGCCACATAGACTTCGCAGCCCAGGATGGGCTTGATTTCAGCCTTCCGGCAGGCTTTATAAAAATCCATCACGCCGTACATTACCCCGTGGTCGGTGATGGCTAGAGCGGGCATCCCCATCTCCTTGGCTTTTGCCACAACCCCCTTGATTCGGGCCGCGCCGTCCAGAAGACTGTATTCCGAGTGAAGGTGCAAGTGGATAAACAAATTAAACCGCCATCTCTTTCTTGAATTTTTTTCGGTTATTTATTCATGTATTTAGAATTCAGTAGTTTAGAATTCAGAATATTCCTGGACAATATACTATTCTATTATTCTGACTCCTGACTCCTGAGTACTGACTCCTGACACTTACTACTACTTTAAACCCGTAAAACCTTGCTGTCTAAGCGCTTCATACAACACCACCGCCACTGAGTTGCCGAGGTTTAACGATCTGGCTTCATTGATCATGGGAATACGAATTTGACTCTCCGGGTAGGCGTTGAGAATTTCCGCAGAAAGTCCCATGGTTTCCTTGCCAAAGATGAGAAAAGAACCAGGCTCATAAGAGATTTCGGTATAACGACGGGGAGCCTTCGTGGTGGCCAGGTAAAACCGCCGATCACGGTACCTGGCGGAAAATTCTTCGAAGCTGTCATGATAATAGATTTTCACAAGATGCCAGTAATCCAGTCCGGCACGTTTCAAGTACTTGTCTTCTGTCGAAAACCCCAAAGGCCGGACAAGGTGCAAAGTGGCCCCGGTGGCGGCGCAGGTCCGGGCTATATTACCTGTGTTGGCCGGTATTTCCGGCTCCACCAGAACTACATGCAAGAGTGCTCACCCTCCTTTGATTGATACTGACAGAATTCCGTTAAGCAACAATTACCGCAAGCCGGTCTCCTTGCCGAACAGACTTTTCGGCCGTGGGCAATCAAACGGTGGTGCGCCGCCATACGCTGTTGAGGCGAAATGCAGCCGGCCAGTTCTTCCTCCACTTTCCCGGGATCACCGGCTTTTGACAGACCCAAGCGGTTGGCTATGCGGTGGACGTGGGTGTCTACCGGCAGCGCGCTCCCCCCATAAATCACCCCAGATATTACACCGGCGGTCTTTCGCCCCACTCCAGGGAGCGCTTCAAGTTCCCGTCTTGTCCGCGGCACTAATCCACCGTGACTTTTTATTAGCTCACGGGAAGCTTCTATGATATATTTGCTCTTGTTGCGGTGCAATCCGCAACCTTTGATTTCCCCCGCAAGTTCCTCGACAGACAGCACCGCGAATGCCTGAGGAGTGTTATACTTTTTGAACAGGCCGGCAGTAACCCGGTTTACTTGCTTATCGGTACATTGGGCCGATAAGATGGCGGCAACCATCAATTCAAAAGGTGTGTTATAAACCAAAGCGGTGCCCGCGTCGGGATAAGCTTCCGCCAGTTTGTCCAGTATGTTTTTAATTCTTTCTTTCTTATTGTTAATCCCCTTAATTTTCATCGCTTTTTCCTTATATATTCTATATCTAAAAAATTTTTTAAAACTTAAAGATTGTAAATAAACCTTTTTCGTCCGGGCAATAATAAAGAAAGCTTTCAGGTTAATTCTATTATGTAACAAAGCTTTTGCAAAGTTTATTATTTTAAATGGGGGGACAAAAATCCATGAATATTTTGTTTCCATGGCTTTTTTTAGTTGTAATACTGATCCTAGCGGCGTGTGTTTTTTTATTGCCATTAAGCCGCAGGCGACCGGGCAAAATAAATGAACACGAAAGTCTAAAACCTCCTTTGTTCAGTGAGGAGTTTTCTGAAGAATTGAGCCTTCCGGCCAGTTTGTCTCCGCATCCGTTTCAACATCCACCTGAGCCTGAACTACCTCACTTTTACGGAATAGACAGAATGGTTCTCATGGCGCGCGATCCACACTGGCTTTTTGCTTATTGGGAGATTTCAGCCACCAAGCAAGAAGAATTCACCAATAATTACGGTCCGGAAGCATGGTCCTCCACCCACCCGGTTTTAAGAGTATATGACATAACCGGTATTGAATTCAATGGTAATAACGCGCTCGGTTATACAGATATCCATGTTAGCGAGAGTACAGACAACTGGTATGTGCAGGTGGGAAAACCAGATCGTACGTTTTGTATTGATCTGGGCAGGATGTTCCCGGACGGTCGTTTTATTACTTTATTGAGATCCAATACCGTCACAACTCCGCGGGCGTCACTATCCGACCGCCTGGACGAAGAATGGATGTGGATTGAAGGTCTGTACCGTACTATCGGCAGGTTCCAGTTCGGTACCAGTTCACCGATGATTATTGAAGAACTCGCTTTGCGCGCGGGTGCTTTGCCTCTTGGAATCAGTTCACCGGGTTTTAACAAGGATAAACATAATTGATAAATATTTCAGGTGTGAACCTTGTTCAGTATGAAAGGAGTATTTTTAATGCCCAAAGGTTATTTGTCTTTAGTATTACACGCGCACCTGCCTTATGTACGCCATCCTGAACATGAAAATTTTTTAGAAGAAAAATGGCTATATGAGGCGATTACAGAAACATATATTCCATTAATTCATGTTTTCGAACGGCTTATTGAAGATAATGTCAAGTTCCGGCTGACACTTACCCTTTCTCCAACGCTGATCTCAATGTTTACGGACCCGCTCCTTCAGGAACGCTATGTCCGTCATCTTGAAAAACTTATCGAACTGGCAGGTAAAGAGGAAGGCCGCACCTACGGCAGCCCTTTCCATGAAACCGCCTTATTGTATAAAAAACAGTTCCATGAAGCCATGTCCACTTTTTGCGGCCGTTATAACCGCAATTTGGTATCCGCCTTCAAAAAGTTTCAGGATGAGGGGCGGCTTGAAGTTATCACCTGCGCGGCCACACACGGCTACCTGCCGTTGATGACGCTTTACCCGGAGGCCATAAGAGGCCAGGTTAAAACCGCCGTCGACCTGCATACCCGCCACCTGGGCCGGCCGCCGGAAGGGATTTGGTTGCCTGAATGTGCTTATGCTCCCGGTATTGATGAAATTTTAAAAGAATGTGGCTTGAAGTTCTTTTTTACCGACTCTCACGGGGTACTGTACGCTTCACACAGGCCGCGTTTTGGAATTTTTGCGCCGATATACTGTCCTTCCGGAGTGGCCGCCTTTGGCAGGGATGTTGAGTCCTCAAAACAAGTTTGGAGCACTCAGGAAGGTTATCCGGGCGATTTTGATTACCGCGAGTTTTACCGGGACATCGGATACGACCTTGATCTGGATTATATCGGTCCTTACATCCACCCGGACGGTATTAGAATTCATACCGGTATAAAATACTACAAAATCACAGGCAAAACGGATTTAAGTCAAAAGCAGCCTTATAATCCCAGACAAGCCGATGAAAAAGCAGCGCTGCACGCGGGTAATTTCATGTTCAACCGCCAGCATCAAATATACTATCTTTCAAATCTCATGGATAGACCCCCAATTATTGTCGCGCCCTACGATGCCGAGCTTTTCGGTCACTGGTGGTTTGAAGGGCCAAAATGGCTTGAATACCTCATACGCAAAATAGCCTTCGACCAGGATGTGATTGAAACAGTGACTCCGAGCGACTATCTGCGGCGCTTTTCCTGCAACCAGGTTGCCACGCCTTGTTCCTCAAGCTGGGGCAATAAAGGCTATCACGAAGTATGGCTTTGCGGATCGAACGACTGGATCTACCGGCACTTGCACATGGCAGCCGGCATGATGATATCACTAGCCAATCAACACAGTAATGCCGGAGGATTATACCGGCGGGCGTTAAATCAGGCGGCACGCGAACTTCTTCTGGCTCAAAGCAGCGACTGGGCTTTTATCATGAGCACCGGCACCATGGTTGAATATGCTGTTAAACGGACAAAAACCCACTTATTAAACTTTTTTCAACTACAAAAGGAAATTCAAGGAAACTGTATTAATGAAGGCCACCTGAAAGATTTAGAGTTTAGAAATAATATATTTCCCGACATTGATTACAACTGGTATGCTAAAACAACAATGGACCTTCCCAAAGCCGCTTCATTATAAAACCCCCAACCGGGGGTTTTATAATGACAGTTTTGTTTTTGAGGTATTTTTTTTCTAAATCAAGTCAGCTTTCCGCAGCATCCTCATAACAGTGGTTGCCGCCTGCGCTCTTGTAATGTTGTCATCAGGCGTGAGCATATTGTTATTGCCGACCATTATTCCGGACTTGACGCATGCCGCGGCAGAGTTCCTGGCCCAGTTGTCGATGCTTTCATTATCCTTGAATTTGGCAAGTTGCGCATTCGCCTCCAGTTCAGTAATATCGATACTGATGCCGGCTAGCTTGGCCGCACGGGCAATAATCACCATTGCCTCTTCTCTTGAGATGGCCTTATTGGGATTGAATGTTCCGTCGTTGTAACCGTTGATGATACCATATTCATACGCCGTGGACACCGCGCCGTTAAACCAGTCATTGCCGGTAACATCACTGAAGTTATTCTTTTTGCTTTTTTCACCAAGTCCAAGAGCTCTTATTATTATAGCCGCGAACTCGGCGCGGGTAACGTCTCTGTCGGGTAAAAAATTATTTTCGTCGACGCCGCTGACAACCAATCTGGAACCCATCTCGTTTACGTAAACCTTTGCCCAGTGGTCCTCTACATCCTTGAAAGCCCTGGGATGCCAGATCACCGTGTAGATACTGTTGGTCAAACTGTTTATAACCGCGTAGTACTTGCCATCTTTGACTATGATCTTTGTCGGCACGTGCGTAAATAATTTTTCTGTAAAATAACAACGACCGCCTTTTTACGAGCGGTCAATTGCACCGGATTATTGGTTTTTAATTTTTTAAACCCGCTATTTCGGATATTTTATTAATATAAAAATCAGTAAGCGACTCTGCTATTTCCATAGTACAACCTTCACTAAACACCCGGCATACCGGTTTGTCGGGGTCGGGAAGAACTAAGGCCCAACCGTCTTGATGATATACTTTTACTCCGTCCAGGAGTTCCAGCCGGCCGCTTGGCGGCGGATCCTGAATCAAATTCCTGATTACCCTGCCCTTGGCTTCCCAGGGAACCGGAACTTCACGTTTATTTGTAAAGAATAAGGGTATTTCTTCAATCAAGTCGGAAAGCATGATATGATTCTGAGCGATATAGTTTAATATTCTTGCGAGGGCTGAAAGAGCGTCGAAGTGAAAGAAAAATTGCGAAACATCTTCCAACCCGTCTTCTTGAATCAGTATTCTATCTAAAAAATCCTGGATTGCGGTTTTGGTCCTTATCACTTTACCCTGGTATCTCTCAGCCAGCGTTTCAATAGTTTGCGGAGCTGTTACCGGCACTACCACCGGGCCTCCCTGCTCCTTAAGGATAATCAGGGAAATCAAAGCAGTTAATAAATCTTCCTGAATTATTTGTCCTTTGTCGTCAATAAGAACAAGGCGGTCCGCGTTAGGATCCAGCACCGCCCCGGCGCCTGCGCCGCTTTCCAATACCGACGAGGCTATGGACGGCAGTATTTCCTGATAGGAATACCAGTTGCTATATTTTAGGCCTGTTTGGTCCGGCCCGTAGTTTTCCAGCGATAGTCCCAGTTCCTCCGACAATCCGGTGATTAGTTCCCCCAGGTTAATCCGGTCAAAAGATATCAGTAATTTAAAATGCGCGTTCCGCAGCATACCCGTGTTAAGGCCGGCGCATATTGCCGACAGATAGGTCCGGGGCATGTCCGGCACAGTAACCGGTGGAGTAATTTGTTTTGGCTCCACTCGTGTAAAATCCTCACGGGCCAGCGCATTTTCTACTTTTCGCTCCATATTGCGTGATATGTTTCCGCCGCGGGAGTCGGTAAACACCATCATAACCTGCTCCGGTGATGATGGTGATATTTTTATATGCACTCCACCTTTACAATCCAAAGAACGTACCGCGTAACGCAGCATCGGTGTTATCCCGGTCCCCAAATCCAATACCTCGGCTCCGGTCGATTGCAGTCCGCTGATAACTGCTTTCTTGATCATTATTGATGTGGCGTAGTTATCGCTGCTAACCGCAAGGCGCGTTCCCGCTCCTGATACCGACCCGAATGCCGCTCCGATCAAAGCGGCAAATTCAGGGGTTATCTCCACATTGACTATGCCGCCGACCCCTTCAAAACCAAAATATTTTTTTGGTGAACAGGTCCCCCAGATTATACTCCTCTGCACGGTGGCACCGGTTTCCACCAGTTTATGCGGCCATAACTTGACATCGGGCTTTAGCATGCTGTTTTCCTGGATTATTGAATCTTCACCGACCACCGCACCTTCGTAAACACCCGCGTTGGCGTGCACCCGTACCCGGCTGCCGACAATTGCTCCCCTCAGAGCAGCACTTTCTCCGACGAAAACATTGCTCCAAAGAACACTTCTTTTTATTGAAGCCCGCTCCCGCACCAAACAACCTTTCCCAAGCACGGTTAGCGGCTCAATCCTTGCGCCGGTAACTATCCGGCAACCCTCCCCGATTAAAGCGGGACCCTCAACCAAAGCTCCGGTTTCAATTACCGCACCGTCCTCAACCCAAACCCGCGGCAGGATTTCAGTGCCCGGCATATTTATATTAACCTTTCCGGAAAGCGCGTCGTGGTGTGCCTCAAGATATTGTTGAAGGTTTCCGATATCACACCAGTAGCCGGGGAGAACCAGGCCGAACATCGGCTTCCTGTTCTTTAGCAGCAGTGGAAACAAGTCCTGGCTGAAGTCAAATTTCTGACCAGGGGCGAAATACTCCAACACTTCCGGTTCAAGCACGTAAATACCGGTGTTGACCGTATCGCTGAAAACTTCACTCCAACCCGGTTTTTCCAGGAATTGAGTTATTCTTCCGTCCTTGCCGGTGATCACTACCCCGTATTCCAGCGGGCAATCCACCCTAGTAAGCACCAGCGTGGCCATCGAACCCTGTTTTTTATGGAACTCCACCGCTTGGGACAGTTCCAGGTCTGTTAGCGCGTCCCCGCTAATTACCAGAAATGTTTCATCAAGGAATTCGGCCGCGTTTTTTACACTGCCCGCAGTTCCCAAAGGAATTTCCTCGATAAAATATTGTAAATTAACACCATATTCCGCGCCACTGGCGAAATAATCCCGAATCGCTTCCGGCTGGTATTGCAGGGTCACACCTATGTCAGTAATACCGTTCTTTCGCAACAGCTCAATAATGTGAGCCATGACCGGTCTGTTTAAAACCGGCACCATCGGCTTGGGTCTGCTGCAGGTCAGGGGCCTGAGACGTGAGCCCTCTCCGCCGGCCATAATGATTGCCTTCATAAGCTACCCTCCGATATTAAATTTATGGTTATAAAGTTACTTTATTATCAAAATTAATTTCAACTAGATCTAGTTAATATACGGCCCACCCGGTTGAATATTCTGTCCTGCCGGCCGGCTGCCGACCATGCGGTGCTCTGATGTGCTTCCCACACCTCCCGGTAAACTGAGGCTGTTTGCCAGGCGATTCTTCCCCAGTTGAATTCATCCAGGATACGTTTGTAAGCGTTTTCTTTTAATTTAACACCCAGCTGAGGCTGTTTTAAGATAGCCAGTATGTTCTGCGCCAGGGAATGACTATCACCGGTATACGCTTTTAGACCATCTACGCCATGATTGACAATTTCACCAAGTCCGCCGCAATCGGAAACCACCACCGGTGTCCGCGCCGCCATCGCTTCCAATGCCACAATGCCGAAAGGTTCGTATAAACTTGGGAAAACAGCCACATCAGCCCAACTGTACAGGTTGTTTCTAACCGTATCGTTTATATATCCGGTAAAATATACCCTGTTTGCAATGCCGTTAAACATCGCTTGTTTTTTTAGAGAGTCCATAAAGGGACCTTTTCCCGCAATGACAAACTTGGTCTGGGGATGATGAGCGAGAATCTCAGGCGCCGCGTCCAGCAAAACTTGAACCCCTTTTTCTCTAACCAGCCTGCCCACATAAAAGACTATTTTCTCATCCGGGGCAGCATAATCACTACGCCGGGCATTGCTTTCCCTGATTTTGAAATTAGTATGGTCGACCCCGTTCGGAATGACTTTAATTTTATCCCGTGGAATCTGAAAAACGTGTTCCAATTCACCCTCCATATAATGGCTGCAACAGATAACCCTCCAGGATTCATAAGTAAGCCACCACTCGATGTCGCTGATATGCCTTTGTATGTCATTATGTAAACCGTGATTCCGTCCGTATTCAGTAGCGTGAATGGTAGCGACCAGAGGAATTCTCCAAGCGTGTTTGAGCGCCCGCGCGGCATAGGCGACCAACCAATCGTGGGCGTGCAGGATGTGGATTTCACCCAATTCGTTTGAAATAGAAATAGCCCGTTCCAACAAGGCGACGTTAAATTGAGCAACCCAGGTAACAAAATCAGGTGATGATATTTGATACGGCTCAACCCGGTAAACTTTGACTCCACGCACCTTTTCAAAAGCGGGCGCCCCCTGGCCTCCCGAGGTAATCAAGTGGACATCCACTCCATTTTCCGCCAGAGCGTTAGTCAAATCATAAACGTGCTGCGCCAGACCACCAATACTTTTAGGCGGGTACTCCCAGGACAACATCAGCACTCTCAATATTTTTAAGCCTCCTTTAAGCCTGCGGCGACCTGTGGGCAGTCATGCGCGGCTCATTTTCACCCCTTATAATTGTACGAACTCGTTCGTCCTCGGGCTCGGTCAAACTCGGCGCTTCGCGCCTCAAACAGTTCCCTCGCTTATCCTCGAACTCACTCGTTCTTTGAATAAGGGTTCAAATTCGCCGCTAACGTAAGCCCATAGGTCACTTATGCACAGTTTTCGAAAAGCATAATTTCCTAAGCGACGAAAAATCCCTACCGGGATTTTTGGTAGAGATTCCTGCTTACTAATAACGTTGGCTCCCGTCATGAATTTGAAAGCTCCAGTTGGTCCCGTTGTTGTTATCCCAGTTGTTCGCACTATCCTTGAAGCAAAAATTAAACCTGCCTTCCATGTTTTGAACAGTGACGTTGCTCACCCAGCCCCAACCGGTACGTTCCATCCGCATATCGTTCACATCGCGCCAATTTTTATCACTTCCAAAACCGTAGTGCAGGTAAACCTGTCCATTACCTTCTTTGCCGAGCAAACCGTTATAAAGAATTGTTACCTCCTGGCCCGCGGTAATGGGGGTTGGGTCTACCACAACACCGCCGGGATAGCCGGCTTCTTGCATAGCCTTAAGCCGGGCCTCACCTTCTCCGAATCTAGTCGGGTTGGCCACTATAATCAACTCCCTCGGAAAATTTTTCTTTATTAGTATGGTTTGCTAAAAATTTTTTATACTAAAAAAGCGGTGAAAATGGAAGTTGATTTAAAACATAACAAAAAAACGGATGGAGAGCATTCCATCCGTTCCTCATTGCTATTATTAGTAGCACCGGCTATTTTACTTTACTTGAACCGCCTTCAAGGTCATGAGCAAGAAGCTTTACTCAAAATTAAATCCGCCATACTTTCTGAAGTGAGCAGCCAGACCACCGTCGTTTAAAATCTTGATCATTACCGACGGCAACGGTTTTATCGGAATAGTGGTACCTTTTGTTTTATTATTAATTACTCCACCCGCCAGATCGACGGTTATTTCGTCCCCCTGCTCGATCTGGTCGGTATCGCACTCTACCACGGGCAGGCCTGTGTTAATAGCGTTCCGGTAAAAAATGCGGGCAAATGATTTGGCTAACACAGCGCTCACGTCCGCATATTTTATTGCCAGGGGAGCCTGCTCACGGGAAGAACCACAACCAAAATTAGAACCGCCTACAATAAAGTCACCTGGCGATACTTTTTTATAAAAATCCGGGTCAAGATCTTCCATTACATGTTTGGCCAGTTCTTTCATATCAAGAGTTTTAAATTTATATTTACCTGAAATGATATAATCAGTATTTACATCGTTGCCAAATTTGTGAGCCTTTCCGTTAAACTGCATAAAAACACCTACTTTGTAAATATTATTTAACTACTAAGGAGTCAGAAGTCAGGAGGCAGAATAAATAATGGCTTATAGTCTTGATATATTCTGAATTCTGAATACTTAAATACATTTTATCTATATGAACTCTCGCGGGTCGGTAATCTTCCCGGTCAAGGCGCTGGCAGCCACTGTAGCGGGAGAAGCGAGGAATATTTCAGCGTTAGAATTGCCCATCCTCCCTTTAAAATTACGGTTAGCAGTTGAAATAACCGTTTCACCGTCGGAAGGCACGCCGTTATGAGTACCCACACAAGGCCCGCAACCGGGGGTTACGATGGCCGCGCCGGACTCGACCAGGGTCTGGATAATCCCTTCTGCCATAGCGTCCAAAAAGACCCGGCGGGAGGCCGGAGCCACGATCAGGCGGACTTCCCGGTGTACTTTGCGGTTAGCGAGAATACCGGCGGCGATACGCAGGTCTTCCAGCCGGCCGTTGGTACAGGTGCCGATCAGCGCCTGCTGAATAGGCTTTCCTGCCACATCGCTCACAGGCGACACGTTATCTACTTTATGAGGCTTGGCCACCTGGGGCTCAAGTTTCGACACATCATATTCCCGCACTTTCGCATATATCGCGTCCCGGTCGGCAGTCACCGGGTTAAATTCACGTTTGGTAAACCGGCGCAGCCAATTGAACGTTTTTTCGTCCGCTTCCATCAAACCGGCTTTCGCGCCCATTTCGATAGCCATGTTGGCAACAGTGAAGCGCGCCTCCTGGGAAAGGGCGGCGATAGCTTCGCCGACATATTCGGCAGCCATGTAAGTGGCCCCGTCAGCGGTTACATCCCCGATCAAATAAAGGATCAGATCTTTGGAAAATACACCGGGCGGCAACGTCCCGTTACAAACAAATTTAAAAGTCTCCGGAACCTTGAACCACATCTGTCCGGAAATCAAACCACCAGCCAGGTCTGTGGAACCGACTCCGGTGGAAAAAGCGTTCAGCGCCCCATAAGTGCAGGTGTGAGAGTCGGCGCCGATAACCAGACTGCCCGGCCCAACCTCTCCGCTTTCGGGAATAAGCTGGTGGCACACACCTTCGCCGATATCATATAGGCGAAACATCTTTTCTTTGACAAACTCCCTCATTAACTTGTGCAGGGCGGAAACTCCTTCATTCGGACTGGGGGCGCTGTGGTCAATCACAAATGCGACTTTTTCCTGGTCAAAGACTTCCTTCCCGCCCATATCCTTAAATGCATTAATTGCCAAAGGGGCGGTACCGTCCTGACCCATTACGTAGTCGACCCGCGCCACCACAATCTCGTTGGCGTGGGCTGTCTGGCCGCAGTGACTTGAAAGAATCTTCTCAATGATTGTCTGGCCCAATATTAATCCCTCTTTCCAAAAAAGTCTTCGTAAAAATAAACCAATTCCTTGTCAAAAAGCGGCCGCTTCATTGAAACCGCGTGGGAACGGATACCAGGCAGCAGTTCTTGTGCCTGGTGTTCGGTCAATATTATCCCGTATTCGGCGAACTTAGACCTCAACGCGGCCGAACCGGAGTGTTTACCGATTACAATCTGGCGCTGCAGGCCGACTTCTTCGGGGGTAAACGCTTCATATGTCTTTGGATTTTTAATAATGCCGTCGGAATGAATACCCGCCTCGTGCGCGAACATATTGGACCCGACAATAGCCTTCCAAGCCGGCATTTGCCTGCCTGAGGCACGGGATACATATTCCGCTACTTCTACAAACATTTCGGTTTTAAAATTAAGGTCGATATTAAAAAGGTGTTTTAAAGCCATCACCACCTCTTCCAAAGCGGCATTGCCGGCCCGCTCACCAAGTCCCATAATAGTAACCCCAACGTAATTGGCGCCGGCTTTTACCCCTGCCAAGGTATTGGCCGTGGCCATGCCGAAATCGTTATGGGTATGCATCTCAATATCAATGTCAACGGCATCTCTAATTTGTTTGATCCGGTCGTAAATCGTAAAAGGATCCATTATCCCGACGGTATCGCAATACCGTAAACGGCTGGCGCCCGCTTCCTTTGCGGCCTTAGCGAACTGAATCAAAAAGTCCATATCGCTGCGTGAAGAATCTTCCGCGTTTACCGATATTTCCATTCCCTCTTTTTTAGCAAAATAAGTGGCGTTGACCATTTGCTCGATTACCCATTCCCTGGTGGTCTTAAGCTTATGCTTGATATGAATATCCGAGGTGGAAATAGAAATCGCCACCGCGTCCACACCACATTCGAGGGAAGCTTCAATGTCTTTGAGCACGGGCCGGTTCCAGCCCATGATACTGGCCTTTAACCCAGCCTGGCAAATAGCCGCGACAGCTTCTTTTTCATCTCCACCCATGGCCGGTATGCCGGCCTCAATCTGGTTGACTCCCAGTTCATCCAGAAACTTCGCAATCCGTAACTTTTCCCTGTTGGCGAAAACAACCCCCGCCGTCTGCTCCCCGTCCCTAAGGGTAGTGTCCACTACAACTATTTTTCTTTCATGCACTCCGCTTCATCACTCCTAATTAAACAACTAAAAAATATAAAAAACGGGATTAATCCCGAAAATTATCTAAGTGCATGATACCACAATTTTATATAACTTTAAAGCAAAAATGAACCTTATATTGTATACATTGACCTCACATATATAAATAATCAAAGGCTAATCAAAGACTGACAATATAATTAAAATAGAAAAAGCACTTCCCTAGAAGGAGTACTCTTTCTATTATATCCCAAAGGTTTTAAATTTTGGGCTTAATACCCGGCTTCCACGTCACTTATGACTTGCTGTACAATTCTTCCAGCACCTGGGCTAAAGCCGTATAAATGGCTGAAAAACCGCAGATAATTCCTTCCCACCCGGCAATTTGCGTGATTGTTTTATTACCCGACCAGTCCCCCACGGCAAGCAGGAAAAACAGTACGGCCAGAGAAGCGAACACAAACTGAAGGCGCCGGTTGATTTTAAGCGTCCCATAAAACATAACCGCTGTAAACAGGCCCCACATAAAAAGATATGCTCCCATTGCAATGCTTTCAGTAGCGTCTACCCATTTTATTTTTGGCATGACTAGTAAACCAACTAGAGAAAGCCAGAACAAACCATAAGAAGTGAAGGCTGTAGTACCGAAAGTGTTGCCTTTTTTCCATTCCATTATTCCAGCAATAATCTGTGCTATACCACCGTAGAATATACCCATAGCCAGGATCATACTACCCAATGCAAAAAAGCCCGCATTATGCAGATTGAGAAGTACTGTCGTCATTCCAAACCCCATCAGACCAAGAGGGGCAGGATTAGCTGTGGAATCCGCAGTGGTAATGGTTGTTTGGTTAAATTTTTCTTTCATACTATTCCCCCCTATTTATGAAAATATTATGACTTATATAATGAATAATATCATAAAATTATGTTACTTTAAAGTAAAAATGATGTTTATTAAATCCTAATACTGTATACATTGCTTGATACACATCATATTAACCAAATACTGTTTACGTGAGGATCTCACTAATTTTATCTAACCGTTCCAGATTGCTTAAACATCCGAAACAGTCTGTAATTCTTGCCTTTATGTAGAAAGAGATGTATACTATCGGTTAGGTATTAAAAGAAAAATTATAATAGGGGGGTATGTTCAACGTTACAATCAAATACATTCAAAGAAAGGAGGGAGAACAATGGCCCACGGTACTTTTGGCACTGCTATCAACTGTATGGACGGCAGAACACAGTTACCCGTGAATGAGTATTTGAGAAACCGTTATCAGCTTGATTTTATTGACACCATTACCGAACCAGGCCCGGTAAAAATATTAGATGAAAATCAAGCCGGCGTGGCTTCAATCCAACAGAGAGTAAAAATTTCTGTGGAAGGGCACGGTTCAAAGTTAATTGCTATTGTAGCTCATTATGATTGCGCAGGCAATCCGGTTCCGAAGGAGACACAATTAAAGCAATTAGAATCTTCTCTTAAAACTGTTCGCGCCTGGTATAATGACGTACAGTGCATCGGGTTATGGGTAAATGAAAAATGGCAGGTTGAGCATGTGATGTAATTAGTCATTATTATAATTTAAAGAATTGTAACTAATTGATTGATATTATCGAATATTTTGTGATATCTGAAGTAGAATCGATTTCAATGGAAAGGCGGAGAGGTACTTGTCTGAAAAAACAGTCAATCGCTGGCTTATTGTGGCCGGCGCGTTATTAATTCAGGTTTGTCTTGGAGCGGTTTATATCTGGAGTGTGTTTAAAGCTCCTTTAATGAAACAATTTGGCTGGGAAGCAGCCTCTACAAGTTTCACCTTCTCTATTACTATTTTGGTTTTCGCTGCGACAACTATTTTTGCCGGTAAAATTCAAGATAAAATCGGCCCCCGGTGGGTAGCCACAGCCGGCGGTTTGTTGTACGCGTTAGGACTTATTTTAGCCAGTAAGACAACTACCATTGCCTGGCTGTATGTGACTTTTGGCGTTATCGGCGGTATCGGTATCGGATCCGGTTATGTTTGCCCGCTGGCTACCTGCGTGAAATGGTTTCCGGACAAGAAAGGCCTGATCACCGGACTGGCCGTGGCAGGTTTCGGATTGGGGGGCATGATCTTCACGCCTGTAGCCAATGCTTTAAAAGACTCCGTAGGTCTATTGAATTCATTCGCTTACTTAGGCGTTATTTATGGTGTTTGTGTAATCCTTGGCGCCCAGATTCTGCAAAATCCCCCGGCTGGTTATAAACCGGCCGGCTGGAACCCTCCCGCGCCGGCTTCCGGAAAAACAGGTGCCGCAGCAGATTTTACAACGGGCGAAATGGTGAAAACCATTCAATTCTATGTCATTTGGATCTCATATTTATTCGGCGCCGCCGCCGGCTTGATGATTATCGCCAACGCCCTTCCCATTGCCAAGGCTCAGGGATTAGGCGAGGCTCTAGCCGCCTCTGCCGTTATGACCGTGGCCTTATTCAACGCTGCCGGCCGGATTATGTGGGGCGTGGTTTCCGACAAACTGGGACGCACGAAAACCCTGATGCTTATCTTCCTTATCTGTGGTCTCACCATGCTTTCCCTGAAGTTACTAACCGGAACCATGATCTTGATCGGTGTATCTTTGGTAGGGTTCTGTTTCGGCGGGTTCCTGGCGGTCTATCCTTCTTTAACCGCGGATTACTACGGCACGAAAAGCTATGGCATGAACTACGGCATGATTTTCTTGTCTTACGGGGTTGGCGCAGTTGCCGGTCCGTTGTTGTATGATATGATGAAAAGCCCGGTTCCAGGCCAATTAAGCGCTACCCCCCTGATGATTTCCGGAATACTATGTTTAGTAGGACTGGCGTTAGTATTTACGCTTAAAGCCCCGTCTTTGGCGCGGAAATAATTAATCAAGTAAAAAGGGGTTCTTTATTGAGCCCCTTTTTTATTACTCATTATTATCTCAGTATTATTTCAATTCAGTCTCTCTTTCAATAATTTATTTACCATCTCGGGATTTGCTTTGCCTTTGGAGACCTTCATCACCTGGCCCACCAGGAAACCTAAAGCCCGGTCCTTACCGGCCCGGTAGTCCTCTACCGATTTTTGATTTTTAGCTATGACTTCATCTACTATAGACGATATGGCACCCTCATCACTGATCTGGACCAGACCTTTTTCTTTCACGATGGTTTCAGCGTCTTTACCGGTGGCAAACATTTCTTCAAAAACCATTTTGGCTATTTTACCGCTAATCGTTCCTTTTTCTAATAATCGCAGCATTGCAGCCAGTTGTTCCGGCTTGATCAGGCAACTGGTTATGTTTGTGTTGTTTGCATTAAGCAGTCGCGACAGATCGCCCATTACCCAGTTGCTTACTGCTTTGGGGTTCGGGTAGGCGGCTACGCAGGCTTCGAAGTAATCAGCCAATTCCTTGGTGTTCGTCAGCACCATGGCATCGTACGCGGGCAGCCCAAACTCGCGGACATAACGCTCCTTGCGGTCGTCTGGAAGTTCAGGTAGCGAACGTTTGATATCTTCCACCCACTCCCGGTCAATCACCATCGGGACCAGGTCCGGGTCCGGCAAGTAGCGGTAATCGTGCGCGTATTCTTTGCTCCGCATGGAAAGGGTTACCCCCTTCCCCTCGTCCCAGGTACGGGTTTCCTGAACAATGCGCCCGCCTTCCTCCAACACCTCAATTTGCCGCTCGACTTCGTAAGTTAACGCTTTCTGTAAAGCTTTAAAGGAATTCATGTTCTTTATTTCTGTTTTAGTGCCAAATTCCTTGCTGCCGGCGGGACGCACCGAAACGTTGGCATCACAGCGCAGGCTGCCCTCTTCCATTTTACAGTCGGAAACACCGGTATACTGGATAATTGATTTTAACTTATTGAGGTACTCATACGCTTCTTCCGGCGAGCGCAGGTCGGGCTCGGACACAATCTCTATCAGCGGCACTCCGGCCCGGTTGTAGTCCACCAGAGAAAAAGGCGTGGTGGTAATAGTCCCCTGGTGCACCAGTTTGCCGGTATCTTCCTCCATGTGCAGGCGGGTGATCCCGATCCGTCTCGTTTCCCCGTTCACTTCTATGTTGAGATAGCCGTGCTCGGCGATTGGCAAATCGTACTGGGATATTTGATAATTCTTTGGCATGTCCGGATAATAGTAGTTCTTCCGGTCAAACTTGGAATAGCTAGCTATCCGGCAATTCAGCGCCAGCGCGGCGCGGATTGCATATTCAACCACTTTTTTATTGACAACCGGTAGAACCCCGGGCAGCCCCATGCAGACCGGGCAGACATGAGTATTGGGTTCACCGCCGAATTCAGTGGTGGAATCGCAGAATATTTTGGACCTGGTCTTCAATTCCACGTGTACTTCCAGGCCGATAACAGTTTCATACTGGGTCAAATCTTAACCCTCCCAAATCAGTCGTCGGACGTCGGGCGTCAGACGCCGGAATTAATATAAAAATCAATATCAGTCTATAACTTCGGAAACTCTTTGTGGTAGTCGGTATTCTGTTCGAACGTGTAAGCTACCCTAAGCAATGTTCCTTCATCAAAATGCTTGCCCATCAGTTGCAGCCCAACCGGCATTCCGTCCACAAAGCCGCAAGGCAGCGAGATTCCCGGGATTCCGGCCAGGTTAACAGATATGGTGCAAATATCTGACAAATACATCTGGAGCGGATCGTCAACCTTCTCACCGAAGCGGAAAGCCGGGGAAGGAGATGTGGGTGACAACAGTACGTCATACTTTTCAAAAGCACGATCAAAGTCTTGTTTGATCAACGTCCGCACTTTCAGCGCTTTCAGGTAATAGGCATCGTAATAACCTGCGGAAAGAGTGTAAGTACCCAACATAATCCTTCTTTTGACCTCAGGGCCGAAACCCTGGCTCCGGGACTTCATGAACATGTCAATTACGTCTCCGGCGTCCGCCGCCCGGAACCCATACCGCACGCCATCGTAACGGGCCAGATTTGAACTGGCTTCAGCCGGCGCAATGATATAGTAAGTCGGTAAAGCATACTCGGTATGGGGCAAGGTGGTGTACTCCACCACTGCTCCCAGCGACTCCAACAATAACATCGCTTTCTTAACAGCGATGCGTACCTCCGGGACGATCCCTTCAGCCATATATTCTTCAGGTACTCCTATTTTCAGGCCGCGCACGTCATTAATCAGAGAAGCGGTATAGTCAGGTACTTTATAGTTAGCCGAGGTTGAATCTTTTGGGTCGTGCCCGCAGATAGCCTGAAGCATCAGGGCGCAGTCAGTCACATCTCTGGTAAAGGGCCCAATCTGGTCCAAAGACGAGGCAAAGGCTATCAACCCGTAGCGGGAAACCGCCCCGTAGGTAGGCTTCATACCAACCACACCGCAAAAAGAAGCAGGCTGGCGAATGGAACCGCCCGTGTCCGAACCCAGGGCGCAAACCGCCTCGCCGGCACAAACAGCGGCGGCTGAACCACCGCTGGAGCCACCGGGCACCCGCTCTATATCCCACGGGTTTCTTGTAGTAAAGAAGGCAGAGTTTTCAGTGGATGAACCCATGGCGAACTCGTCCAAATTTGTCTTTCCCACAACAGTCACACCGGCGGCTTCAAGTTTTTCCACAACAGTAGCGCTATAAGGCGGGACAAAGTTGTACAGGATCTTCGAACTCGCGGTAGTACGCAGACCGTCGGTGCACATATTATCTTTTATAGCGACGGGAATGCCGGAAAGCGGGGTAATTGCCTCACCTTCCCGGATTTGCTTGTCCACCGCGCGGGCTCTTTCAAGCGCACGTTCTTTTGTCATAGTAATATAGGCGCCAACTTTATCCTCAACGGCTTCAATCCGATCAAATACAGCATTGTTCAATTCTTCCGCCGATATCTCTTTTTTAATTAATAGTTCATGTAATTCGTGGGCTGTTAGCCGGTAAAGCTGCAATTATTACACCTCCTGAATAACCTAGACAATTTTGGGCACCTTGAAGTAGTCTTCATCCCGGTCGGGACAGTTTGACAGGGCGTCTTCGCGGGGCATGTGCCGTCCCACTTGATCTTCACGGTAAACATTCTGCAAAGGCAGGACATGCGCCGTAGGCTGCACATTTTCAGTATTGAGACGCTCCAGGGACCGGAAATGCTCCAAAATGTCGTTAAGCTGCCTGGTAAACATCTCCTTTTCTTCAGCGGTTAATTCCAACCGGCCTAAAAGAGCGACATGATCAACGTCTTTCTCAGTAATCAAGAATCCACCTTCTTTCTATATATAAACCTACAACATTATACCAATATAGGAAACTCGGGTCAAACACCTTGATTTTGCTGGATTTTTGAGGGTATAATACTAATTCTTGAACGGCCTAATCGTTCAGAGAATACTTTTGGATGAAACCCTTGATACTTTTCCTCTCATATTTATAACCATTCCTTTCGCTGCGCTCAGGCACAAAACGCTATGAAAATGGTTGCCTGTGCGTTATTCTTTAATTGGTCGTACAAGTACACTACAGAGCACGCGGAGGTGAGTGCGTCACCCTAGTCTTCTTTAGGGGAGACCGCATATTTA